>Ga0224483_100562_pt1 | contig 11982 bp, 13 predicted proteins | sample hydfratestSal1_FD_181453 | JGI IMG/M metagenome (GOLD analysis project Ga0224483, IMG submission 181453) | Metatranscriptome of mouse feces microbial communities from Columbus University, Ohio, United States - Sal1 (Metagenome Metatranscriptome) ... | reverse complement strand
TTGTGATAATTGATGAAATCATACAAACATTAAATTTGCCTATTAAAAAATCACAAGTGAGTAATATTTTACGAAAACTAGGGTTTCGTTTTAAAAAAGAAGCAGAAATACGCAAGCGAACAAAAACGTACTGATATTAAGCAGAAAAGAGAAGAATGGAAAAAACAAAAAAATTTATGACAGCAGAAAAGCTTATATTTTTAGATAAAAGCGGTGTAAATATTAACATAACAAGGCATTATGAACGTGGAAAAGGAAGAGTTTGCGATGAGTTATCTTTTCATACACCTAAAAACACTACACTACTTTCCTCTATAAGATTAGATGACTCACTTACATACAATTTTTTTGAATGCACTGTAAATGGTAAGAATTTTTTAGACACAGAAACACCCATCAGACATATTTCAATGAGAGCCTCTTCTACAGAAGATTCTCTACAGCGATAGGCTTAATTTTTTCAGGAAGCTTTATCTCATCTATTTGTTTTCCCTGTTTGTTGATAACTAAACACTATACAATAAACACCGCTGTTTCATTTAACTCAATCATATCAGCAAAAATCAAACTACCTAAACCATACCATAAACCATAAACTGGATGTTCTCAGCATTTTCCACTTCAAATTTTCCTTATTTATATATTATTGTATGTTACTACGCTTTTTTAAGAAAGGCGATATAGCCAAGTTTATTTTCATATATATCCACCTTACTAACCACTTCATAAGGTGCATGCATATTCATGACGGGAACCCCGCAATCTACTACATTCATACCATAAAGAGCCATTATGTATGCAATAGTTCCACCTCCACCATAATCCACTTTGCCAAGTTCAACTAATTGATAGTCTACATTTTCATCATCCATAATCTTTCGCAACTTGCCAATGTACTCTGCATTAGCATCATTAGATCCAAATTTCCCTCTTGAGCCTGTAAACTTGCAGAAGCTGAATCCTTTTCCAAGATATGCAACATTTTTCTTATCAAATGATGATGCGTACATAGGGTCAAACCCACTAGTGACATCACTAGAGAGCATAAATGAATTCATAAGTGTTCGTCTTACAGTGAGTTCATTGTATACTCCCATACCCTCAAGGAGTTCTCGAAGGACATTTTCAAAAAACATAGAACGCATCCCCGTCGCTCCAACAGAACCTATTTCCTCTTTATCCGTTAATATACAGCATGCTGTACGTTTCATGTCCTTAACCTCAAGCATAGCCATAAATGAAGAGTAAGCACAAACTCTGTCGTCATGACCATATGCGAGAATCATACTCTTATCAAAACCAGAGCTTCTTGCTTTATCAGCTGGAACCACTTCTATTTCTGCAGATAAAAAATCTTTCTCCTCTATTCCGTAATCTCTTTTAAGTATTGAAAGAACATTATTTTTTATAAGATCTTTTTTCTCATCAATTTCTGCATTGTATGTTGCCTTAAGTGGTATGTTTCCGATTATGATATCAAGATCCTCACCTTCTATAACCTTTGTAGCTTTCTTCTCCATTTGCTCTGAAGCAAGATGAATAAGAAGATCCGAGATAAAGAAAACTGGATCATTTTCGTCTTCACCAATCTTAATCGTCACGCTTGTGCCATCTTTTTTCACTACAATTCCATGAAGTGCTAGTGGCAGTGTCACCCATTGATATTTTTTGATGCCGCCATAGTAATGAGTATCTAAATATACAAATGGATCTTCTTCATAGAGCGGATTGGCCTTTATATCAAGACGCGGAGAATCAATATGTGCTCCAAGAATATTCATGCCGTTTTCTATAGACTCACTTCCTATTTCAAACATTATGATAGTCTTGTTCATGTTACAAAAGTAAACCTTATCCCCTTTTTTTAAAGAACCTTTACTTATTTTTCCAGGTATAAGTTTTCTGTATCCTGATTTTTCAATCTTTTCAATAATATAATTAACGCATTCCCGCTCCGTTTTTCCTTTATTAAGAAAATCCATATAATTCTCAGCATAAGACATCACTGACTCCAGCGTCTTTTCATCATATTTTTCCCATGCAGATTTTTTATTCATGTCTATTTGCTCCTTATATAAATCTAAACATTGTCAAACTCTATTCTAACTCGTTCTATCACTTTTAGTAGTACCTCATCTATAGATAGTTTCGTAGAACTTATTCACATATGGTTCATTTCATACTTTTCAAGAAATGTTCTAATCTTTTCCTGATACTTCCATACCTAATTCAAGAAAAACTTTAATAATCTAAACATAATACTACAATTCCAAATCAAATTTCTTGAGCTGAATGTAATTCTGACAATATGTTATGAGATTAGAAAGCAATTCCTCATTACCTTTTCTTACCGAATTAATTGGATTTACAATATGACGCATCATGTTACCTTTTTCTTCCTTAAACGTATTAAATCTATATACCATAGGCAAGAAATCAACAATAACTTTATCTGCTACCAGAGCAACATATTTTTTATCATACTTATCTGCCAATGTTTTTTCTACACAAACGGATATTTCATTCACATCAATTTCTTCATCCGTTCCCCAAATGATACCTTCTTTAGAAATAATTAAAGTTCTTTCACTTACGTTGCCTGTAAGATAAATATTCTCATCAATAAATATCATTTGGAATATTGAAATTGCAGTCATAAACTCTTCATATTCTTTTTCTGTCAGCTCCTTGCCAGATACTTTTTTATATACAAGAAATCTTGAAGGTGTCAAAGAAATTGAATAATCAAATTTTCCAGAAAATCCATTAGATTCATTTCTAGATATTCCATTAAACAATTCAATTACATAACGATATAATCCCTCAATATTTTGTGCCTCTTTCATAGGATCATCATTTTGCATCAACATAACCGGCTTAAATGATGCTACTAAACATTTTACTTCTTTTAACGCACTTTTTCTTGGCATAAAGCTCATTCCTCCATCAAATCCAGTTTGCTATTTTATCTTTAATTATTTCATAATTCGCAGACAGCCATTCAACCGCTTTGTCGTAATTTGCCAAAGTATGAGAATCGGATCCAATTGTAAACGAGAAACCATAAGCATTAGCTTTGTCAAGCACAGTTTTTCTTATCTCAGTAATCTCATCTATTAATAATCCATACTTATCAAGATGCTCTTCACTGAAAAACTCCCATTCAACAGTCATTCCTCCCATATCATAGAAAGAATCAATAAGTGCAATCAATTTCTGCAAAACCGTTGACGCATTTGTATCATCTTTAGGGCATCTCTTAATTGCAGTATGTATAGGATGGGCAATAACAATCACACCATTAAACTTTTTTGCAATTTCAAAAGCATAATCCTCTGGAATAGGATTGCCTTCGTTTTCAGCAAATGCCCAACGTTCCTTTCTTGCTACCTTCAAATCACTAAAATCAAACTTTCCATTGTCATATGCTATACCATTCTTATACAGATGAATAATTGCTGCTAAATCTCTTGTTCTTGCATTATTCACTTTCTGATTTTGAGGAAATGCTCTTTTTATATCATTTTCCCAATCAGTATAGCCTAACTTATAATAACATGCCTTTATCACTTCTTCTTCTGAAAGTCTAATTTTTTCAAGAGCTTCTTCGATTTTATCTGAATAATCCATATTCGGAAAATAAATGAGATAATCAGGTGCTCTATCAATAGTCACTTCACATCCGACAATCAATTTGGAATCCTGGGTTTTATCAGCATAGTATTTGCAAGCTTGTATCGAATTATGATCTGTGATTGAAAATACTTTACAACGATTTACAACGGTACTAATATCAGTAATTTGTCCATCTGAAAACACTGTATGCATATGCAAATCTATCATTCATCTTCCTCCAATGCTCGTGCAAGATCTTTTTCTGGTAAGGAAACTGTTTCAAGTACTTGGTCATTTTTATATGCTTCACGATTAGACAAGATAACTTTAGCACATTGTTTTGCACTGTATTTTGTTGTATCAATTATTACTTCGTGCTTAATTGCTCCTTTAGTTTCTGATGTTTTTGCATACAATTTCCTTAACAATGGTACATTCATATATTCTCCGCGTTTACCGTTTCTTGACTGATTACGTTTTACAATCTTTTCAATAGGTGCATCCAAATAGAACTGTTGAACATAAATTGTGTCAAGTTTTCCAAGTTGATCACCAAAAATAAAATTCATAAATACTTCCTGATCTGCTGGTTCGTCAAAAACGTAGTCCACTACCACATCAAATCCTTCAAGTAAGAAGTTCTTTGCAAGCAAAGCTGCATTTCTAATAGCAAGCTTTTCACGATCTTTACTCATAGGCCTTAAGTCATATAACTGAAAATTATCTACAGCGATATGCGTTTTCTTTTTAGCTGAATTAAGCGATGCAATTTTCGAAGCTACTGTTGATTTTCCTACAGCTGGTGATCCTCTTAAGACGATCAATCTAGGAACTTCTACTCCTTCACTCATTATTACTGGCATTATACATTCCTCCTTCTATTATATATTTATCAGGTGCAGGATATTTGCCCTGATATGTCATTTTGCATGCTCCTACACAAAACACAAAATCTTCACATTCTCGGCATTCTTCTTTTTGCCAATCAAACTGTTGAAATTCAGTTATCACAGTACTATTATTCCACAATTCTTTAATTCCTGTTTCAAAAATATTTCCAGCTACTGCTCCGCCCGTAGGACACATTCTAATATTTCCAAATATATCAATACTAACCTGTCCTACCCAAGCATAACATGGGCGTACACTACACCTTATTTTATCATAATCCAATTTTCTTTCATAAGCAATTTTTTTAAGCCAACATCTTGGGAATGCCTCTATACGAACAGGAATTGTTTCAATATCTAATTTACATATTTGTTCAAATACTTGCTTGTACTCATTTTCATTTAAAAATTGAAGATATGTTGTTCCGCTTTCCACCATTCTGCTCAAATCCATCCTCACTGGTGTTCCAAGTTTATTAAGAAAACTGTGCATTTCTTCTATTTCAAGATAGTTTTCTCTTACCAACGAAGTTTGCGAATACCATCTTATCCCATTCTGTTCCAAACATTTTATTGCTTTAAGAATCCTACCATATGATTGAGGCGATTTTGCGATGTCATTTTGTACCTCTTCTCTTATAGAATGAAATGAAATACCCACCTCAATGTCCTTATATTTCATGAGGTTTTTAGCGAATTTCTCATCAATGATCTGACCATTTGTCACAAAGCATTGCGTATATCCTAAAGAATTTGCATAATCTATTGTTTCCCAGAAATACTTATATATTGTAGGCTCACCACCAAGATATGTAACTTCTTCACATCCAACTCGTTTCATTTCGTCTAGAATTTGTTTTACTTTTTCGAAATCTGCATCAAATCGTTCTTTACTTGGCTCATTGTAGCAAAACCAACACCTCAAATTGCATCGTTGGGTAAGATCTAAGAAAAACATAAGAGGATGATCAGGAATAATTAGCTTGCCATTTTCTCCCATCATTTCATGCAAATTCATGTCTCAAATCCCCCTTTTCTTTGCAAAACGATTAGTTAATCCACTATCAAAAACATAGTATTTCATCTCAATGGCTACATCCATTGGAATAAAGTGATATGTACCCGAACAATTTGAATAAAACTGCTCAATAATAGGATTCCCCTGTTCGTAGTAAAACAATCCCTTTTCTTGCTCTATTATGTTTTTATCATATGATGGTTCAAAAAACTCAGGAAGAACACCATACTCCTTTGCCATCATTGTTTCTGGCCAAATCGCTGTAATAGAATAGAATGCATTCCTCTCTATTTTATTCTTGAATATCCAGTCTATACTTTTTTTTATATCCTCAACTGTTTCATTTGGCAAACCTATCTGATATGACGCATCACAATGAATATTCCTTTTCTCACATTCTCTAATGAGTTCTAAGCATCTTTGTATATCTTGCATCTTATGAAAATCTTTTAGATTTTCCTCTTTATAATTTTCTAATCCAAAATAGGTATATGAAAAACCTATTCTTTGCAGTCTATCTAACATTTCTGTATCTACTTCGCTGCTACAAATTGGTGCTCCCCAATTGAACACAAGCTGTCTATTCAGTATTTCTTTTTCGAATTCATCAAAAAACTTTTTATCACTTTTTATTGGAAATGTAGGATCATCAAAATATATAGCACCTATTCCATCATGTATTAAAAGTTCTATTTCATCAGCGATGCTCTTTGCTGACCGTACTCTTCGACACGGCTTTCCAGATATCTGATCTCTCCAATACATTCCAGGTGAACAAAACGTACAATTATTATAACAGCCACGAGACGCTACTATTCTTGCATGACCATTTTCAAATCCTGGTAAATGTGAATAAAACACGCGTGTATAGTTTTCCTCAGCAATAGCTCTTTCTTCGGTGTCATATATAGCAAAAAATGCCTCTCTGTCTGGAAATTCCAAATAGTTTATATCAACCATTTTTCTAGGAATAACAGATAATTCATTTGATGAATATATTATTCCTGGAATTGGAGTATTTCTTTCCCCTTGACCAATGCTTTGTAGAAGATCACACATAGCCACCTCTCCTTCCCCTACTATGGCAGCGTCAAACAAATCTCTATGCCATCTTCTAAACTGTTCTGAACAAGCCGATATATGCGGTCCACCAACAACCATATATATTTCTGGAAACGAATGTCTTACATAAGATAACATTCTAAGCCCATTTTTAAGATTTGTGGTATTCAATGACATGCACAAAACATCAGGTGCATATTTTTTAATTTCTTCTTTAACCCGTTCTTCTGCTTTTTTCAACGAAGTATTCTCATCTTCCTTAGCATAAACCCATCTAATTGCATCTTCATCCAATACAATCGACTGATTTCCTTGTTTCTTTACTGCTGACGAAAGATACGCCACTCCCAAAAACAGACTATGATTGCTTCCCATATAAGTTGGCAGCATAAATACTACTTTTAACGGTTTCAATTTACAATCTCCTCATATATTTTTATTTGTTGTTGAACATATTCATCATAAGCAATCCTTGGCATACGATGTTCACCGGCACATATCACTTCACATCCACATTTTACTGCTTCAGAAAATAGATTTGACTCTTCTAGTATCCCAGACGGAATTTCTGATAATAAAACATATTTTGCCTTTTTCAATACACTCGGCACATCTTCTGGATCAATAAAGGAATATGGTTTTACTATAAATTCTTTCTTTTCAAAATAATCTTTAAACGCACTTACCGTGTAATTATTCGAATATACGCTTATTGCACCATAATATTGGCGTCCTTTTAATCCTGACAGAAAATAGTCAAACTGATTTCTATTCCATTTTTCTGTGATTTTTCCCAAAAATACTGCATTTTGACCTTTTTCATCATCACAAAAAAAAGTAGTATTAGGGACATATCGCTCTGTGAAATATAGCCTCACATTTGTATCTATTCTTTTCCATATATATTCACAATCTTTGTATGTAACAATTATTTTTGCACTATTTGCCATTTCTCTTACAACATCATCAAACTTCCCTGTCGAAACTATCCTATGCAAATCACTTCCTGCATGGCGTAATATCAAAGGTTTATCCAATATCTTAGCCACAATAAAAGCTGCAAAACCATATGGAAAAAGATAAGATCCTTCAATAGCATCAAATTCTTTATTCTTAGCAATTTTCAATGCTAAAGATATAAGTTGTTCAGCATATAACTGCGAATATGGTATATGCCATGACATTCTTTCAAAAAGCACATGAACATTTTTATTACAATTATACTTTGGAATGCAATAATCACTATCATTCAAAATACAAGTAATAATCTCAAAATTAATACCATATTTGAGAAGCCCCTTATGCCTCCAATATGCTGTTGATGCGGTACCACCTTCTATTGGTGGATACTTACCAATGAATAAAATATTCATTTTTCCTTATCCTTTCGATATCTTCTCGCCATTCATTCAAATCAATCTTCTCCAATGGACGCAAAGTATAATATTTATGAAAAATATCTAACATGAAAATACTGGTCTTATTCCCCTTCAAAACATCAAAATATGGATTCTTTGATAAATCAGCACCCACCAAAGACAATTCATTGATTTGCCGTTTCAGTGAATTCGGAATAACTGATGGCATAGCCTGTTTTTTTCTTGTAACCAATTCAGCTAAACCAACATCACTCAAATATGACAGCAAGAAGTGTCTTAATAAAAGTTTCGTCTCATTTCCATTGCACAACCATTCCATCGGAACATCTTTTATCACCTTATAAAGAGAACCTGACATAAATATTGGATAATTCAACATATCAAATGCCTTAGCTGAATGCTCCACGCAACTCAAATGATAATTTGTAAGGGCAGTTCCCTGAAGAAAGTAATATGCCATTTCCCTATAAAATGACCGTTCTTCCGTGTCTGGGAACATTGTATTAATCACTGTCTGTACGCTTGTATGTTTAGTTAATGATTTTAATTTGTCTACAAACCCAAACGTATGTGTTAATTGCCAATAATAACCGCCAAGAATCTCATCTGCACCTTCTCCTGGAAAGATTATATCATATCCCATCTCTTTCACTTCATTGCATAATAAATAATAAGCAAAACCTCCTAGCGAAGAAAAAATACCTTCAAGTTCAAGATTTTCAATACTATTAAGAAACTCTGGCAACTTATATAAAGCCTTCGTCTCATCAAACCTAATAATAGTATGATTACTTTTAATGTGCATCGCTAGTTGTTTTGCAAAATATACATCTTCTGAATTATTCTCAGAAGCAAAAGATATCGTATCTATTTTTCCTATACTTTCACTTGCTGCAATAGCTAAAGCAGATGAATCCATTCCACCCGATAATAAAAATGCCTTTGCACCTTTAATTTTTGTTGCAGATGTCACCACATCCTTAAATGTTGCAGAAAATGCTTCATATGCGTCATCAAAAGAATGAAAGTGATTCTTATCTCCCAACAAAGTTGTATCTTGGTCTATATTAAAATTGCCATCTTTCCAATACATTCTAAAATTTCTTGGAATCTGTTTAATATGAACAAATAAAGTCTTCTCTTGTGATAAAATATAACCTAATGTTGCCGATTCAATTAGTGCGTTCTCATCATAACGTTTGACACCTTCGATTGGAAGGGACAAAATAAACCGAATATCTGACGAGAAGTAAAAGCCATTATTTTCCAAACAATAATATAAGGTTCTTGTTCCCCAATGATCTCTTTTCGCAAAAAACTCCTGCTTGTTCATTTTTATGGTTGTCATCATCGAATGGGCTTCTGAACTATCGCACTTGCCGATTTCTATCTCTGTTGAGTCTTCAGATACTTTACTCAAAAAGTCCTTAGAAACAACAATGGTGTATCTTTCGTTGCTGATAGATATACCATTAGTAATAGCCTCTTTATAAGCGTCATCCAATATCTTTGTAGTCGGTTTCACACTAGAAAACGACCAAAACCCTATAAACCCCTTTATGGACATTGTTTTAACTCCTATTTTACAAAAATCAATCCTGCTTCATACAAAGAAATCACATATTCCGTTAAATCTGCAGAAATTTGTTCCTTTTCAGCATTATATTCTGATGCTATTTTATCAACGATTTCATCAAATTTGTATCCTTTTGTGATCATATCAACAATCTCATATTCCATTTCTGAGAGATTATACTGTTTTCCTGATTCACTATCTAAAATGAAAAATGTCTCGCCTAAAATATTTCTTACAGATGTATTTTTCTTCATCTCAAATATAATATCTTTTCTTATTTCCAACATTGTGGATCCTCCTGCATAAAATCTCCGGTAGCCAAATAGGCCATCGACCTACATCCCCTACACTCAAGAAAATGTTCGCACCCATTACATTTACCTTTATAGTTACTATAATCTCTCAACTGCCATAACACTTCTGAATTAAACCAAGTATTCACGATACCATCTTTTAATACATTTCCGATAGGAATAGGTAGTCTTCTACAAGGTAAAATAGTTGCATCTGGCAAAATCGTAAGTGCACTAACACCTGCTGAACACATTGCACCAACAGTATTATCATCACTACATAAACAATATAGTGTTCTGTATAATAACAAATGTGGAACCTTAATCTTGAAGGCCTGCTCAGTCATGTAATCAAAAATTTTCTTTGTTTCCTCTTTTGAAAGAATCCAACTTGTATTACTTTCTCCCTGACCTTCAGGAATAAAACGTTCTAAAGCAAAATAATCCACTTCAAGAATACTCAAAAGTTCAATCAAATCAGGAATCAAATCCTTATTATTTCTTGTTAATGTAGTCATTACACTCATCACAAAATCATTTGCTTTTAGCTTCTTAATGGCATTTGTTACTCTCTCAAAATCACCGTCACCTCTGACTGCATCATGAGATTCCGGTGTGGGTCCTTCCATAGAAACCTGGATTCGACGAAGTTTGGTATATTTCTTTAATCTAACGATATCGTCATCATTAATTAGAGTACCATTTGTGAGGATATCATAATGAGCTACTCTTTCACATTTTTCTTCCACATAATCCAATAAGCAGAATAAATCTTCTTTACGGGTAAATGGTTCTCCGCCAGTAATTGACATACTACTGTGGAAATTCCACTTTTCAAGAGCCTCCTCAATCTGATCAGCAATTTGAAGTAATTGCTCAGTTGTCATTTCATTTTTTTTGTCATAATCAGCATGATAACAATGTTTGCATCTGTTATTACATACATTTGTTATATGCCACTGAAAATAAAAATCTGTATTTTCAATCATAATATAAACTTAAGCCTCCATATAATTTGCCATCAAATACTTTGGGCATTTATCCATAAGACTACATTGATAACATTTTTCTTTTAGCAAAACTGGTGCTTTCTCACTAATTGCAATCCTTTCTTTTGTGTTCACGTTGATAATATTGATTTCTTCGACCACTTCCTGATGCTCGACAAGCCTTTCTTCAAGACACAATGGAAAATCTCTAAATGTAATCTCATATGGTGCATTATCGCAACTATTTATTGCTTTAGATAGTACATTTTTGTATTCATCAACTTTAAACTTCAATTCATCATAATAGTAAGCATTCCCATGATGAATATAATGTGTAAATGTCAATTTATCAATGGGAATTCCATTCTTTGAAAATATCTGTGCAATTTGTGGCATATCATTAATATTCATTGAGCATACAACCGAATTAATAGTAACTTTCACGCCTCTATCCGACAACTGTCTTATCGCTCCCAATGTATTGTTCAAACTCCCCTGAATACCTGTTAACCTATCATGTACCTCATTTGTAGAACCATGAATTGAAGTTGCAACACTTTCAATTCCCAGATCACAAATCATATTGATTGTTCTGTAACTATCTTTGTAATCACAGCAAGTAGAAAGAACAACCCTATCGCAATAATCTTGTACTAGTTTAACAATATCAGAGAAATCATTTCTAAGTGTAGGTTCCCCTCCAGCAATATACAATTTTGTTATCTTACCATACTCAGCAATGTATTTCAATATCGCCGACTTTATATCGGAAAGAGCAGGCAATGATTCATTACTGTGACCTGGTTCCATTCGTTCCATACAAAATATACAGTTATGATCACAAAGCCTATCGTATCCATCAAGATATTTTGCAACATGAATCACAGCGACATTTTCTCTGTTACTCATATGTCACAACTCTCCTTCTAAAAAAATGCAGGATGACCTGACAATGTCAGTCTCCTGCGTCCTCCCGCTCAAAAAAATTGTAAACATTAGCCTCTGCATCCATGACAAGATGAACACTGATTGCATGTTACTGCATCCTTAACATGAGTCTTTATAACATCAAAAACAAAACTGCTTTTTTCCTGAGCCTTTAATACTGGTTTTTTATATTTTTTCATTTTAATGCTCCTTTCGCAAAATATTTATTGACT
>Ga0224483_100561_pt1 | contig 11984 bp, 7 predicted proteins | sample hydfratestSal1_FD_181453 | JGI IMG/M metagenome (GOLD analysis project Ga0224483, IMG submission 181453) | Metatranscriptome of mouse feces microbial communities from Columbus University, Ohio, United States - Sal1 (Metagenome Metatranscriptome) ... | reverse complement strand
TAGGCCACTACACTAAATCGCCATTCGCTACTTTTTTGAGAGCCTCATCTCTCATTTGCGCTGCAAAGTTAAGACGATATATTTGATTATACAAGCTTAGAATGCTGTTTTAACTAAAATTTAACACTTGAAGCAGTTGACTTAATTTCAATATTATTGTAACATCAAAAATTCGCAATGTTATTTGGATAATTAAACGAAATGGATTAATTTTGTGTTATAAAATTAAAGCAAACGGTATTCTACCACATCAGAGCACGATTGGGAAACTCATCAATTTTATATGAAATACCGAGACAAGCTTAGTCGTCCAATGGCGGGCCTCAAACCTCTTCGGAGGAAGGTTTCATACCCGGAGGATTACAAAGGTCGGCGAGCACTCAAATCCTGTCATACGGAGTTTCATCATCTTTCTCTGATGTGGTTTTTATGTATCCTAATAAAAATTAAGAAATGCCAAGTAGCTCAATTTCAAATATTAACGTTGAGCCGCCAGGGATGTCAGGCTGATTTAATCTACCATACGCTTGCTCGGCGGGAATGTATATTTCCCACTTATCACCTACATGCATTTTCTGTAAAGCTATAATCCATCCCGGAATTAATTCCCTGAGACGGAATGCTGGTGCGACACCACCGCGACTGCTGTCAAAAATCTTGCCGTTGATGGTTTTGCCAATGTAATGGACAACTATCACGCTACTGCGATTAGGTGTCGGACTGTCAGTCTTGCCTGTTTTCAATACTTTGTAATAGACTCCTTTGTCAAGAGCCATAACTCCATCCTCGCATGATTTCTCTTGTAACCATGCTTTGTTTTTTTGAATATATTCTATTTTTGCCATAATATAATAATACGTGAATTATTTGAAATGGAATCCTATATAACACTATGATTCGTCATATTGTATCTATCTGATTAGTGCAGTGGATTCTATTTCGAACTGTTGATAGGAGAGGGCAATATTCTTTCATTGCAAAAATAATAAATTCAATCGAGCTGAACAAAATTCACAAACCAAACCTTACTTACGGCTGTTAATTAATAAAATAATGAGATTAAGCGGGTAATTATAGAATAATTATTACCTTTGTATCTTAATTTATCACATTATTAAGAGTAATATAAAAAGTTTCAACATAGAATATTCATGACTGAACCCCAAAATGAGATTCTTCCCTTGATTATTGAAGGGATTCGTGAAAGAAAAGGCAAAAATATAACTACGGTGGATATGAGTGACCTCGACACCGCAGCAGCTCGTCGTTTTGTAATTTGTGAAGGCACATCAACCCAACATGTGTCGGCTGTAGCTGATAGTGTAAGGGAATATTTGCTTGAACACGCGAAAGTCAAGCCTTACAATTATGATGGCTATGGAAATTCTCAATGGATTGTGATTGATTACGGTGATACGCTTGTGCACGTATTTCTTCCTCAGACCCGCCAGCTCTATGATTTGGAGGGGCTATGGAGCGATGCTGTAATTACCGACTATCCTGACGAGGATTGACAGATAAAATAGAATGATTAATCTTCGGTGCCATTGGCACCGGTAAAGAACGATAAAATGGATTCACCACTCAATCAAAATCCGAAAAAGAAAGGAGGCATCAAGTTCAGCATGTACTGGGCTTATGCCATCATTATAGTTTTTCTTTTGGGAATGTTGTATATTGATGACAATTCCCTAAGTAAGGATGTAAGTTTTACCAAGTTTGAGGAATATGTAGGTACTGGGGGAGTAGACAAGATAACAGTCTTTACCAATACCAACCGTGCTGAGGCTGTATTGTCTGACTCTCTTGCCAGAAATGTATTCCATGAAAGCCAGTACCAATCAGGAAAAGGAACTGTAGCTAAAATAGAGACCGATATACCTTCGGCAGATAAGCTTCAGGACCAGATTGACGTATGGCGTCAGGAAGGAAAGTTTAACGGAGAAGTCAATTATGAGAAATCGTCCGATTATTCTACTTTGTTTTGGACCTTTGGACCAATTATTCTTCTCGTGGGCTTTTGGTTTATAATGATGCGCAGAATGTCGGGTGGTGCCAATGGTGGCGGTCCTGGGGGAGTGTTTAATGTAGGTAAATCAAAGGCTAAGGTATTTGATAAGGGAGAAGGCACTAATGTTACATTCAAGGATGTAGCCGGATTGTCTGAGGCTAAGACTGAAATTCGTGAAATTGTGGAATTCTTACGTAATCCGCAGCGTTACACTGATTTGGGTGGTAAGATACCTAAGGGAGCGCTCCTTGTAGGACCTCCTGGAACCGGTAAGACTTTATTGGCTAAAGCTGTTGCTGGAGAGGCTAATGTGCCATTTTTCTCAATGTCAGGTTCTGACTTTGTGGAAATGTTTGTGGGTGTTGGAGCATCACGAGTGCGCGACTTGTTCCGTCAGGCAAAGGAGAAAGCTCCTTGTATAGTGTTTATAGATGAAATAGATGCTGTCGGTCGTGCTCGTGGCAAAAATCCCAATATGGGTGCTAACGATGAGCGCGAGAACACCCTCAACCAGTTGCTTACAGAAATGGATGGTTTCGGAACAAATAGCGGTGTGATTATACTTGCCGCCACTAACCGAGCTGATATTCTTGACAAGGCCCTTATGCGAGCCGGTCGTTTTGACCGACAGATTAATGTGGACCTTCCTGAACTTAAGGACCGCATGGAGATATTTGACGTTCATTTGCGCAGAATTAAGACAGATGACACTGTGGATGTTGACCTGATGGCTCGACAGACTGCCGGATTCTCTGGTGCTGATATTGCAAATGTCTGCAATGAAGCAGCTCTAATTGCAGCCCGCAACAATAAAAAGAGTGTGGACCGCGAGAGTTTCATGGCAGCAATCGACCGTATTATCGGCGGTTTGGAGCATAGTTCAAAGATTATTTCAGATGATGAGAAGAGAGCTATTGCTATCCATGAAGCCGGTCATGCGACTGTGTCATGGTTCCTTGAGTATTCTAACGAGATGGTAAAGGTGTCAATTGTACCTCGTGGTATGGCTCTTGGTGCTGCCTGGTACATGCCTGAGGAGCGTCAGATTACACCATTACAAGCTCTTCTTGACCAGATATGTATGACTCTGGGTGGTCGTGCTGCCGAAGAACTTACGTTTGGGCAGGTATCAACCGGAGCATTGAATGATTTGGAGAAGGTTACAAAGATGGCTTATGCGATTGTAGTATATTATGGTATGAGTGAAAAGCTTCCTAACGTATGCTACTACGACTCTACTGGCAATAGCTATGGTTTCTCAAAGCCTTATGGCGGAGAGCGGGCTAAACAGATTGATGATGAAGTATCGCGCATCATAGCCGAACAATATGAACGAGCCAAACAAATCCTTACTGAGCATAAGGAAGGTCATGGTAAACTTGCTGAGACTCTTCTTTCAAAGGAGGTTATGTATGCAGAAGACCTTGTGGCTATTTTCGGTAAACGTAAATGGCGTTCACGGACCGAGGAGATTCTTGAGCTTCAGGCTAAACGCGATGCCAAGCGTCTTGCTGAGGCTAAGAATTCCGATAATAATGATGGGAATTCACAATCTACTGATGAAACTCAAGCAGTTGAAGCACCCGGTGTTAAGGTTGAAGAACAATCCGAAAAAACTGATGAGCAGAATAATAATTCTCCAACTCCACCACCATTCGTACCAAAAGAATAATTTCTTAAGTTAACGATAGAAAGCGACCGTCTTGGAAAGAACCCTGGCGGTCGCTTTTGTGTATGTATGAGACTATGTGTAGATATTAGCAAAAGTAGAATGTCCTATATATCTATAAGATGGATTGGGGTAGAGTTACAATAAAGAGAGAGGAATAGTTACGGCGACCATTCCTCTCCCGGCTTCAAAATCAACGTCAAAACTATTGTTATGTAGCGCCGTATGTTTTAATATAAGTCATATAATTAAGTATTATCACTTTGATTACAATAGTATCAGTTCATTAGTTTCCGCAATCTCTCTTGAACAGCGTCACAATCCTTTTGAAGTTCTGGCTGAAGTATGCCCGCTTCATGTATATCTACCATTTTGAGGTCAGCGTAACGGTCTTCATTATTAATGTAGTCGCCAACTTCATTTACAGGTTCAGGATTGGGATATTGAGGAGAAGTAGTTGCTGGTTCGGAACCATTTGTGCCGCTATTGTCAGTACCGGGAATTACCAGGTCAATAGAAAGAGGATTCTCGCCGTGCATTGCTGCCTCTGGATTGTAGCGGTAGAGATTCCAATAACCGGCTTCTACAGCTCGGCGTTCTTCTACGATTGAGTGTCCGAGTCCAGGACGGATACCATGATTGATGCAGGGACAGTAGGCTATTACTATAGCCGGTCCCGGATAACGTTCAGCTTCCACCAATGCATTGATAGCCTGTTGGTAATTAGCCCCCAGTGCGATTGATGCTACATAAACATTACCGTAGCTCATTAGCATTTCCCCTAAATTCTTTTTGGGTGTACGCTTTCCATCAGGTGAGTATTTAGCCACAGCGCTACGAGGTGTTGCTTTGGATGTTTGTCCACCTGTATTAGAGTAACATTCGGTATCCATTACCAGTATTTTAATAGGAGCACCAGATGCTAATACATGGTCGAGTCCACCGAAATCAATATCATAAGCCCATCCGTCGCCACCAATAGCCCACACCGTTTTTTTAACAAGCATATCAGCCATGGATAAAAGCTCGGTGTAAAGAGGATTTGAATCTTTAACAGGTGTTATCATCGATATGAGCTGTGCTGCTGTATTTTTTGATTGCTCGATTGAATCGCGCTCAGAATAGAGAGCCTCTAATGGAGCTTTCAGATAGGGGAGGGTGTCAGGACTGTCAATAAGTTTCTTGACAAGTTCCATGGCACGTTTGCGACGGTGAATGACCGATATAAGCATACCATACCCATACTCCGCATTATCTTCAAATAGAGAATTGCCCCACGCCGGACCTTTACCAAGAGAATCTGTGCAATATGCGTTTGATGGATAATTCGCGCCCCAGATGGAGCTGCATCCAGTCGCGTTTGCAATAATCATATTTGAGCCGAATAACTGTGTCAATAATTTTACGTATGGAGTCTCTCCACAACCTGCGCAAGCACCGGAGAATTCAAGGTAAGGCTGTTGTAGTTGAGAGCCGTTTACAGTTTCAACCGGAATCAGATTACGTTTCAGAGTTACATTTTCTTTCGTCCATTCAAGCATAGGAAGTTCCTCCGTAAGAACTTCATCCAGAGGTGTCATTGTCAGCGCATGTCCTGGACATATAATTGAACATGATGAGCATCCAAGACAGTCTTCAGGATAATTCTGAATATGGAACAGATAGCCTTCAAGCTCAGGCGCACCATGTGCTGGTTTCATCTTGAAGCCTTCTGGCGCTTTGGCGGCTTCTTCTTTGGAAAGAATAAATGGTCGGATTGCAGCATGAGGGCATACCAATGAGCATTCAGTGCATTCTACGCACTTGTCCACATCCCATACGGGCACACGGGTTGCAATTCGTCGGTGCTCGTATGCGGTAGTTCCCATAGGCATTGTTCCGTCAGGTGTCAATGCTGACACAGGTATAGAGTCTCCCTCACCATGTATACATGGAGTGTGAATCTTCTCTATGAAATATTTTAGTTGTGGGGTAGCGTATTTAATATCCCTTTTGATGGAAACATCGGGCGTAGTACACCAACCATCCACAGAATTATAGTCAATCTCTTCAATTGCTCCGACAGCCATTGATATAGCCTTAAGGTTCTTTTCTACCACGTCACCTCCTTCGTGCATATATGTATCACGAATTTTGGTTTTAAGAGCAGTGTACGCGGGTTCAAACGGTACCAATTTGCTTAGATATAGGAACACTGTTTCCATGGGCATATTGATTCGTGGTAGCAATCCAACCTGCGATGCTATTTTGTCAGCATCAATGTTGTAGAATTTCAATTTCTTTGATGCTATTTCTTGTCTCATTTTCAGCGGGAGCCGTGTCAGCATCTGCTGTGCGTTCCAAGGAGAATTGAGTACAAATATACCTCCATTTTTTACCTTTTCTACCATTGAGAAGCGATTGACATATGATGCTTTATGACATGCGACATAGTCAGCCTCTTCAATGGAATAAGCTGAAGTAATAGGCTGCTTACCGATTCTTAATTGTGAAATCGTGTAGCCGCCGGACTTTTTTGCAGAATAACTGAAATATGCTTGTGCATAGAGTGAGGCATTATCGCCGAGTATTCCTGCGACCTGCTTTGTTCCGCCAACAGTGCCGTCGTTTCCGATGGCGTAAAATATACCTTGGTAAGTGCCGGCTGAAGCGTTGGTATCGATTTTTTCATTGATATTAAGCGACAGGTGGGTTACATCGTCGTTTATGCCGACAGTAAATGTTGTCTTAGGTGATTCAGACGCCATTTCATCGAAGATAGCCTTTACCATTGATGGATTGAAGTCCTTGCTCGACAGTCCATAGCGACCACCTATTACCAGAGGCTTGGCTTCTGTTATCCCTGCCACAGCGGAAATCACATCAAGACACAGAGGGTCATGTTGTGCTCCGGGTTCCTTTGTCCTATCCATTGCGGCGATGACTTTTGTGGTTTTGGGAAGAGCTTTTATCAATTCGTTGGCTGGGAACGGACGGTAAAGTCTGACCTTTATGACACCAGTTTTATATCCTTTCACCTTGTTTAGGTAATCCACAGTTTCGCTGACTACATCAGCTCCTGACCCCATAATTATAATTACATATTCAGCATCAGATGCCCCATGATAATCAACCAGATGATACTGGCGACCGGTAGCTTCCGCTACTTTATCCATAGCCGACTGAACTATGGAAGGAAAGGCGTCATAGAACTTGTTGGCTGCTTCTCGGTTCTGGAAATATACATCCGGATTTTGAGCAGAGCCTCTGAGATTCGGGTGTTCCGGATTCATAGCTCTCTGCCTGAACTCGGTGACCTTATCCCAATTGACGAGTGGGCGTATAGTTTCATAGTCAATTACGTCGATAGTATCCATTTCAGACGATGTACGCCATCCGTCAAAGAAATGAAGCACAGGGAGAGACCCTTCAATGGCTGCAAGATGTGCTACGACAGCAAGGTCCATAGTTTCCTGCACAGACGCCGAAGCCATCATGGCAAAACCTGTAGCCCTGCAAGCCATAACGTCCTGATGGTCTCCGAAAATGGAAAGAGCGTGTGTTGCGAGTGAACGACATCCTACGTGGAATACACCAGGAAGCAGTTCGCCGGCAATCTTATACATGTTAGGTATCATGAGCATCAATCCTTGCGATGCTGTGAACGTAGTGGCTAATGAGCCCGCAGCGAGAGCTCCATGAACAGCACCTGCAGCGCCAAGTTCACTTTCCATTTCATGAACATCCAATGCCTGTCCCCAAAGATTACGTCTACCTTGTAGCCCCCATCTCTGAGCTGTTTCCCCCATTGAAGCGATAGGGGTGATAGGATATATTGTGGCAACTTCGCTCATAGCAAAAGCCACATGGGCAGCGGCTGTACATCCGTCAAGGATTTGCTTACTCATAATAACTTGATATTATTAATAATGGGACATAAGTGACGAAGTTTATCGCCACTTATGTCCTTACGTTATAAAATGTTTAGAATGATTTTAGGCACAAATCGGTTATCCATATCCAGAGAGGACAGAATCCAATGAAAAGGATTACTGAAAGTGTCAGTGAAGAAGTACCGGTTGCAACATAAGTGTCGTATTCGTCGGCAATGATAATTCCAGAGAATGCGGGGGGAAGTGCACCTGCTACCACAAGCATCTTAAGGTTCAGCGGGTCCATATGGAATACAAGACCAAGAATCAAGAGTACCGCAGGCATCATAATCATCTTTAGGATGGAACCAAGCACAGCCTGCCAGTTGATTTGGATTTTGATAGCTGATAGGGTTATACCGGCTGAGAACACTGCCATTGAAGCATTTGCACCTTTGATTAGGTCAAATGATGGACTTGCCCAATCAGGCCAAGGTATACCAACCAAAACCCAGATTACGGCGAGAATAGGAGCCCATGCCACTGGTTGCTCCAAGGCATGTATCACTGGAGTCCAGGCGCTTTTCCCTTTAGTGGAACCGGGATTCTGCTTCTCAAGAGAAGCATTCATTAATGAAAGTCCAACTGGAATACCTACGGCGTTGACTACGATACCTACTATGGCAACCACAAGAGCTACAGTAGGGGTGGTACCGAAGATAGGCTCAAGTACTGCAAATCCCAAGAAGCCGATGGTTGGTGAGCCACTGATAAGAGCTGACACTGCAGCGTCGGCACCTGTATTTTTCTTAAACATCAGGAATACGTAGTAGACAATCATGAAGCAAAGCATGATACCTACAAGCGATATTATTGAGAGCTTAAGGTCTTTGGCGAGCATTTCTCGACTCGCCTGAACGATAGAAACGAACAATGCTGCGGGCAAAGCGTAGTCAAGCACGACTTTGTTGAATTTCTTCGCATCATCGCCGCTAAAGATACCCTTCTTTCCCGAAATAAATCCAGCCAGCATCACCACGATAATCGGGACTATGGCATAAAGAATAATATGGGTCATAAATAGTCGTTTTTAAGATTTAACTTTGATTATTGAAGTTCACGGTGCACGACCACGATTGATAGTCGTGCCCGTGAAATATGTTTCGGGAAATATTATACGGTAATATCCTGAAGTGGAGCCGGATTCAAATATCCGATGTGACCAGACTCCTTACCGGAATCAGCTGCAAGCTGGACGTCAATAAGACAAGGCTTCTTGCTTGCGATACTTTCGGTTAGGGCTTTGGCAAGTTCTTCGGGTGTTTGTACATAGTAGGTCTGAGCACCGAATGCGTCGCCAAGTTTGTCGTAACGGGCGTTGATATCCAAAGTGGTAGGAGCGGGGTCGGATGTCTTGTCCATTGGTACCCCGATGCCATTATAGATACCTCCGTTGTTGAATATCACGACAGTGACAGGAAGCTTGAAACGGCATGCAGTAGAGAAATCCATGCCGGAGAATCCGAATGCAGAGTCACCTTCGATTGCGACTACTGACTTACCGGTTGCAACAGCGGCACCAATCATAGAGCCCATACCCATACCCATGATTGCCCATGTTGCGCAGTCCACGCGATGGCGTGGAAGTGACATGTTGACTGCATCTCGAGTATCGTCAAGGGTATTTGCGCCCTCATTAATGAGAATGACGTCAGGATTTGATTCGATAATAGGCTTGATAGCACCAATAGCGGTCCAATGGTTCATCGGCATCTTATCCTTGTTGGCTGTGAGGCGTTCTGCGAATTTAGCATCCTTGCCCTTTGTTTCAGCCTGCAGTGAGGGAACCCATGTGGGGTCTGCGCTCATCTTCTTACCTTCCATCTTTGCAAGGATAGCATCAAGAGCAAGACCCGTATCGCCGACAACAGGTGCTGCGATAGGTACATTCACATCAATTTCTTCGGGGTCTACATCAATCTGGATAAACTTCATTGCCGGGTTCCATTTGCCACGACCAAATGAGAGCATCCAGTTAAGACGTGCTCCAATAACTACAACCACATCTGCCTTTTCCATGATGGTTGAACGGCATGAAAGTGCGCTGAGAGGACCGGCATCGGGCATCAGTCCCTTTGCCATGGACATTGGGAGATATGGAATGTTGTATTTCTCGATAAGTTGTTTGATTTTGTGGTCGACTTGTGAATATGCAGCTCCTTTGCCTAAGAGGATTGCAGGATGCTTGGCTGAGGTTAGAAGCTCAACCGCACGGTCAACTGATTCGGGATTCGGGATAACTGGAGAATACAGGTCAACTGGCTGATAAAACAGTTTTTCTGCATCTTCACGGTTCATAATCTGACCGAGTGCAGGGGTAGTCATATCGATATATACACCGCCGGGACGACCGGATACGGCCGCTCTGTATGCTCTTGCTACTGCCGATGGGATATCCTCAGCCTTGCTGCATCGGAATGCTGCTTTAACAAGAGGTTTGGCTGTGTTGAACTGGTCAAGTTGCTCGTAGGTACCCATATTCATATCCACCATTGTAGGGTCGCTTGCGCCTGAAATCTGAATCATAGGATAGCAATTGACAGTGGCATTGGCTGTGGCGGTCAGACCGTTCAAGAATCCCAAGGAAGATACGGTCATGAGGACACCAGGCTTCTTTGTCAGGTACCCGTCAGTTGCTGCCGCCATACCTGCTTGCTGTTCGTGACGGAATCCGACAAATCGGATACCCTGTCCTTGAATCAGATATCCTGCCTCAGTGATAGGAATACCTACAAGTCCGTATACGGTTTCAATGCCTATGTTCTTAAGCGCTCGCGCGAGTATATACATACCTGTTACTTGCTCAGGGAAGTGAGGTGCAGCTTTCTGAGGACATGCACCCTGAGCAGAGGGAGTGGTTGTTGTTGCCATAGTAATATAGAATTGATGATTTTACTGAAAAGAGGGGACAACCAGCAATTGAGCTTGCATTACAAGACAATTCCCGATTGTCCCCTCTCTAAAAATTTTTATTGTTGATAGTGAGCTTTCGTTAATGAGCCGTTGGGCGTATATTACATCTGACCGTTGGAAAGGGGAGCGGTTGTGCCATTCTTAGCAAATGATGCAATTTGCTCATCGGTATATCCAAGATTCTTGAGCACTTCGTCGGTGTTGCCACCAAGGGTAGGACATGGTCCGTAGGTAGGCTGGAAGTTGCTGAGTGTGAAAGGACATCCAACAGTTACAAATTCACCGATTTCACCACCCTGGTTAATCTTCACAAGTGTGTTGCCGTCATAAAGTGACTCATCACTCATGACTTCCTTGGTTGACAATACAGGACCAACAGGCACACCATATTTACCAAGAATCTCGGTAACTTCAAACTTGGTCTTGTCAGCAGTCCAAGCTCCAATTCTCTTGTAGATTTCTTCTTTATGCTTGTCACGTGCATCGGCAGTGGCAAAGTCAGGATTGGTAAGCCAGTCTTCAAATCCGAGACCCTGGCAAGCGAGCTTGAATTCCTTCTCACCACGCTGGAGGATGATGTATACATAGTTGTTGGCATCGATTGCGGAGTCAAGGTCACCGGCAGGTTTACATTTGTAAGTCCAGCCAAGTACACCACCGCCTTCGATATTACCTGAACGAGGTACACAATCACCAAATTTTCCGTTAGGATACTGCGGGAACTGAGTAAGATAACCGATTTTTTCAAGAGTCAACTGGTCACGAGTCTTGATACGGCAGAGGTTAAGACAAGCATTGTGCATTGACTGATAAACGAAACATCCCTCGCCTGTACGGTTACGCTGCTGCAATGCTGCAAGCAGACCAATCAGCAGGTGCATACCTGTATTTGAGTCACCGAGGGCGGCACCGCTCTGGGTTGGAATGTTGTAATCACCGTCATACCAACCGGTAGTTGATGCTGCGGCTGCTGTAACCTGTGCGATAGGTTCATAAGCCTTCAAGTCTTTATATTTAGATGAGAGAGGGAATCCCTTGATGGTACCATAGATACACTTAGGATTAAGTTTGTGGACCACATCCCAGCTGAAACCAAGCTTATCCATGGCTCCAGGATGAAGATTTTCCACAAAAATATCGGCTTCCTGAATCAGTTTTGTCAGGATAGCCTTACCGTCGGGAGTCTTGGCATCAAGAGAGACAGACTTCTTGTCAGAGTTGAGCTGAAGGAAGTAATAACTTGGCAGATTAGGGTTGAACTGAAGTTCTTTACGAGTTGCATCGCCGACACCTGGTCGTTCGATTTTGATTACGTCAGCACCCAGCCATGCGAGCATTTGGGTACATGAAGGTCCTGACTGTACTTCGGTAAAATCTACCACTTTAATTCCTTGTAGAGGAGCTGTATTCATAATAGTAAATAGTTAGTGTATGTTTTTGTTGTTTTATAATCTGCATCGCCGACACCTGGTCGTTCGAT
>Ga0224483_100560_pt1 | contig 11994 bp, 7 predicted proteins | sample hydfratestSal1_FD_181453 | JGI IMG/M metagenome (GOLD analysis project Ga0224483, IMG submission 181453) | Metatranscriptome of mouse feces microbial communities from Columbus University, Ohio, United States - Sal1 (Metagenome Metatranscriptome) ... | reverse complement strand
TTCACCATCCGCTTGAAGTCCGCGTCCGAAATCGACATAGGGCCGAAGGCGCCGCCAGTTTTGATCTCCGTATCCATATTATTCGTTCCCCGCTTTGTTATGAAGAATCAATCGCCGTATCCGCGGGCAATCAGCTGCTCACAGTCCAGCACCAGCATGGTGCCGGACCCGTCGGGCAGGGTGCACATGCCGGAAACCAGCTTCTGCGCGCTCTGGGAGGGGATGGGGACGATGCTGTCGTTGGGAATGTCCAGCATCAGATCTACGGAGTCCACCTGAATGCCCAGCTGGTTGTTGTTGTAGTCGATGACAATCAGGATGCCCTCCTCCGCGGGGAGCTTTCCCAGGCGGAGGCGGATGTCCATAATGGGGATAATCTGGCCCCGCATATTGAAGATGCCCAGGATATAATCCGGCATCATGGGCAGATAGGTGGCCGCATAGCTGTTTTGGATCTCCACCACCTGCTCGGCGTCAATGCCGATTTTCAGATCGTCCACCGTGAAAATAAGGTGCTTGCGGCTGCCCGCCCCCTCGTCCTCCTGGACGGGGCGGTCCAGCTCGTCTTCCTCCACCTGAAACAGGACGTTTTCTTTACTCATTGCGTGTTTCCCTCCTTTGGCGCTCACAGGTTCCGGGCTGCTGCGTAAAGGCCGCCCGCGTCAAGGATGATGCTGATATTTCCGTCTCCCAGAATGCTGCATCCCGTGATGCCGTAGTTTTTGATGTCGAAATTGTTTACATAGGCGGGCAGGGGCTTCACCACGATCTGCTGCTCGCCCAGAAGCTCGTCGACAAACAGGCAGTAGGAACAGTCGCCGGACTCCAGCCACATCAGGATGCCGTCCTCGATCTTTTCCGCGCCGCCGGGGAGGTTATAGAAGTCCCGGGCCCGGATGACGGGGTAATAGCCGTCCAGCATCTTCACCATCTCTCCGTTGACGGAATCGTGGAGAATGTCCGCCTCGGTGAGCTTGATGCTGGAACGGATATTGTTGATGGGAATGGTAAAAATCGAGTGCCCCACGGAGACCTCCATGCCATCCATGATGGCCATGGTCAGCGGGATGCGCATGATGGTGGTCATGCCCCGGCCCTGCTCGCTGGTGATGCTGACGGAGCCGCCCAGGCTCTCCACGCCGCTTTTCACCACGTCCATGCCCACGCCCCGGCCGGAGAACTCCGTCACCTGGGCGTTGGTGGAAAAGCCGGGAGCCATAAGGAAGTTCAAAATCTCCTTATGCGAGTATTCCACATCCGCAGAGGCGATGCCGTTGCGGATGGCCTTGGCCAGGACGGCCTCGTCGTTGACTCCCGCGCCGTCGTCGGAAATCTGGATGATGACCTCGCTGCCCGTATCCTGGGCGGAGAGCAGAATCTCGCCCACGGGGTCCTTTCCCGCGTCGATGCGGTCCTGGACGTTTTCCTCAATGCCGTGGTCCATGGAGTTGCGGACCATGTGCATGATGGGGTCGCCGATGGAGTCCACGATGGTTTTGTCCACCTCGGTATTTTCTCCCACCAAGGTGAGCTTTACCTGCTTGTTCAGCTTCTTACACATATCCCGGACGATGCGGTTCATCTTCTGGAAGGTGTTGGATACCGGAATCATCCGCAGGGACATGGACACGTCCTGAAGCTCGTCGGTGAGCTTGCGCAGCTGCCGGGCGGACTTGGAAAACGCGTCCAGATGGAGGCCCTTCAAATCCGGGGAGGCAGTGACCATCGCCTCGGTGATGACAATCTCGCCCACGATGGCGGAAAGCTGGTCCAGCTTGCTGAGCCCGACGCTGATAAGACTCTCTTTCTGCCCCTGCTGATGCTGCTGAGCGGTGGCCTGGGCAGCCGGAGCGGCGGGGGCCTTCTGCGCGGCGGGAGCGGCCTCCTGGGCCGCCGGGGCGGGCTCCGCCGCCGGAGGCGGCGCGGGAACATAATTCTGCTCTTCGTAGGAGTGGACGGACCCGGCGGTCATGACAATGGGCACGGCCCGGGCCCGGTCCGCCTCGCTGCGGAACTGGAGGAGGAACCCGTGCTCAATCACCGTCTCGGACAGGGACGAATCCGACTCCACGCCCGCAGGCTGGTAGGTAAAGTCCGCGTCGGCGCAGAAGCCCTGGACAGAGGTAACCAGCATGAAGGCCCGGAGATTCTCCATGCCGCAGCCCTCGTCAAAGAAGACCCGGAGCCCGTAGGGGAACTCGGCGCTGCCCTCCGAGGTCTGGGCGGGCGGCACAGAGGGGGCCGCAGGCGCCGCAGCCGGAGCGGCGGCGGTCTGGGGAGCGGGCTCGGCTGGAATTTCTTCCCCCTTAATTTTGGCGATTAAACTATTAATATTTCCAAGGAAACTGTCGACATCTTCATTAAGGGGCTGCTCTGCCTCCACTTTCTCCATTTCCTCCCGGAAATAGTCCACGGAGTGGAGCATCACGTCAAAGAGCGCCGGGCGGTCCTCGTCCTTCACCACGGACATGGTGCCCTCCCGAATGAGGAAGAACATATCCTCAATGCGGTGAGAAACCCTGGCCAGCGTGTCAAATTCCATCATGGCGGAAGAGCCCTTGATGGTATGCATGATGCGGAAAATCTCATTGACATTGTCCTGAGAGAATGTATTTTCCTTTTCCGCGTCCAGAACGATGCTCTCCAGCTGTTCCAGAAGCGTATTGGTTTCGTAGATATACATATCTAAGATATCATTGTTGCTCACGAAAACACCACCTTATCAGCCTTTTTCATTACTATCGACCTGTTGCGCTAAAAAAATAAGTAGCAGCGGCAAGTTTTTTCTGTGAGGTGTCTTGAATGCCCGATCTGCTCGGCGCCACCAATCCGGTACCCGGTTATGACAAGACCACAGTCAACCGGAACATCACGGTTTCCCCGGACAACACGCAAATCCAAAACGTCCCCGATCCCAGCAAGGTCGTCCGCGCCGACGGGCGGACGGAACAGCAGGACAGCAACCTCCAGGGGGACGGCGGAATCCGTTACGACTCCAATTTTCAAACCTTCCTCCAGCGCCTGCGGGAAACCCCCGGCCTGGCGGACAGCCTTGCGCGCATTTTCTCCGGACGGGAGGGCATCGTTGTCTCCTCCGGCCTCAGCGCCGGCATTGCCGAGGAGATGGGCCGCCTGCTGGAGATGCTGCGGATGGACGAGAGCCAGCTCCTGGACTTTCTCCGGGGCCAGTTCAAAACCGGCACCCGTTTCGGCGGGGCTCTCTTCGCCCTGCTCCGCAGCGCCTATGCCCGGGCCGCCTCCGAGGGGGTGCGCACGGACATCCTGCAATTTTTAAAAGCTTACGTGGACTTTGATTCCACCAGCCATATCGAGGGCAACCTCCTCCGGGACCTTCAGTCCATGGCGGACGCCATGCCCGCCAGCTGGGCGGAAAAGCTCCGGGACCTGACGGCCCAGCTTCAAAACGGCATTGCCGCCGGGAACCGCCAGGGAAACCTCCAGCTGCTCCAGCGGGAGATTTTTCCCTACATGTCCTCCTATGTGGAGCGGACCCACGACATGGGCACCCCCCGGGCCCTTTTGACTATGCTGGCGCTGAACGTGGCCCGGTATGAAAACGGCTCTGAGGAAAAGCTGCTGGAGGGTTTCCACCAGCTCAGCGGCTACGGCACTTTGAAAGGGCAGCTGGGGGGCATCGACGACCAGTCCCTCCTCCTGCTCCTCAAGAACCGGGGCGGCGGAGGCGGGGGTTCCAGAGCCATCGAGTTTTCCAACCAGCTGGCCTCCGCCGCCGCCCGGGCCTTCCGGGGCGAGGGCAGCGCCGAGGTGCAGCAGGCCTTCCAGAACCTCCTGGCCGCCATGCTGGTGAACGAGAGCGTCTACATGCCCATCAACCACTATCTCCTCCCCCTGGAGTGGAACGGGCGGATGCTGTTTTCCGAACTGTGGGTGGACCCCAACGCCGAGGACGAGCAGAACCGGGGTGGCGGGAAGAACACCATGCGCTTCCTCTTCAAGATGGACGTCCAGGGCCTGGGGCTGTTCGACGTGATTCTCAGCGCCCAGGGAACCGACGTGGACATCCAGATTGCCTGCCCGGACGCGGCGGTGCCCTTCTCCAAGCAGATTGGAGACGCCGTCTCCCAAATTCTGACCCGGAACGACCTCAAGCCCGCCCGGGTAGCCGTCCGGCGGATGGACCGCCCGGTTACCTTGACCGAGGTGTTCCCCAAAATCTTTGAAGGGAAGAACAGTATCAATGTCAAGATCTGAAGGAACCACCCGGGCCAAGAAAGCCGTGGCCTTACAGTATGGCCCGGGAGACACCGCGCCGGTGATTGTGGCTTCCGGCATGGGCTATATGGCGGAAAAGATTGTGGAGACCGCCGCCGACTGCGGCGTGCCCATATACGAGGACAACTCTCTTTCCACCATCCTCACCCAGCTCCAGCTGGGCCAGGAGGTGCCGGAGAGCCTCTACCAGGCCATTGTGGAGATTTACGTGTACTTCCTCCACTTTGACCCCACCGGAAATACGACGGCCCAGCAGTCCCGGACGGAAAGCGGCCGGGCGCCGCGCGGCGAAACGGAGGGAACAACATGACAGCCAACCGTACATACCTGATTCTGGACACGCAAAACCACGCCCTGGCCAACGGCGAGCTGGCCACGGCCCCGGGGGCCTCCCCCATGCGGCTGAACATTCACGGCAACAAGGTGGACGACGTGATGGCGCACGAGGTAATCACCCTCTTCAGCGCCAGCAGCGAGGAGCTGCCCATTCAATGCCGCATCCTCCGTCAGCGGGGAGACGCGGTGCTTTTGGAAAAGATCGCCACCCTGGACCCGGAGGTCCGGCGGAACCTGCGGGTCCCCGTGAAGTTTGACACCTTTCTCTATGCCCTGCCTGCTTCCGCCTGGACGGGACGGCGGGAAGCCCAGTCCATCGACCTCAGCTGCGGCGGCATCGCCTTCTATGCGGACTGCCAGCTGGAGCTTCACGAGCAGATGGAAATTGTCGTCACCCCCACGGAAGAGCCGGTAATTCTGCGGTGCGAGATTCTGCGCAAGCAGGAGCTGCAAAACGGCCGCTATCTATATGCTACCAAGTTCGTGGATATGTGCGAGGACGAAGAGGTCGTGGTGCGGGAGGCCGTGTTCAGCCTTCAGCTTCAAAGCCGCGGCATTCAGGACTAACGGATCGAGGAGGAAACAGATGATGACTCACACCACGCGCACTCACCGCACACGCATACCAGGGTTCGCCCGCCTGGCGGCCCTGGTTCTCACTGCTCTGACCCTCTGCGCCTTTCTGGCCGTCCGGCCCGTCCGGGCGGCGGAGTGGATGACCCCCTACCTGGAGCAAGTCCAGGAGTGGGGCGTCATGCGGGGAGACGCCCAGGGCAACCTCAACGAGGACCGGAACATCACCCGGGCGGAGTTCGTCACCCTGGTGAACCGGGCCTTCGGCTATACCGACACGGGACCCAACACCTTTACCGACGTAAACCCCAACGACTGGTTTGCCGAGGACATCAGCATCGCCCATCAGGCGGGCTATTTCAACGGAACCAGCCCCACCACCGCCTCGCCCTATGCCCTGGTCACCCGGGAGCAGGCCGCCGTTTTTCTGGGCCGGTGCCTCCGGTTCCAGGGAGTTGCCGGCGCGGCCAATTCCACATTCACCGACATGCACGACATCGGCGGCTGGAGCCGGGGGCTGGTGCAGGAGGCCGCAGACCTGGGCATCATCCAGGGCTACGCCGACGGCAGCTTCCGGCCTGACCTGCCCATCACCCGGGGGCAGATGGCCTGCTTCCTGGTCCGCGCCCTGGGCACCCTGGTCCAGGAGCCCGGTGAACAAACCTCCGGCGGCGTGTACGGAAACCTGACCATCACCACCCCCGGCGTGAAGCTGAAGGACACCACCGTCACCGGAAATCTCTATCTCACCGGCGGCGTGGGTCTGGGGAACGTGGAGCTGGAAAACGTCAACGTTCTGGGCAAAATCGTGATCTGCGGCGGCGGCGAGGCCGAGGGAGGCAAGCAGAGCGTCCTCCTGCGCAACGTCACCGCCGGGTCCCTGGAGCTGGACAGCCTGACGGAGCAGTTCCTCTCCGTCCAGGCCGAGGGCCTGACCAACATCGCCGAGGTCACCATCCGCACCTCCGGCTATGTGGAGGACCGGACCGAGGACGGCCTAGGCTTCCAGACCATCCGGCTGGACGGCATCGACGGCGCCCGGCTCCAATTGGCGGGCAACATCAAGCGGGTCATCGACCTGACCCCCAACTCCATCCTTCAAGTAGCCCAAGGCGTGGCCGACATGGTTACCATCGACGAAAAGGCTGTGAACGCCTCCTTGTCCATTGACGGCGAGGCCGTCATCCGGGAGCTGAACCTGGACCGGGGCACCCCGGTCACCGGAAACGGAAGCATCAGCCACCTGAACATCAACGCTGCGGGATCCAACGTCTCCATGCTCCCGGACACCATCTATGTCCGGCCCGGCATCAACGGAATCGTCAACAACCAGACCATGGACACCAATGCCGCCGCCGCCTCCAGCGAGGATCCCCGGCTGCTGGCGGGCTATCCCAAGGCCCGCAACATCGCCCCCACCTCCGCCGACGCGGTGTTCCGCACCAATAAGACCGGCACCATCCACTGGGCCGTCACCGCCCTGATGGACGGCTCCCTGGGGGAGGAGGAGCTGATGAACCCCGGCTCCTACGCCAAAATTATTCGCAGCGGCACCCTGAACGCCACCGCGCCCAACACGGACTTCACCGCCCGGCTGACCGGGCTGACCCGGGAGGGTTCCTATTACATTTCCGCCCTGCTGGTGGACGCCCGCGGACGGCGCAGCCCCGTGAAGATCGCCGCCTTCACCACCCCGGACGACTCCGCCCCCAACTTTGCCAACGGCTATCCTCAAAATCCCATCCTCACCGTGGACGCGGATAACGAGCAAGTGGCCCAGGTCATGGTTATGGCCACCAAGGACTGCCAGATGTACTACGTGCTCCTGCCTCGGGGCTCCGCGGCGCCCACGCCGGCGGATTTCCGTTCCGCGGCCCTGCCGGGGAACCTGGGCTACGGCATCGTGACCCTGCGGAAAAACACCCCCTTCCTGCTCTCCCGCATCAACACGTCCCACTTGCAGGAGCAGACCCAGTACGACCTCTACCTCTGGCTGAACGACGCGGACAACGGCAAAAGCTCCGCCGTCCGCCGCCTCCAGTTCACTACCCGGGATATGACGCCGCCCACGATTCAGGATTTGAAGGTCGTCAGCTACACGGCCACCTCCGTCACGCTGTCCTTCATGCTGGATGAGCCCGGCACCCTGAACTGGGCCGTAACGAAGCGGGGGGACAACTTCGGCATCAACAAGGAAGAGCCCACCCGCCTGGACCAGATCAAAATTGAAGGTATCATGGTCGGCGGCAAGGTTCTCAACAAGGGCGGCCCCATCCGGGCCGCCAGGGCCGCCACCTCTTACAACTTCACGGTCTCCCGGCTGGAGGGGCAGACGGAGTACGACCTTTTCTACTCCTTCAAGGACACCGCCGGAAACTACGGCGTGTACAACGCGGCCATCGCCTTCCCCTTCCCCATCAAGACCCAGGATAACCAGCGGCCCACCGCCGACTTGAGCTTCAGCGATTTCAACACGGATTCCAACGAAGTGGAACACCCCTGGGCCACCAGCAGCGTAAGCATCGTCTTCAGCGAATCCATTCTGGGCGCCAAGGACAGCAACCTGGGCGTGTACGACAATTTCTACGAGCTCTACCAGCGGGTGACGGAAAGCTCCGGCACGGAGCAGACCCAGGCCAAGAACACCCTGGCCACGGTGCTTCAGGAATACATTACCCTTTACCGGGGCACGCCGCCCACCAACATTAACACGAAGCCCCGCCCGGAAAACCAGGTCACGGTGCGAATCGGCCAGGCAGAGGAGGAGCTGGAGGCCCTGGCCGACTGGATTGACTACCGGGAGGCTCAGGTCAGCCAGGAAAATGGTAAGACCACCATCACCTTCCCCGGCGAGACGGGCCTCAAGCTTCAAAGCGGCCAGTCCTACTACTTCTGGATTCGGAATGTTGAGGACACATCTAACAACGCCATCGTCAACCCCACCTACAAACCCTTTACCACCGCCTTCGCCACGGTGACCCTGGCCCCCAACGAGATTGAGGAAACTGTCACCTATAACGGCGAAACCCGCCCCGCCCGGATTTTCCGCATGGACCCCGAGGGCACCGAGGCCGTGTCCAAGGACACCCGGTGGGACATGATCATCTGGAGCTACGCCAGCATTGAGTATGACCTTATGGTCCGGTATCCCAACGCCGGGGCCACCGGCTGGTACAATCTGGGCACCATCAGCGCCAACCTGACGGGCGCGGGAACCGCCAAGGTATACAACAGCCTGAACGGAAACTTCAACAACGGAACCAACAATTCCCTGCTGGAAAGCGGCTTCTTCGGCACCGTCCAAGCCGGACAGGGGCGGCCCTTCCTGAACGAGTTCCTAGAAGAGCTGGAGTTTGCCATCGTCCCCACCCAGAGCACCGTGGAAAAAACGGTCCGCATGGAGGTCCAGCTCTTCGCGGGCAGCAACTCCCAGGTGGGCAACCTGGCCCGGATTCAGGGCAAGGAGATCAATTCGAGCTGGGAGATTACCCCTATCGGCGACCCCGATCCCTACGTCCTGGCTATTGACCCGCCGGACGAGGCCCCCAAAATCACCGTGGGCTATCGAAACATCACCACCCGCGCCAATTACGCCACCATCAGCTACGGCCTGAGCCGAATGGGTACCGTCTATGCCGCGGCCATTCCTCTGGACGACGTAAAGATGGATCCCACTACCAATCACCCCACTGGCACGGATTACACCATGCACGAGGATGAGCCCCGCCGCCTCCCTAATGAGGGCGGCGGGAAACCCGACCTGAAGGATCTGGGCAACAGCCTGACGTCTCCGGTGCCCCACATTTACCTGGACAGCACCAAGCCTGTCCCGCTGAACGTCGTTCAGCAGCGGGGCTTCGTCTCCAACACCACCCGGTTCGCCAATACGGATACGCCCGCCATGCAGGATACGCTCCGCATTGAAAACCTGGCGTCGGAGACCACCTACCTTGTGTATCTGGTGGCCATGAACGAAGACGGCACCCCCTCCGAGAACGCCTTGTGCTTTGTGCTCACCACTACTCCGCCGGACCCGCCCAAAATGGACATCAGCGGCAACGGCAACAGTGTTGACATCCAGGTAAAACCCTCTTCCCAGCTGCGCTACGTCCTGGTAAACCACCGGGAGCTGGCGGGCACATTGTTCAACCAGCCCTTCCAGGAGGGCGCCGCCTTTGTGGATACCTCCCGAGGGCCCCTGCCCTCCGCCTACACCGGCACAACGGTGTTGGACGCCATGATGTACCTCATGCCAAACGACGATCCCGACGACGTGGGCACCAACTACCGCAACAGCCTCTTCGATCTCTACGCCACTACGGCGGCCAAACAGCGGTGCTGGGAGGCTCTGGGCAATCCCCAGTCCACCACGAACTTCCCTGCGGAATCGGTGGTCATGGAAACGCTTCCCCAACACGCTAACCGCGTGCTGAACGGGACGGGCAGCATCGACATGGAAAGCTACATGAAAAACCAGATTCCCTATGTGCTGATTGTGGGCGCGAAGCCGTCGGATTCCGACAACTATGCCTTCCAGGCCTCCGGTGACTACATCATGAGTATCACGGACCAGCTGTCCGCCATCTGCGTTTACTCGCCGATTGACCCCAATAACCCCGGCGGGCCCGGCTATCTGGACATCATCTTCAACCAGGAACCCACTTACAGTCCCAATGGCGCCCTTGCGGATCCACCCAAAATTGACAGCTGCGGTTCGAAACTGAACGGGCACACCAGCACAACTCCCGTTAACAATTTTGTGAACCTCGGTTCCTTCTGTGTCAGTCTCCTGGCAACCCTGGAATCTCCAACCCCAAATGTTCACGGCGTCTCCATTGGAACCAATCTGCGCTACTACATTAGCCTTCCATCCCGCGGCGTACTTTTGAACTTCCAAGGCGGTCTTGCCAACGCCGGCGGCGTCCCAGTGAAAACGGCTACCGGCGGCAACGCCGCGCTGATGGTTACCATCCGCAACGACGGAACGAATGACCAGCCAAACTGGAGAGCCCACTGGAGCCAGGAATTCGGCGGCGATTACAGACCTTCTGATTTTAACAGTTAACCAATCCCCCTTGGAGGGCGGGCGCGACCGCCCGCCCTCCTTTCGCTTTTCGGAAAAAGGAGTGCACGCTTTATGAAATCTCGAATCCTCCGCCGGGCCGGGGCTCTGCTGCTGGCGCTGTCCCTGACCTGCTCTATACTGACGCTGCCCGCTGCGGCGGAACTCACGGGACTGACCATCTCCGCCAACCACCCGGAGATAGAACCGGGTGAGGAAACGATCTTAACGCTCTCCGGCGCGCCTAACAACGCGGACATTGCTTGGAGCAGCGACAACACGCAGGTCCTCCCCGTGCCCGCTAACGCCTCCGGCTCTACCTGCACGCTTACAGCGGGCACGGTCACGAAGCGCACGGAGGTCCAAATCACATCGACGGTGACCACGATCTCTTCCGGCGGCTCCGGCGACGGTTCCGGAGACAGCTCCGGAGATGGTTCCGGCGGCGGTTCTGGAACTGCCCGTGATTCCGGGAGCGTTTCCTATACGGTCACGGTAACGCCCCCCGATCCCGAAATTTCTATAGCCCTGGATCAGACCAGCGCCTCCCTCCCCATCGGGGAAAGCCTCACTCTCAACGCCGCCGTCACCGCCTCGGACGGCGCGGATACGCGTCTGAACTGGGACCTCTCCGACCGGCAGAAATTCCGCCTGAGTCAAAGCCCCTATGATACTCACACCGCCACCATTACCACCAGCTCCAGCGCCAAGGCCGGCGACCGGGTCACCGTCTACGCCGTCTCCCAGGCGGACCCCAGCGTCTACGCTGTCTGTACCATCCAGGTGGTGGCCGCCCTGCCTCCCCAGGTTTCCAGCATCCAGATCACCACCACGCCCACCTACGACGGGCGGAACTACGTGGACCCCGGCGCGGGCAATGAACTCACGCTGGTTGCCGCCGTTTCCCCCGCCGGCGTGGCCGAAGAGGACGGGCGGGTCACCTGGTCCTCCAGTGATACCTCCATCGCCCGGGTGGACCCCAACACCGGCGAAGTCACCGGCGTCTCCCCCGGCGAAGCCACCATCACCGCCACAGCGGGCAGCAAAACCGACGAGCGGAAGATTGAAGTCTCCGGTCTCCTCCTCAGCTATGTGAAAAAATCCGCCTCCGGCGGCAAAGGGGAAACCATCCGCCTCTCTGCGGACAGCGTGGTGGACATTTACCAGTACCGGGACATCAGCGTCGTTTTCGAAGCCTACGGCAACGCGCGAAACAAAACCATCAACTGGGAAAGCTCCAACAACACCGTGGCCCAGGTTCTCTCGGGCCGGGTCACCGCCCATTACCCCGGCGAAAACGTCGTCATCACCGCCACCGCCGCCGGAACCAACTGCCAGGCCAGCTTTAAGGTCCGGGTCTCCGAGGACGTGGCCCAGGCCATCAACGTTGACATGGGGTCCGAGCCCTCTTACTCCTTTTCCGGCCTCCTGAGCCAGCTGAACAGCCGCTCCCAGGACAAGGCCGGGGATCCCCTGGAGTATGTCTACAGTCTGAAGGTCTCCACCAAGAACGGCGTGCTCTACTACAAATACACCTCCCCCGACGCCCCGGGCCACGGCGTGGGCGGCACGGAGCGGTATTATTAGTCCACAGGCCAGGGCCAGATGGCCCTGCGGGACGTGACCTTCGTCCCCCTGCCGGGCTTTGACGGCACCGCCGTGGTGGACTACAACGCCGCCTCCATCAGCGGAACCACCTTCTCCGGAACCATCCGCATCGCGGCCAAGGCCACCGGCGACGTCAGCTACGCCACCGCCGTGGACCGCCC
>Ga0224483_100559_pt1 | contig 11998 bp, 11 predicted proteins | sample hydfratestSal1_FD_181453 | JGI IMG/M metagenome (GOLD analysis project Ga0224483, IMG submission 181453) | Metatranscriptome of mouse feces microbial communities from Columbus University, Ohio, United States - Sal1 (Metagenome Metatranscriptome) ... | reverse complement strand
GGGATCAAGACATGTCCATATTAGAAGTGGAACATATCCAGAAAGTATACACGACCCGCTTCGGCGGGAACCAGGTGCAGGCCCTTACAGATGTAAATTTCCAGGTGGAGGAAGGGGAGTACGTGGCGATCATGGGGGAGAGCGGTTCCGGAAAGACCACCCTGCTCAACATCCTGGCAGCCTTAGACAGGCCCACCAGAGGCCAGGTGATCTTAAACGGCAAGAGCCTGTCCACGATCAAGGAAAAGGAGCTTGCGGCCTACCGGCGGGAGAATCTGGGATTTGTATTCCAGGATTTTAACCTCTTAGATACTTTTAACATCCAGGACAATATCTTCCTGCCGCTGGTGCTGGCCGGGGAATCTTATGAAGATATGAAGAGCCGGCTCCATCCGATCGCCCAGCAGATGCGGATCCAGGAGATCCTGCACAAATTTCCCTATGAGGTATCCGGCGGGCAGAAGCAGCGGACGGCGGTGGCGCGGGCGCTGATCACCGGGCCGCAGCTGATCTTGGCGGATGAACCCACTGGGGCGCTGGATTCCCGGGCGGCCGGGGATCTGCTGAGCGTCTTTCAAAAGATCAATGAGAAGGGACAGACGATCTTGATGGTGACCCACAGCACCATGGCGGCCAGCCGTGCCAAGCGGATCTTATTTATCAAGGATGGAGAGGTCTTCCATCAGATCTACCGCGGGGAAAAGACAGACGAGGAGATGTACGGGATGATCTCGGATACCCTGCGTATCCTGGCGACGGGCGGTGATCATCATGCGTAGAGGGTTTTATCTTAAACTGGCGCTCCAGAATATGGCGAAAAATAAAAGGACCTGCCTGCCGTATCTGTTCACCTGCATCTGTTCCGTGATGATGTATTATTTTATGAGTTTTCTCACGCTGAACCCGGGGATGGAGCAGATGCCCAGCGGCCAAAATGTGCAGTCCATCATGAGGCTGGGGACCGGGGTCATCACCATCTTTTCTCTGATCTTCCTGTTCTACACCAACAGCTTCCTGATGAAGCGCAGGAAAAAAGAACTGGGGCTTTACAACATCCTTGGGATGGAGAAAAAACACATCGGGTGGGTATTGTTTTGGGAGACACTGGTCAATGCTGTGATCAGCCTCATCCTGGGCCTTCTTCTCGGGATCCTGGGCAGCAAGCTGATCTTCCTGTTCCTTTTAAGATTGCTGGATCTTCCAGTGACGTTTGGGTTTTTTATCTCGGTGCAGTCCATCCGAGCGACGGTGTTCCTGTTCGGCGGGATTTTCCTGCTCTCGTTCTTTAACAATCTGTGGCAGATCAGCAGGGCGGACCCGGTGGAACTTTTGCGCGGCGGGAATGTGGGGGAGAAGGAGCCGAAGACCCGGTGGTTTCTGGCGCTGGCGGGCATCTCCTGTCTGGGCGGCGGATATTGGATCGCGGTGACAACGGAATCTGTGCTGGCGGCCCTGCCGTACTTCTTTGTGGCCGTGGTCCTGGTGATGGCGGGGACGTACTGCCTGTTTGTGGCGGTGAGTGTGGCTGTGTTGAAGCTGCTGCGCAGCTGGAAGGGATTTTATTACCAGACAGAGCATTTTACAGCCATCTCCGGCATGATCTACCGGATGAAGCAAAATGCGGTGGGTCTGGCAAATATCTGTATCCTGTCCACGGGTGTGCTGCTGATGATCTCCACCACAGTCTGCCTGTTCATCGGCCGGGAGGCGATCGTGGCAGGACGGTATCCCCGGGAAGTGAGTGTGGCGGCCCATGGGATCGATGAAGCTGCTTTTGAGAGATCACAGGAGATAGAAAGCCAGGTGCTCGCCCAGTGGGACCTAAAGCAGGAAAATGTAGTGACCTGCCGGAGTGTACAGATGATCGCCTGGGACCAGGGGGATGATCTGGTCGGCCTGACCGGGGATGGAGATTTCCTGGAAAAGATCGTTGGGGTTGCTTTTATACCCTTGGAGGATTATAATGCCTGTATGGGCGAGGAGCGGACGCTGGAACCGGGGGAGGTCCTGTTTTTTACCAACAAGAAAGGGATGGATGGCCGCAGTGAGCTGTCCATTGACGGGGAGAGATGGACGGTCGCAGAGGAGCTGGATACGTTTTTCACGGAGAAAAAGGTGGGCAGCCCCATGATCAACACCTATTATCTGGTGGTGGACAGTGTGGAGACGCTCAAGCGTCTGACAGAGAGTGACGCTGTATCGGAGGACATCATCTATCAGAAGGATTATGACCTGTCCGGGGATCCAGAGGTCTTTGAGGAGGCGGAAGAGCAGTTATCTCAGCAGCTGGCCCCGCTGGCGGAAGATCCGGCTTATATACAGGTGGGCGGCCGGGAGCGGAACCGGAGATCTTTTTACAGCACCTATGGAGGGCTGTTCTTCCTGGGGATCTTCCTGGGACTGCTGTTTTTGATGGCCACGGTCCTGATCATCTATTATAAACAGCTCTCAGAAGGCTATGAGGATCGGCAGCGGTTTGAGATCATGCAGAAAGTGGGCATGAGCAAACGGGAAGTGCGCCGGTCGATCAGCAGCCAGATCCTGATCGTGTTCTTCCTGCCGCTGGTCACAGCCGTGGTGCACATCGGATTTGCCTTTCCGCTGATGCGGCGGCTGCTGGCGTTGATGAACCTGTATGATACCCGGCTCTTCGCAGGCTGTACGCTGGCCACGATCGGCTGTTTTGCGCTGGTGTACGCAGCAATCTATGTGCTGACAGCCAGGACTTATTACCGGATCGTAAATGAAAGATATTATTGATCCCCCGCAAACCGTGACACACGGTTGACATAAAGCATTTTTAAGACACACTCTAGGAGCAGAAGATGAGAGAGCATAGAGGGAGAAAATGGAAAAAGATCCTGATCGGATCATTTGTCTGCCTGTTACTGGCAGCTGTGGCGTTTACGTGCTGGATCGGGAATGTGCTGATCGATATGGCGCTGTGCCGGCCCCGGGAGAGCATATGGGAGAACGATGCCTATGCCAGTGTGGAGGCGGATGTGGAGGCTTCCTATGTGGTCGATGATCAGACCCAGGAGAATATGCTGGCGGCTTATGAAAAGCGGCAGGCATGGCTTGAGGAGGTGACGCCAGAGAAGATAACGCTCACCTCCCATGACGGGTATGCCCTGACGGCCAACATCTATCCTGGGAAGGAGCAGGGGCATAGATGGGCGTTATTGCTCCACGGTTATGGCTATACAGGCAGGAAAGAGGAAATGGAGTACATAGGTGCAGAATACGCAGCCCGGGGCTATCAGATCTTAGCCCCGGATCTGCGCTGTCATGGGGAGAGCGAGGGCGATCACATCGGCATGGGCTGGACGGACAGGCTGGATATCATGCGGTGGATCGATCAGATTATCTCCCTGGATGAAAAGGCCACGATCGTGCTGCACGGCCAGTCCATGGGCGGGGCGGCGGCACTGATGACGGCGGGGGAGGAACTGCCTGCACAGGTGAAAGCTGTAGTGTCGGACTGTGCGTATACCAGCGCATGGGAGATCTTTACACGAAAGTTAAAGGATTGGTACGGGATCGGGCCGTTTCCGATATTATATGAAACGGATATGATCTTCCAACTGAGAGGCGGCTATGATCTAAAGAAAGCCTCCGCGCTGGAGCAGGTGGCAAAGACACATCTGCCGATCCTGTTCATCCATGGGGAGGACGATGATTTTGTCCCGGCCTCGATGGCGGAGGAGCTGTATGGGTGGACAGGCGGGCCAAAAGAGCTGGTGACCGTGCCGGGGGCGGGCCATGGACTTTCAAATTATGTGGATCCGGAGGGATATTATGAGGCGGTGTTTTCTTTTTTAAAACAGTACGGCGGATGAGAAAACAAGGCTTTACACTTCCAGGTTTTGACGCTATAATGAGCATAACGGACAACAGTATCAAAAATGGAGGTGACAGATATGCCCATGACTGAAAAAGAGTATAATGGCAATCTTTTTGATCAGCTTGCTCTTTTGGAGGATATTGAAGAGGTGGCCAAGGCGACAGGAGCGGAGGCAGTCTTGGATCTGATCGCCAGAAAAAAGGCGCAGATCGAGCGGAAACTCTATCAGCCTTTGCCGTTGACAAAATGACGGATGGATCATCATCTGTCCAGGGAAGTGTAAGGTCTTAATAGATAAGGCGTTACACTTTTTTGGAGTGTATCATCGACTGTGAACAGGACGGAGGATCTGAAAATACACATGAGAAAGGGTTCGGCAATGGACACACCTTTATATGAGATACAATGCGGGATCGGGCGGGGCAACCGCCTCTATGTGAAAAGGGACGACCTGCTCCCTTTTTCCCTGGGCGGGAATAAAGTGCGCATCGGCTGGGAATTTTACCGGGACATGTGCAGGACGGGGAGCGACTGTATGGTGATCTACGGGGACAGCCGTTCAAATCTATGCAGGGTGCTGGGCAGTATCTGCCACCAAAAACGCATACCCTGCTATATGCTCTGCACAAATGTGGAACACACAGGCCGACCCGCCAGCAACAGCCGTCTGATGAAATGGCTGCACACGGAAGTCGTCCCCTGCAGGAAAGACGCGGTGGCCCAGGGCGTGGAGGAGCTTCTTATCCGTTTGGAAAAGGAAGGACGCAAGCCCTATTATATTTATGGAAACAAATGGGGCGAAGGCCGGGAAGGCGTGCCCGTACAAGCCTACGCAGATGCCTATCGGGAGATCCTCAGGCAGGAAGAGGAAATGGGTGTCCATTTTTCCCATATCTTCGTACCGTCCGGCACAGGAGCCACACACAGCGGACTGATCGCGGGGGATCTGCTGGCAGGCGGCAAAAAGCAGATCATCGGCATATCCGTATCCAGAGAGCGCAAGAGAGGGAGCCGGATCATCAGCCGGGCCGTGCAGCAGTATTTTGAAAGCAGGGGACTGGATCAGCCGGATCAGCTGGAGAGATCCATCCATCTGGAAGACGGATATCTCCTTGGGGGCTACGGGAAATACGATGAACGGATAGAGGACTGCATCCGCCGCCAGTTTACCCTAAACTCCCTGCCGCTGGATCCCACCTATACGGGAAAAGCATTCTGGGGGATGGAGCAGTATCTGCAGGCACACGGTATCGAAGATGCAGACATCCTGTTCATCCATACCGGGGGTGCGCCCCTGTTTTACGATCATCTCACAGATGAAAAAGGAGGGGCAGCGCCATGTTAGTATCCGTGGTCATACCTTGCTACAATTCCCAGGCGACCATCGGGAAAGTCGTCGACCTTGTGACCGAGGAATTTGACAAAAATCCAGGCTATGCCTGCGAGTTCGTCCTGGTCAACGATCACTCCGGGGACGGGACTTTCGGTGTGATCCGCCGCCTGGCCCAGGAGCGGGAGAATGTAAAAGGGATCGATCTTCTGCGCAATTTCGGACAGCACAATGCGCTGATGGCGGCCTTGTCCTATGCAAAAGGGGATTACATCCTGGGTATGGACGATGACATGCAGACCCATCCGTCCCAGATCTTTAAGCTGATCAATAAGATCGAGGAGGGATACGACCTGGTCTACGGAGTCTACCCCCATAAGAAAAACTCTCCGCTCAAAAATCTCTCCAGCAAGCTCAATGAAGTATCCTCCAGGATCCTTTTGGGGCGGCCGAAGGAGATCTCCTCCAGCAATTTCTGGATCATCACCCAGGCCATGTGCCGGGAAGTGGTGAAATACACCAGCTACAATCCCTACATCGACGGGATCTTCTACCGTGTCACCCACAACATCGGAAACGTGACGGTGGAACATTTCAAACGGGAGGTGGGAACATCCAACTACACGCTGCGCAAACTCATCCGCCTGTGGCTGGCCTACTGGAACTATTCCGTCATCCCGCTGCGGATATCCGCGGTGCTGGGGATGCTGTCCGCGTTCGGCGGATTTATCGCCGCCCTGGTGATCATCATAAAAAAGATGCTCTCACCGGACATCCCCGTGGGATGGTCCTCGATCATCTGCATCATGGTAGTGTTCTTTGGACTGGTCCTGATGGTTCTGGGGATCATGGGCGAGTATCTGGGGAAGGTGCTCCTGACCATCAACAATACACCCCAGTACATCATAAGAGAGACTGTCAACATAGAAGAAACAGGAACGGATCATAGACAATGATGAAAAAACTGATGATCTTAGGTGCGGGCATCTATCAGGTCCCCCTGATCCAACAGGCAAAAAAAATGGGCCTGTATACGATCGTGGTCAGTTATCCGGGGGATTACCCGGGGTTTGCCCTTGCAGATCAAGTCTGTCTGCTCGATACCCGGGACCAAAAGAGGGTCATGGAAGCTGCCCAAAAAGAGAAAATCGACGGCATCTGTACATCTGGGACAGATGTAGCGGTGCGCACGATCGGGTATGTGTGTGAACGTATGGGACTGCATGGTCTGTCCTGCGAGGCGGCCCGCTGCGTGACGGATAAGCTGCTGATGAAGGAAGCGTTTGCGCGGCATGACGTGTCCACACCCCAGTTTGTGAAGGTCGCAGATATGGATCAGGCAAGGCAGGCGGCTTTAAGGCTCGGATATCCGCTGGTGGTAAAAGCTGTGGACAGTTCCGGGAGCCGGGGCGTTGTGATCGTGCAGGAGCCGGGGCAGTTGGGCGCAGCTTTTTCGGAGGCGATGCAGGTGTCGCAAAAAGGATACGTGCTGGCGGAGGAATACATCCAGGCGGAGGAGATCGGGGTGGATGGGTTTGTGAAAGAGGGCCGTCTCGTCTTCTTTGCGCCCCATGAAAAATATCTGTTTCGAGCCGCGCAGGCGGCGGTGCCGGCGGGACACAGTTTCCCTTATCTCTGTGCAGACGGACAGCTGGAGGAGATAAGGCGGCAGATGCAGCGCGCCGTGGACGCGACCGGACTGGATGGGTGTCCGGTCAACGCGGATGTGCTGGTGGATAAGGAGAAAGTCTGGATCATAGAGATCGGGGGGCGGACGGGGGCGACCTGTATCCCGGAATTGATCTCCCTGTATTATGGATCTTCTTTTTATGAAAAGATGATCTTAAATGCCCTGGGGGAGGAAGTGCAGTTTGGAGGATCTTCAGGCGTTCCGTGTAAAGGCCGTCTGCTGATGAGTCCGGTGGATGGGACGATCACAAGGATCGCGGAAGAAAAACTGGATGGACTGCGGCGGCAGGGCATAGAAGTCGTGCTGGACTTCTCAGTGGGCCAGCGGGTGCAGGCGATGAAAAACGGTACAGACCGGATCGGGCATGTGATCGCCCGGGCAGAGACGGAGGATGAGTTTCTGGCAATATACAGACAGGTCCAGTCCTGTATCTGGATCAATGGAGAAGAGCTGTCACAGCTGGAGGACGGGAAAGGATAAGGCGATGGATATAAAGATGGATACGGCAGACAGACAGGGGCGGGCCACACCTCTGGATTTTATAAAACTGCATCTGAACATCCTGTTGTTTTCTTTTACGACAGTGTTTTCAAAAGCGGCCTCGATCCAATTAAATGAGCAGGGGCTGCATTCCGTGTGGTTATATATATTTGCATTCCTCATGCTGCTCAACTGCGGGATCTACGCGTTGGCCTGGCAGCAGGTGATCAAAAAATTTGAGTTGAGCGTGGCCTATGCAAACAAATCGGTCTATCTGATCTGGGGGCAGCTCTGGGCGGTGGCGATCTTCAGGGAACATCTGAGTTTTATGAATATAGTGGGACTCATGCTGGTATTTGCAGGGGTGGTGGTGGTGTCTTATGAATAGAGTGTATCTGCTGATCATGCTGGCCGGGACGTTTTTTGCGGCGGCCTCGCAGATCTTGTTAAAACAGAGTGCGGATCGGACGTACGACCGGCCCTTTGGGGATTATCTAAATTGGCGGGTGATCACCGCTTACGGGATCTATTTTGGGATCTTGTTCCTGAACACCTGGTGCTTTACGAAGATCGATATGAAATACGGATCCGTGGTGGATTCCTGCGCCTATGTGTTCGTGATGCTCCTATCCTGTCTGGTCTTGGGGGAAAAGATCACCCGCAGGAAGATCATAGGGAACCTGCTGATCATCTGCGGGGTGTTGGTCTACACGATCGGTTGAGTGTCAAGGCATCTTATCTAAAAAAATCCCACACGGCTTCTGCGACCCGTTCCCGGTCCTCCGGGCGCATATTGTAGTAGAGGGGCAGGCGGATCAAGCGTTCGCTCTCCCGGGTCGTATATCTGTCCTCACCAAAAAAGCGGCCAAATTTCTGTCCGGCTCGGGAGGAGTGAAGGGGAACGTAGTGGAACACGGCCATGATGCCCCGTTCCTTCAGATAGGAGAGGAGCCGGGTGCGGGTCTTAAGATCCGCCACTTTGATATAGTACATATGGGCATTGTGCTCAGCGTAGGATGGGATCACAGGGCGTTTTAGACAGCCAGACTGTTCCAGATCCGCGAAAGCCTGGTGGTAAAATTCCCAGGTCTGCATCCTGTCCTGCTGTATCCGGTCACACTCCATGAACTGGCCCCACAGATATGCGGCATTCAGTTCGCTGGGCAGGTAAGAGGAGCCGTAGTCCACCCATGTGTATTTATCGATCTGCCCCCGGAAAAATTTGCTCCGGTCGGTCCCTTTCTCACGCACGATCTCCGCCCGTTCCAGGGCTTCCTCCTGCTGAAAGAGCAGCGCGCCCCCCTCGCCCATGGTCAGGTTCTTTGTCTCGTGGAAACTCAAGCATCCGTAATCTCCGATCGTGCCCAATGCACGGCCTTTATAACGAGCGGTCAGCCCCTGGGCGGCATCTTCGACCACCTGCAGATCATATCTGCGGGCCAGATCCAGGATCGCATCCATATCACAGGCGACCCCGGCGTAGTGGACCGGGACGATCACCCGGGTCCGTTCGGTGATAGCCTCCTCCAGCAGCCGTTCATCCAGATCCATATTGTCCGGGCGGATATCCGTAAATACGATACGCGCCCCCCGCTGCACGAACGCGTTGGCCGTGGAGACGAACGTGTAGGAGGGCATGATCACCTCATCGCCCTCGCCCACCCCGGTGAGTACCGCCGCCATCTCCAGGGCGTGGGTGCAGGATGTGGTCAGGAGGGCATGGCAAACGTCAAGATGCTCCTGCATCCATTGGCTGCACTGCTTGGTGAAACGTCCGTCGCCGCAGAGTTTGCGGCTTTTTATTGCTTCCTGTATGTATTTTTCTTCGGTCCCCGTGTAAGGGGGTATATTAAAATCGATCATGTCCGCTATTATAACACACTTGGGAGAAATGGTCAAAAATAGATATTGATTTTTGGCTTTTTTATTAGTATAATGAGAAATGTAATAAAAAATTAATATATTAAGGAAATCTTAAAATTTTCACATCATCAAAGTTACACAGATGATACAAGGGGAGGAACAAAAATGGGGAGAATGTTAAGAAAGATGACAACGGCCTGTCTTGCGGTGGCGCTGCTCGCCGCGGGGATCATATCCCTGGCGCAGCCCGCCCAGGCCGCCACGGCGAAAGCCTGGGAGAAAAAAGACGGGAAATTTTACGACAGCGCGGGAAAAGAAGTGGAAGGCGTTGTGGCAAAGGGGATGGATGTGTCGGAGTGGCAGAGCCTGATCAACTGGGACCGGGTCAAGGAGAGCGGCCAGATCGATTTTGCCTTTATCCGGGTGGCTCATGGGAATGGGATGGATAAATGGTATGACCGGAACCTGCGGGAGGCCAACCGGGTGGGGATCCCGGTTGGGGTGTATTTCTACAGCCTGGCCAAGACAGCAACCCAGGCAAAGAAAGACGCGGCGACCACGATCAACGCCATCAAGGAATATAAGATCACCTATCCGGTGGTGATCGATGTGGAGGACAAGACCCAGTTGACCCTGACAAATGCCAGACGGACGAAGATCGTGCAGACTTTTGCCGATGAAGTCCGGGCGGCGGGCTACCAGCCGATGATCTACTGTAATACAGACTGGGCTTCAAAATACATCAATATGGCCAACCTGAACGGGGTCGATACCTGGATCGCGGAATGGTCAAGATATACGCCCAGTGTATCCAGAGATATCTGGCAGGTGACGGACAAAGGAAAGGTCGACGGGATCGGCGGAGCTGTGGACTTGGATTTCGCATACAAGACCTATGGGGCCAGCGCGTCCAGCGCAGGATGGATAAAATCCAGCAAAGGTTACCAATACCAGCTCAGCAACGGGGATCTGGTAAAGAGTAGATTCAAGACGATCAGCGGAAAGAAATATTATTTCGATGCTTCCGGCTATCGTGTCACGGGATTTAAGACGATCGATGGGAAGAGCTATTATTTTGACAAGAACGGCGTGATGAAGACAGGCTGGCTGACCATCGAGGGGGCGAAGTATTACTTTAACGCGCGGGGCGTCATGGCCAAGGCGAAATGGCAGAAGACAAACGGCAAACGGTATTACCTGGGAAAAGACGGGAAGATGAAGACAGGCTGGCTGACCCTGAACGGGAAGAAATATTACCTGGATGCAAAAGGCGTGATGCAGACTGCGTGGGTGCAGCTGGACAATGCCTGGTACTTTTTCAACAATTCTAAAGATCTTGGCGTGATGCTGCGCAACGAGTGGGTGCAGTGGAAAGGCTCCTGGTATTTCCTGAAGAAGAGCGGGAAGATGAAGACAGGCTGGCTGAATTGGAATGGAAACCGGTACTATCTGCGCCAAGGCGGGGATATGCGCGTGGGATGGCTGAAATATAAAGGAAAATATTATTATTTTGACAAGAACGGCGTGATGCTGCGCAGCACGACCCGGAGGATCGATGGGAAGAAGTATCAGTTCGATGAAAAGGGTGTGTGGGTGAAATAAGATCTGTAGTGTCTGTCAAATAATGAAGTACAGGACTTTGGGGCATGTTCCATACGGAAGGTGTCCCAAAAAGCAGGCTTCGTCCACGATCGGCGTGATCGTCCCAGAGATCAGCAACGCATTTTTCGGGGATCTGTTCACAGGAATCGAGGAGATCGTCAACAAGAACAACTTATCCCTGCTCTATCTTTATTGGATACGTCCTTGATAAGGGAAACTTTTTGATCATAAATGTAAGTGAAAGGAGATCAGAACATGCAGCACGGCATCTATTATGCATATTGGGAGAGAGAATGGGACGGCGATTACAAACGTTACATCCGCAAAGTGGCAGGATTGGGATTCGATATCCTTGAGATCGCTGCGGGTCCGCTGCCTGATTACACAGATGGAGAACTATCAGACCTGAAAAATTGCGCCGAGGAGAACGGTATCCGCATCACGGTGGGATACGGCCCCGCACCGGAAAACAACATCGCTTCCGCAGATCCCAAAGTACGGGAGCACGCCCTGGAATTTTACAAAGACCTGTTCCAGCGCATGGAAAAGATCAACGCCACGCTGCTGGGAGGCGCGATCTATTCCTGCTGGCCGATCGATCACAGCAAGCCCGTGGACAAAAAAGGCGACTGGGAGCGGGGGATCGAAGGGATTGCAAAACTGGCCAGGATCGGCCTCGATCACGGGATCGAGACGATCGGGATGGAAGTCCTGAACCGTTTTGAGAATCATGTGCTGAACACCGCAAAAGAGGGGGCAGAATTTGTCCGGTCAGTCCGCCAGCTGGAGCCGGCGGCTGCAAATGTAAAAGTCATGCTGGATACGTTCCACATGAACATCGAAGAGCAGAGCATCGGGAACGCGATCCGGACGGCCGGAGACCTGCTGGGGCATTTCCATACCGGGGAATGTAACCGTATGGTCCCGGGGCAGGGCCGCACGCCCTGGAGGGAGATCCATGACGCGCTGCAGGATGTGGGATACGACGGCGCGGTCGTAATGGAACCGTTTGTGATCCCCGGAGGGACAGTGGGCCAGGATATCAAGATCTGGCGGAACATCGTGGAGGACACCTCCGAGGAGGCTCTGGACCGGGATGTGAAAGAGGCTCTGACTTTCCAGCGTTATATGCTGGACCGCTAAAGTGCGTTTGCATGCGCGTACTAAAAAAGCAGTATGTGGACACGGG
>Ga0224483_100557_pt1 | contig 12006 bp, 7 predicted proteins | sample hydfratestSal1_FD_181453 | JGI IMG/M metagenome (GOLD analysis project Ga0224483, IMG submission 181453) | Metatranscriptome of mouse feces microbial communities from Columbus University, Ohio, United States - Sal1 (Metagenome Metatranscriptome) ... | reverse complement strand
CCGAGAGGTCCAGGGGTTTTTGCATAAAAGGAGGAGAGAAGACATGCGCGCACCTTATAACCATAAGGCGATCGAACAGAAATGGCGTTCCAACTGGCAGCAAAAGCCAGTCAATGTAAATGACGGCAAGAAACCAAAATACTACTGTCTGGATATGTTCCCCTACCCGTCCGGGAACGGCCTCCACGTGGGCCATTGGCGGGGCTACGTGATCTCAGACGTGTGGAGCCGCTACAAGATGCTGAACGGCTACTACGTGATCCACCCCATGGGCTGGGACGCGTTCGGCCTGCCGGCTGAGAATTACGCGATCAAGATGGGCGTCCACCCGGCCAAGTCCACGGCGGAAAACGTGGCCAACATCAAAAACCAGATCAACGACATCGCAGCCATCTACGACTGGGACATGGAGGTCAACACCACAGACCCGGCGTTCTACAAATGGACCCAATGGATCTTCGTAAAAATGTTCAAAGAGGGCTTAGCCTACGAAAAAGAATTCCCGATCAACTGGTGCCCGTCCTGCAAGACCGGCCTGGCCAACGAAGAGGTGGTCAACGGCTGCTGCGAACGCTGCGGCGCGGAGGTCACGAAGAAGAACCTGCGCCAGTGGATGCTGAAGATCACCAAATACGCCGAGCGGCTCCTGGCCGACCTGGATAGATTAGACTGGCCGGAGAAGGTAAAGAAGATGCAGTCCGACTGGATCGGAAAATCCTACGGAGCCGAAATTGATTTCGCCGTGGACGGCCACGAGGAGAGGATCACCGTCTACACCACAAGGCCCGACACCCTCTACGGAGCCACCTTCATGGTCCTCGCACCGGAACACGCGCTGGCCGCCAGCCTGGCCACCCCGGATAAAAAAGAGGCCGTGGAAAAATACATCTACGACGCTTCCATGAAATCCAACGTGGACCGTCTCCAGGACAAAGAAAAGACCGGCGTGTTCACCGGCAGCTACGCCATCAACCCCTTAAACCAGGCCAAGATCCCGATCTGGCTGTCCGATTATGTACTAGCCGACTACGGCACCGGCGCGATCATGTGCGTACCCGCCCACGACGACCGAGATTTTGCTTTTGCCAAAAAATTTGACATCCCGATCATCCAGGTCATCGCCAAGGACGGCCAGGAGATCGAGGAGATGACCGAGGCCTACACAGAGGCCAACGGCATCATGATCAACTCCGGCGAGTGGAATGGGATGGAATCCGCCAGCCTGAAAAAAGAAGCCCCTCACATGATGGAAAAACGGGGCTTAGGCAAAGCCACCGTCAACTACAAACTGCGTGACTGGGTCTTTTCCAGACAGAGATACTGGGGCGAACCCATCCCGATCGTACACTGCCCCAAGTGCGGCAACGTGCCCGTTCCCGAAGAGGAACTGCCCTTACAGCTCCCCGATGTGGACTCCTACGAACCTACAGGCACCGGCGAATCCCCATTGGCCGCCATCGATGAATGGGTCAACTGCAAATGCCCGACCTGCGGCGCCAACGCCAAGCGGGAGACCAACACCATGCCCCAATGGGCCGGTTCCTCCTGGTATTTCCTGCGCTACGTGGACAACCACAACGACCAGGAGCTGGTCTCCAAGGAAAAAGCCGATAAATACCTGCCTGTGGACATGTACATCGGCGGCGTGGAGCACGCTGTGCTCCACCTGCTGTACTCCAGATTTTACACGAAATTCTTGTATGACATCGGCGCCATCGACTTTGAGGAGCCCTTCCACAAATTATTCAACCAGGGGATGATCACCGGGAAAAATGGCATCAAGATGAGCAAGTCCAAGGGGAACGTAGTCGCCCCCGACGACCTGGTCCGGGATTACGGATGCGATTCCCTGCGCATGTACGAACTGTTCGTGGGCCCGCCGGAGCTGGATGCCGAGTGGGATGACAGAGGGATCGACGGGGTGAGCCGTTTCCTAAAGAGATTCTGGAAACTGGCCCTGGACAGCCAGGAGGCCAAAACAGCCGCAACCCCGGAGATGATCAAGCTCCGCCATAAATTGATCTACGACATCACCCAGCGTCTGGAGAGCTTCAGCCTGAACACCGTCGTATCCGGGTTTATGGAGTACAACAACAAATTGATAGAGATCGCCAAGAGATCCGGCGGTATCGACACAGAGACCATCGAGACCTTCCTGGTGCTCCTTGCGCCTTTCGCGCCTCACGTATCCGAAGAACTCTGGGAGATCTACGGACATGACACATCCATCTTTGAGAACCGCTGGCCAGAGGCCGATGAATCAGCCATGAAGGACGATGAGATCGAAGTACCCGTGCAGATCAACGGCAAGACGAGAGCCGTCATCCGCATCTCAGCCGACATCTCCAAAGAAGCCGCGATCCAGGCGGGCAAAGAAGCCGTGGCAGATAAATTGACCGGAACGATCGTCAAAGAGATCTACGTTCCCAAGAAGATCATCAACATTGTACAAAAATAATTAAATATAAAAAAATAATTTAAAAAGCCCAAAAATACCGGACAGGTCTCCACATGATAAACCTGTCCGGTATTGTTATGCCGCCTCCTCCGACAGCCATTTATTTTTTATCCGATCCAAAAAATGGCAGACCCTCCGCTTCAATCTGACAGTAAAACTATCTGGACGTCTTACAGTCTCTGTATTCCTCTTCCTGCCAAGATCACAGGCGACGATAAAACATACCAGATCCGTCAGCATATCCGGATTATCCCTCTCCCATTTTGGGGGCGGATCATTCTTTTCAAAAAATAGCGGCTGTCCGTCTGCGATGAACATGTCATACAGCTTCTGATTCGATCCCGCATATCCATCCATGAATGCAGCCGCCTCCTCCGCCGAGAACATCCGGCAGGCTCCTTTCTCTCTATCGGGCTCATCCGAGAGATTCCGCAGCATCCTCTCATAACGCCACCGGTCTTTCATCTCCACCTCCGGCATGCCGTTGATGATCCTCTTGATCTCACAGAAATTTTCCTGCATCTTGAGGTTTTTCACCGATGTATCGGATACCAGGTACTCATCTGTCAGCTCCAATCCCAGGATATCCAGGAAATCCGCAAGAAGATCGCCCTGTATAAAAAAGTCCCTGTTAAAACGATGCACAATGATATTTTCCACGCCCAACTCATCCGCCGCATCCTTTAAAAGAGCATGATAATCCAGATTGATGTACTTGGGGTAGACCTCCAGATACTCTTCCCACGACAGCTTATTGCTCTGGGATACCCCATGTTTTACAGTCTGGTTCCACCAGGATTCCAGCAGTTCATCCTGCCTCCTGACATAGGCAATGATCTTAACAGTAAATCCGCCTTTCTCAGCCTGTTCCCGCAGTTCTCTCCAGATATGCTTCCGCCTTCCCGCAGCGGCCCGCCAGATGCCCTCATCCGATATGATGACATGGTCATAGTCCTGGAACAGCGTCTGGATCCTCTGCCAGCCGTCCTCCAAGTACTGCGCCTCTACTCCCCTGTCACGAATCCCTTCTTCATTTCTGAACACCGCCTCCAAAAAGAGTCCATTGCGTGCCGGCTCCCCCACGCGGATATTGGGGTAAGAGTATGGGAACATCGGATAACAATATCCCTTTTTCTCCAACACTTCCATATTGTCATGGCAAAAATGCTGAATGGATGTCGTCCCGGTCTTCGGTGTCCCGATATGCAAATATAGTGACTTCATCTGCTTGTCCCCACCTCTCCTTTTAATATCAGAGCCACGCCTGACGCGCCCTGAACTTAATCGATCCCTAAATGTTGTATGATCTGATCTACGGCCTCTTCCAGCGTACATGCGCTGGTATCCACTTGGATGTCCGGTTTTACAGGCGGCTCATACGCACTGGAGATCCCTGTGAAATTCGGGATCTCTCCCCTGCGCGCTTTCGCATACAGGCCTTTCACATCCCTCTGCTCACAGACTTCCAGCGGCGTGCTCACATAAATCTCCACAAAGCCGTCCCCGATGATCTCCCGGGCGTTTTCCCGGTCCTGCCTGTACGGCGATATGAAAGCCGTCAGCACGATCAAGCCCGCATCGTTCATCAGCTTGGACACTTCCGCCACGCGGCGTATATTCTCGATCCTGTCCTGCTGGGTGAACCCTAAGTTCCTGCACAGGCCCATACGCACATTATCCCCATCTAAAAGCATCGTATGCTTGCCCAATGCCAGAAGTCGTTTTTCCAGGGCGTTGGCCAGCGCCGATTTCCCCGATCCCGACAATCCGGTGAACCACAGCGTCCGGGGCTCCTGCCCTTTCTGAGCCGCCCGCATCTGCCTGGTCACATCCGTCTCCTGCCAGACCAGATTGTCGGAACGCCGCAGGTCATGCTTGATGACGCCGCAGGCCGATGTCATGTTCGTCACCCTGTCCGTCAGGATAAATTCTCCCATGACCTTGCACCGGTCAAATTTATCCATCACGACTTTTTCCGACAGGGATATCTGACAGTCTGCAATCTCATTTTTATAGATGACGTCAGCCGGCACATGGGTCCCGTCGTTGATATCGATCTTATATTTCACGGACATCACTATGCCCGGCGTAGTCTTCGTCCCCAATTTCACCAGATAATTTTTTCCGGGGACCAGCGGCTCGTCGTCCATCCACAGCAGCCGCGCAGAGAACATATCGCTGACCATCCCTTTAAAATCACTGACCAGGACACATCCCCGGGAGACATCCACCTCCCGGTCAAGGGCAATGGACACCGGCGCGCCCGCGCCCGCCTCCTCCACGGCTGTATCTCCCTGGTAGATCCCTTTTACCCGGGCTTTCTCACCTGTGGGCAGGACTGTGATCTCAGAAGATACGGACACACGCCCTGTCTCGATCTGTCCCTGGAACCCTCGGTAATCCGAATGGGGCCTGCAGACCCTCTGCACCGGCATCACAAAACCCGCCTCATCTTTCTGCCCGGCAGACACATCCACCTGCTCCAGGTAGGCCAGAAGAGGCTTGCCCTGATACCAGCCCATCCGCTGGGATGGATCTGTGATATTATCCCCTTCCGTGGCCGAGACCGGGATGCTGCAGGAACTCTCCACCTGGAACCCTGTGATGATCCGTCCGATCTCATCCACCACTTCATCAAAATACTTCTTGTTATACTGCACCAGATCCATCTTATTGATGGCAAAGACAAAATGCCGGATGCCCATCAGGTTACAGATCCGTATATGCCGCCTGGTCTGCCGCTGCACGCCCCGGGAGACATCCACCAAGATCACGGCCAGGTCCGCGAACGACGCACCTACCGCCATATTCCGGGTATATTCCTCATGCCCCGGCGCATCGGCCACGATAAAACTGCGTGCATCCGTTGAAAAATAACGGTACGCCACATCGATCGTGATCCCCTGTTCCCGCTCTGCCATCAGCCCGTCCAGGAGCAGGGAATAATCCAAAGACCCATTCCGCCCTTTCACCCGACTGTCCAGTTCAAGCGCTCTCTTTTGATCCGTGTACAGGAGTTTTGCATCGTAGAGCATATGACCGATCAACGTAGATTTCCCGTCGTCCACACTCCCACAGGTAAGAAATTTTAACAGATCCATCATCAAAAATATCCCTCCCTCTTCCGACGTTCCATACTCCCCGTCTCCTCATGGTCGATCACCCGGCTGGTCCGCTCTGACGTGACCTCGCCCAGTGTCTCCTTTACGATCGCGTCCAGCGTATCCGCCTCCGACTCCACAGCGCCGGTCAGAGGATAGCATCCAAGCGTCCTGAAGCGGATCTTCTTATGCTGGACCTCCTCCCCTTCCCGCAGCTTCAGCCGCTCGTCGTCCACCATGATCCAATTTCCGTCACGGTAGATCACCGGTCTTTCTTTTGCAAAATAAAGAGGGACGATATCTATATGTTCCCGACAGATATACTGCCAGATATCTTTTTCCGTCCAGTTGGACAGCGGGAATACCCGGATGCTCTCCCCCGCATGTATGCGGGTGTTATAGAGCTTCCACATCTCCGGCCTCTGGTTCTTCGGGTCCCACCCGTGGCTCTCGTTGCGGAAAGAGAAGACCCGCTCCTTAGCCCGGGATTTCTCCTCATCCCTGCGTCCGCCGCCGAAGGCCGCCGTAAACTGATAATGATCCAATGCCTGCCGTAATGCCTGTGTCTTCATGATATCTGTATACGCGGCCCCATGGTCGAACGGGTTGATCCCCTGCCTGACACCTTCCTCATTGGTATAGACCAGCATCTCGATCCCCAGCTCTTTCGCTATCCTGTCCCGGAAGCTGATCATCTCGTGAAATTTCCAGGTTGTATCTATATGCAGGAACGGAAAAGGCGGTTTCTCCGGATAAAACGCCTTCATCGCCAGATGGAGCATCACGGAGCTGTCCTTCCCGATCGAATACAGCATGACCGGCCGCTCACACTCCGCGGCCACCTCCCGCATGATATAAATGGCCTCAGCCTCTAATTCATCTAAATAAGATCGTTTTTTCATGATCTTCACCAAACCTTCCTATGACAAAAAGATTCTACATGATAAATGTGATATAAATTTGATATATTACGATCATATTACGGTTCTTTTTCAGAAACCGTCAGAGAGAGCACGGTGGAGACCGGCTCACCTTCTGTGTATTCCAAAGTTATCTGATCCCCCACATCACAGCGGAGCACCTCCATATGATCTGTCAGCGGCACATCGAAGATCAGATCACTGTCCTCCAGCACCAGATAAAAATGGGTATTGCCCTCGATGACGCCCTGGGCGATCCGCTGGATCTCTCCTGTGATCTTCTCGGATCCCTTGGGATCTGAGACGGAGCCGCCGCTTGCCTTCAGCATCTTGATATACGTCTGCTCACAGGACGCCACTGTGTCGCCGATGGCCACGTTCTGGTATTTCTGGATGTTGACCATGGCATATTTTTTCACCAGGCCCGCATTGTCTTTCAAGGCGATGAAGTACGTGGGTTCATCCGCGATGTTCAAAAGCAGCGGGAACGTGGCCGTATACCCTAAGTTCTGTACCTGGCCCTCCGCCGATCCCATGGCTGAATATTCCTCCGCGCCGGCCACTTCATAGTAGCGTGTCTCCTTCGTCCTCTGGTTGATCAGCACGAACCCCACATTGGAGCGGTCGCCGCTGACCGACGTGACGCCCGTGTAGACCCACACGTCGTCATCCAGGGCCAGATAATTATAACCTTCCGTGGTCTTTAAGCAGCCCTTCTGCCCCAGGATGCTGTTAAAGAAACCATTGACCAGCGTCCCGTGATAATCATAGAGCTGGATGAGCAGATCCGCCGGATACACCCGGTCTACCCAGCTAGGGCACTCTTCCACCGGCATAGACTGGCATTCTCCGGTCACCGCATTACACAAGACCACCTTTCCGATGGTCTGTCCGCCGAAGAGACCGATCGTAAAATCCTTCACCGGACAGATCCAATACGGCGTCCCCTCATCATCGATCTCAAAGCTCAGCTGATCGAAGATATACGTGGGATAACAAAAACGCAGATGCCTGTAGATATTCCGGTTAAAATATTCGGATTGGGAGTAACGGATCCCCGGTGAGAGTTTCACCAGATCCGTATTCTGTGTGGCCATATCGATCGTGATGTAGGCCGGGATGCCCTGCTTCTGGTTGGTCAGCCATTTGATCGGGCTGGCATACACCAGCGGCGTCACCCGCACCGGACGGCCTTTCACATTGATCTGGGAATAGATGCTGCTCACCTCGAACTGTGAGACCATGTCCACCATGCTGCCCATCTTCCGGTTGCCCAGAAGCTCTGCGGAATCTTTATCCAGCAGCGGGATCTGATTGTAATCGACCTGCTCCACATCCTCTGCGAAATCCCGCGTCTCCGGCTCTAAGAGCTTCTGGTATTTCTTCGCGTTTATGATCGGTGAGGACAGGACCGAGCCTCCTATATAGAAGAGGAACACTGCACAGAAGAGGATCAGCAGGCATTTCACACTCTTCTTGCCTTTTATGCTCTTTAGACCCTTCAGCTCCTCGGAGAGGTTTCCCCGGCGGCCCTGCCCAGACATGCCCCGCACCGCCGCGATGACCAAGAGTACCGCCAGCAGCGACAGGATAAATGTCCAAAAACCTGCCGCATGGATATTGATCGCCGGCAGCGAGACATAATAATAGATACCGACCAGGACAAGGAGTACCAGCAGGATGATCCCCGTCCGTTTCCAATGTTTCATATTTTCTTCCTTTCTCTCATATCAAACATCTCCAGTTCCTCCGCCACCGGCCTGCGCACCTTCTGCCGGGCCACCTCCACGATCTTCAGGGCCGTTATATCCACCACGTCCGCCTTGACCGGATCCCTGTCCAGATATCCCTGGAACACACGCATCAGCTCCCTCTCGTCCTCTTCTTCCTCCATATTGATAAAATCCACCAGGACCGCACCGGAGAGATTGCGCAGACGCAGCTGGAACGCGATCTCCTGAGCCGCCTCCAGATTGATCTTGCGGTACGTCTTTCTGCTCTCTTTCTTCGCCACATACCCGCCGGTGTTCACATCGATGGACACAAAGGCTTCCGTCTGCTCGATCACCAGGGAACCGCCGGACTTTAGCCAGACCCGGGGCTTTCGGATGCCCTTTAGGACATGCCCCAGGGAATACAGGTGGTATAAGGACAGGTGCGCATCCTCATACAGGCGCAGTTTCGGCAGGTCCTCCGGCTGGAGATCCCGCAGATACGCCTGTATCTCCTCATAGATACCCGGCACGTCAGTCACGATCCCCGCCAGATCCTCCGCACGGGCATTCTGGATGGCCATGAGGTAAAAAGGCCGGGATGCCTCCACCAGGGAGCCTGCGGGCAGGGAGCGGCCTCTCTCACAGATCTGCCGCAGGCGTTTTTTTAACAGATCCAGTTCCCGGAAGATCTCCTGCCGGTCCGCGCGGCGGGCGTTGGTGCGCACAAGGATCCCGTATCCGCCGGAGGGCTCCGGCTCCATAGCGCTCTCCATATATCCCCTCATGCGTATCCGGTCGCTGCCTGAGAGCTTCCGGGAGAGCCGCAGCTGCGCGCCGGGGGCTTCCAGGACCAGATAACGGCCCGTGACCGACAGCCGCGAAGTCACCGCCGGACGCTTTCCCCGCATCCGCTCCCGGGAGACCTGCACCAATAACCGGTCACCCGCTTTCAGATGATACGGACCGTTCACCTGCCGCCCGCCGTGATCATCGGAGCGGCCCACATAGATGGCCTGCTCCTGTTCCGACAGATCATAGAAACAAGTCCTATTTTTATCGATCCGCACAAAAGCCCCGCGGATATCCGGCAGGACCCGCTCCACCTGCCCCACGTAGATATTGCCGAAAACGCCCGCCTGTTCCAAAGGAGGCAGCAAGACCTCCGCCACCCGTCCTTCCTCCATCCAGGCGCAGACAGGGCATCCTCTTCCCTCTCCCGGCATCTCTGTGATGACCAGCTTACCCAAGGGCCTCACCCAATTCCCCAAGGGGGACGAACCGGGACAGCCCGTCCCCTCCTCTGTCTGCATAGACCTCCAGCTTGTGGATCCCATAGCTGTAAGGCACGAGCGGGACCCCTTTAAAGGCCGCCAGGGCTTCCAGGACCATCCGCGGTTTTACATGATCCCCGCTGGAGGCGGCCAGGAGCATGGAACAGGTAAACGGGTCTTCCCGCAGGACTTCCAGCCTATAGATACCCGGACGGATGTCCACCGTCTTTGTGCCGCCTTTCGTCTCCTTTTCAACCAAGACAGACGGCTGCCCACAGAAATCTTCCACATCCCGGGCCGTCAGCCCACTCTCTTTCAAAAAACGGACTTCATAGCCTGCCGCGGCTGTCAGGGCCATGGCGTTATATTTCTTACCCTCCGGGATCTGTCGGACGCCCAGGACCCGGAAGCCTTCCGCCATGACATCGTCCAGCCGCCGCGCCAGGATTTCCGATGTCATATCTTCCGAAGCCCCCTCTCTCAGCTCCATGTCGAAATACTCACCGCTGCTGGAGAGGCCCAGCCCCAAAGGCGCGGCAAAAGACATGATCATATGGGGCCTAAAGCCGCTGGAAAAGGCTATGGGGATCTTCGCCCTGCGCACCGCTTTTTGGAAATAGCGCATGGTGTCCAGGTGACCCAAGAAACGGGCCGGACCGTATTTTTCAAATTTAACCCTTACTTTCAACGCACACACCTCCTTTATGCCGTGCGGCCCCGCAGCCGGAGCATGCCTGACGGCAATTGGGCGTGACCGTTCCTTCTTGTGCCCGCACCCACTCCTTTTCCAGGAATCCCCGGTCCACACCCGCGTCGATGAAATCCCAGGGGAGGAGCTCACCGATCCCCCGCTCCCGCAGGGTGTACCATGTGATGTCCACACCCGTGTCCGCAAACGCCTGATCCCACAACTCCTGATGGAAATACTCGCTCCACGCGTCGTACATGGCCCCCAGCTCATACGCCCGCGCGATGACCGCCGCCGCCCGCCGGTCCCCCCTGGCCAGAAAACCTTCCAGGGCCGCCACATCCGCTTCATGCCAATTGTAACGGATACTCTTGTGGTTCACCTGCCCGCGCATCTCCTCCCGCAGCAGGGCCACCCGCTCCAGGTAGATCTCCGGACTGACCATCGCCGCCCACTGGAACGGCGTAAAAGGCTTCGGCACAAAAAACGAGGTGCTGACTGTGATCTGCACTTTCCCCTGCCGCTGTTCCTTCGGTATCTCGTAATAGGCTTCCGCGATCTGCTGCGCCAGGTGGGCGATACCTTTTACATCCGCCTCATCCTCCGTGGGCAGACCCAGCATGAAATACAGCTTGACCCGGTTCCACCCGCCCCGGAAGGCCTCACTGGCTCCCTCCAAGATCACATCCTCGGTCAGCCCCTTGTTGATCACATCCCGCAGCCGCTGAGACCCGGCCTCCGGGGCAAAAGTCAGGCTGCTCTTCTTCACATCCTGGACACGGCTCATCACCTGCAGGGAGAAAGCATCGATGCGCAGAGACGGCAGCGATACATTCACACACTCTTCCTTGAACTCTTCCAATAAAAATTCCAGCAGCTCTTCCAGATCCGTATAGTCGCTGGAGCTGAGAGAACTCAAGGATATCTCCTCGTGCCCAGTGCTCTCCAGCATGACCCGCGCCTGCTGTTTTAAAAGCTCCACATCTTTCTCCCGGGCCGGCCGGTAGATCATCCCCGCCTGGCAGAAACGGCATCCCCGGATACACCCCCGCTGGATCTCCAGCATGACCCGATCCTGCGTCGCCTTGATGTTGGGCACCACCGGGGCTTTGGGATACCCCGCCTGTCCAAAATCCGTGAGCACCTGCCGGGTGACCTTTGCAGGCACCCCCGGACGGTTAGGCGAGAAAGATCTCAAAATACCGTCCTCCCCATACTCAGCATCGTAAAAAGCTGGTACATAGATGCCGGGGATCTGCGCGGCTGCCTCCAGGAACTCTTCTCTAGATCTGCCCTGCCGTTTCATTACGGCATAAGTGTCGAGGAACTCCGGATACGACACCTCCCCCTCCCCGATATAAAACAGGTCGAAAAACGGCGCCAGCGGTTCAGGGTTAAAGACACAGGGCCCGCCCCCGATCACCAGCGGATCTTCCTCCCCCCGGTCTTTGGCACAGATCGGGATCTGGCTTAAGTCCAGGACCTGCAGGATGTTCGTATAGCACATCTCATATTGGATAGTAATACCCAAAAAGTCAAAAATTTTGACGGGATCTTGGGATTCCAGCGCAAATAATGGAATGTTCTCCTGACGCATGACCTGATCCAGATCCGTCCAAGGCGAAAAAACCCGCTCACACCAGGTGTCCTCCCGCTCATTGAACATATGGTAGAGGATCTGCATCCCCAGATGGGACATACCGATCTCATATACATCCGGAAAACACATGGCGAAGCGGATATCCACTTTTTCGGGGTCTTTGACCACACTGTTGACCTCATTGCCTGTATATCTTGACGGTTTCTCTATTTTTAGTAATATCTCATCATTTAAGGCTGATCCATTCATATCT
>Ga0224483_100556_pt1 | contig 12009 bp, 10 predicted proteins | sample hydfratestSal1_FD_181453 | JGI IMG/M metagenome (GOLD analysis project Ga0224483, IMG submission 181453) | Metatranscriptome of mouse feces microbial communities from Columbus University, Ohio, United States - Sal1 (Metagenome Metatranscriptome) ... | reverse complement strand
CCGGCAGCTCCCGCCCTGTTCAAATTTATCCCGCGTCTTGGTCGTCCGCTCTTACTTCATCCAACCGCGGATCTCCCTACAGATCCCCTCTGCGTCAAGCCCGTACTTATGGAGAAGCTCCGCCGCCGGCCCTGACTCGCCGAAGGTGTCCTTCATCCCGATCCGGTGAACCGGCGTCGGAACGGTGTCGGATAATGCCTCGCAAACCGCACTCCCCAAACCGCCGATAACAGAGTGTTCTTCCACGGTAACGATCCGCTTCGTCTCCTTTGCCGCTTTCACCAGCAGCTCCTCATCGAGCGGCTTGATTGTATGGATATTGATTACTCTGGCATTTACGCCCTCTTTGGCCAGCTCCTCTGCCGCCTCCAGGGAAGCAGATACGCACAGGCCCGTGGCAACGATGGTCAGATCATCGCCCTCTCTTAACGTTACGCCCTTTCCAATCTCAAAATGGTAATCCGGGCGGTCGTTGATCACCGGAACTGCCAGACGGCCGAACCGCAGATAAACCGGCCCCTGATGCTCGCAGGCTGCCGCGACGGCCGCCTTTGCCTCCACGTCATCCGATGGATTGAGCACAACCATCCCGGGAATCGACCGCATCAGGGCAATGTCTTCATTGCACTGGTGGGAAGCGCCGTCCTCTCCGACGGATATGCCGGCATGCGTCGCGCCGATCTTTACATTCAGGTGCGGATATCCGATGGCGTTGCGCACCTGCTCAAAGGCGCGTCCCGCTGCGAACATGGCAAACGAGCTTGCAAACGGAATCTTGCCTGTGGCCGCCAGCCCGGCTGCAATCCCAACCATGTTGCACTCTGCGATTCCGCAGTCGATATGGCGCTCCGGAAATGCTTTTTTAAAGGTTGACGTTTTGGTGGCCTCTGCTAAATCGGCGTCCAGGACCACCAGATTTTCATATTTCTTTCCCAGTTCCGCCAGCGCGTTGCCGTAGCTTTCCCGGGTTGCGATTTTTTTCTTATTTTCCATCTGCGCCACCCGCCTTTTCCAGTTTTTCTCCGATTGCCTCCAGATCCTTCATGGCAAGGCCGTATTCCTCGTCATTCGGAGCCTTGCCGTGCCAGCCGGCCTTATTTTCCATGAAAGAAACGCCTTTGCCCTTTAAGGTCTTTGCAATGATGGCAGTGGGCGCGCCCTTGGTACGGCGGGCCTCTTCAAAGGCTTTCTGAATCTGCTCCATGTCGTTTCCGTCTTCTACGCGGATCACGTGGAAATTGAATGCCTCAAACTTCCTGTCAATCGGGTACGGAGAGCAGACCTCGTCCACGGCTCCGTCGATCTGTAAATTATTATTGTCAACAATGACAACCAGGTTGTCGAGCTTTCTGTGCCCCGCGAACATGGACGCCTCCCATACCTGGCCTTCCTGGAGCTCTCCGTCTCCCAGCAGCGTGTATACACGGTAGGAATCGCCGCTGATCCTGGCGGACAGCGCCATGCCTACTGCCGCGGAAATCCCCTGTCCCAGGGAACCGCTCGACATGTCCACGCCCGGGATATGCTTCATATCCGGATGTCCCTGCAGATAGGAACCGGTGTGGCGCAGCGTCAGCAGATCCTCTTTGGGGAAATAGCCGCGCTCCGCTAAAACAGAGTACAGACCCGGCGCGCTGTGTCCCTTGGAGAGCACAAAGCGATCCCGATCTGCCTTATGCGGATCAGACGGATCAATGTTCATCTCTTCAAAATAAAGGTATGTAAAAATCTCAGCCGACGAGAGCGCGCCGCCCGGATGTCCGGCCCTGGCCGCATGCACGGCTGTGACGATATTCCTGCGAACCTCGTTGGCTTTCTTTTTCAGCTCTAAAATATCCATTTTCCGTCCTTTCCTTATTTCCCAAATACCGCCTCATAATCCGCCTTGAATTTCTCAATGCCGATATCGGTCAGAGGATGCTTTACCATCTGCATCAGCACCTTGAACGGAACTGTGGCGATATCGCCGCCGGCCTTGGCGCACTCGGTGATATGGAGCGGATGTCTGGTGGAAGCGCAGATGATCTCTGTCGTGATCTCCGGATAGTTGTCAAAGATCTGGGCGATCTCATAGATCAGGCCTGTCCCGTCTGTGGAGATGTCATCCAGCCTGCCCAGGAACGGCGACACATAAGACGCGCCTGCTCTTGCGGCCAGCAGGGCCTGATTGGCCGTGAAGATCAGGGTCACATTCGTCTTGATGCCTTCGGCGGAAAGGGCCTTTACTGCTTTTAAGCCTTCGGCTGTCATGGGGATCTTCACTACCATGTTCGGATGGATCTTCGCGATCTCGCGGCCCTCTGCGATCATGTCCTCGGCCTTCTCTGTGGTGGCCTTCACCTCTCCGGAAATCGGCCCGTCCACGATGCCTGTGATTTCCTTAATTACCTCATTGAAATCACGGCCTTCCTTTGCGATCAGCGACGGGTTTGTCGTAACGCCGCAGATAATTCCCATGTCATTTGCTTCTCTGATTTCATCCACATTCGCTGTGTCAATAAAAAATTTCATAATCCTTCTCCTCCTTTATTTTCCCTGCCCATAATAGGCATTGGGACCATGCTTTCTCATGTAATGCTTATCCTGCAGGCATTTCGGCGCTTCCCCTGCCCTGGGGTTAATCAGCTCGCACAGGGCGGCCATTTTGGCCACTTCCTCGAGAACCACGGCGTTATGCACCGCATTGTCAGCATCCGTTCCCCATGTAAAGGGCCCGTGGTTCTTGCAGAGCACGCCCGGGACAGCCATGGGCTCAATCCCCCGGTTCTCAAACAGATCCGCGATCAGGACACCCGTATTTTCCTCATAATCCTCCAGCTCCTGGGCTGTTAAGTTCCTGGCGCAGGGGATACTGCCGTAAATGTAATCGGCGTGCGTCGTGCCGTAGCAGGGGATATCCCGCCCGGCCTGGGCCCATGACGTAGCCCAGGTGCTGTGTGTATGCACCACGCCTCCGATCTGCGGAAATCTCCTGTACAGCGCCAGATGGGTCTTCGTGTCAGAGGACGGGTTTAAAGTCCCCTCTGTCTTATTACCCATGAGATCCATAACGACCATGTCGTCCGGCGTCAGCTTATCATACTCCACACCGGAGGGCTTAATCACAAACAGGCCCAGCTCCCGGTCAATACCTGAGACATTGCCCCAGGTAAACGTAACCAGCCCGTGCCTTGGAAGCTGCATATTGGCCTCATAAACCTGTTTTTTCAGCTCCTTTATTCTCTGATCCTTTTCCATGTCTTCACCTCTTTTGCCGGCCGCGGCTCTACATCTTCATCCCGTCCACAGCGCCTCTCTCGGCGGCCAGTCCCGATTTGTAGCTCCTGATGAACGCATCAAAGCCCTTCACATCCTCCGGATCCGGGGCCATCCGTTCGGCCTTTCCATCTGCAAATACCCGGCGGGTTAAGTAGCCGTCCAGCGTCTCTCCCTCAGCCTTATTCTTCATATAGGAGGCCAGCACGGCGATACCCCATGCCCCGCCCTCTCCGGCTGTCTCCATAACGGAAACCGGAACCGCGGCCGCCGCGGCCATGAGCCTCTGGCCCACGCCCTTTGTCTTAAAGAGGCCCCCGTGGCCCATAAGCTGATCAAGCGTTACGCCCTCCTCTTTGAACAGGATGTCAAGTCCGATTTTCAGGGTAGCCAGAGAGCTGTATAAATGAGTCCTCATAAAATTGGCCAGGCTCAGACGGCTGTCCGGCATGCGGACAAAGAGCGGCCGGCCTTCCTCAAAGCCGGTGATCGGCTCCCCGGACAGATAGCAGTAGGACATAAGCCCGCCGCAGTCCGCATCGCCTTCCAGGGCCTTGCTGTAAAGAGTTGCAAACAGCTCGTTCATATCTGCCTTCATGCCCATGGCCTCATAAAATTCCTTAAACAGGCCCACCCAGGCATTCAAATCGGAGGTGCAGTTATTGCAGTGCACCATGCCCACCAGATGGCCGTCCGGCGTCGTCACAAGGTCAATCTCCGGATAAACGTTCGAGAGCTTTTTCTCCAATACCACCATGGCAAATACCGATGTCCCGGCTGATACATTTCCTGTGCGTACCGCCACACTGTTCGTGGCAGTCATGCCGGTTCCGGCGTCTCCCTCCGGCGGACACAGAGCAATGCCCGGCTTTAAGGTTCCCGACGGATCCAAAAGCTTCGCGCCCTCCTCCGTCAGAACCCCGGCCTCCTCCCCGGCAGACAGGGATTTCGGCAGGATCTCCTTAAGCTTCCACGAATACCCCTTCGGGGCAATCAGAGCGTCGAACTTCTCCACCATCTCCGCGTCATAATCACCGGTTTCTGTATCGATCGGGAACATGCCGGACGCGTCGCCCACGCCCAGGACTTTCCCGCCTGTCAGCTTCCAGTGGATAAATCCGGCCAGCGTGGTCAGAAAACGGATCTTTCCCACATGCTCCTCACCGTTTAAGATCGCCTGATACAGATGCGCAATGCTCCACCGCTGGGGGATATTATACGAGAACAGCTCTGTCAGCTCCTCGGAAGCCCTGGCTGTGATCGTATTCCTCCAGGTGCGGAAGGGAACCAGAAGCGTTCCCTCCCCGTCAAACGCCATATAGCCGTGCATCATGGCGCTGATCCCCACAGAGCCGAGCGTTTTGAGCTCCTCTGCGTATTTCTCCTTTACATCCTCCGCCAGGCTGCGGTAGCAGCTCTGTAAGCCGCTTATTATATCTTCCATGGAATACGTCCAGATATTGTTCTCCAGACGGTTTTCCCACTCGTGGCTGCCCTGTGCGATGGGCGCTGCCGTCTCATCGGTCAGCACCGCCTTAATCCTCGTCGAGCCAAACTCGATCCCCAGGGCTGTAGCGCCGTTTTTAATACTTACTTTGATTTCCTCCGCACTGCGGCTCATATTTTCACCTCTATGAATTTCTAAAGATATCCGTACATCACCATGTAAATCACGGTAATCTCAGCGCCGTTATCTACACAATGCTGCACTGGCAACTGTTATCAGTGAAATCTGTAATATGCCTCATTCCATCGAAGCTCATTGCGGAACTGACGGATCGTTGTATCCTTATCAATATATACCGCCTCGATTCCCATGCATGCCGCCCAGTCGCCCATCTGCTCTGCGCTTAAGTCATAGGAGAATGCCGTGTGGTGCGCGCCGCCTGCGTAGATCCACGCCGCCGCGCCAACCTCAAGAGACGGCTCCGGCGTCCAGAACGCGGTCGCTACCGGAAGCTTCGGCATCGGTTTTTCGGCCTTTTTCACTTCCACATCATTAATGATCAGACGGAAACGGCCGCCCAGATCAATCAGGGACGTCGCCACGCCGTGACCTTCTTTCGCGGTAAATACAAGCCTTGCCGGATCCTCCCTGTCTCCCATGGAAAGCGGGCATTCCTTAATGGAAATCTTCCCGTCCGCTATTGTGGGGCAGACCTCCAGCATATGGGCCTGCAGGATCCCCTCGCGTCCCTTTACAAGATTGTAGGTGTAATCCTCAAAGAAGGTAGTTCCCTTTGCATCCTTCGTATTGGCAGCCATGATCTTCATCAGGCGCACCATAGCGGCTGTCTTCCAGTCTCCTTCCGCGCCGAAGCCGTAGCCCTTTTCCATCAGACGCTGGATCGCCAGTCCCGGAAGCTGCTTTAACCCGCCCAGATCCCCGAAATGGGTGACGATTGCCTGATAATTCTTCTCCTCCAGGAAGCGCTCAAAGCCCAGTTCAATCTGCGCCTGCACGGCCGCATGGTTCCGGAACTCCAACTCGTCCCTTCCCTCCAGAAGGATCTCATATTTATCATAATACTCCTCAACAAGGGCATTCGTATCCGCTTCGGAGACAGCGTTCACGGCGTCCACAATCTCATTCACCGGATACGCGTCAATCTCCCAGCCAAACTTGATCTGCGCCTCAACCTTGTCCCCATCCGTCACTGCCACATTTCTCATATTGTCCGCTACACGCATCACGCGGATATGGGAAGACTCCATCACACCCACAGCGGTGCGCATCCACGAAGCGAGCTGCCCCTGCACGCCCTCATCCGCCCAGTGGCCGACAATCACCTTCCTCTCAATCCCCATGCGGCTCACGATATGCCCATACTCCCTGCCGCCGTGCGCGGACTGGTTTTCATTCATAAAATCCATGTCAATCGCATCATAGGGAATCTCGCGGTTAAACTGCGTATGTAAATGGCACAGCGGTTTCCTGTACTCCTGGAGCCCCAGAATCCAGCTCTTCGCCGGTGAAAATGTATGCATCCATGTAATCACGCCCGCACATTCGGGATCCTGATTGGCCTCGTTAAAGGTCCGGCGGATCACCTCATTCGTGATCAGGGTCGGCTTCCATACCACCTCGAACGCAAGAGCGCCGCTCTTGTTCAGCTCCTCAACAATGATTCTGGAATGCTCCGCTACGTGCTCCAGGCACTCATCCCCATAGAGATCCTGAGAGCCGGTGCAGAACCAGAATTTGTAGTTTTTTCCTGTCTGAAGCATAATATTTTCCTCCTTCACCTTAAGGTTATTATAGATCAAATGATAGTTGATTGCAAATGTGGGTGTGGTTGTCACTGCATTTTTTCGTTGGCTGGGGGGGCTGTCGTGAGAGGGCCGCCCGGAACAGAGTATCTATCCAACGGAACCCCGCTCCCGCTCAGTGAAAAGCGCAGCGGACACTAAGCTCGAAAAGACCTCGCTAAGTGCCGGCGGTTTTCAATGGGTTCCTTATGGATAGATACTCTGTTCCGGGCTACGTTACCGCAAGCCGGAGCAAACGGATTTTGCCACGTTTTTGTTGACGGGACTATTCGCTGCATCCAGTCAGTAATTGGACTGTCAGAACTGCCTGTTTTGCCATCCGCTGCGTTGTCGTCCGTCAACGATGCCGCCGCATCGCCCCTTCCTCCGCCTTACAGGCTGACAAAATATCCGGCACTGACAATCTAATTGCTGGACGGACGAGACACTAAAGAACGCTTTTCACTGCCCCCGGCCCGCCAAAGACGTAGCCTGCGGCAGGCAGCGGATCCGTAAGGAACCCATTGAAAACCGCCGGTACTTAGCGAGGTCTTTTCGAGCTTAGTACCGCTGCGCTTTTCACTGAGCGAAAGCGGGGTTCCGTCGGATCCCCTGCCTGCTGCAGGCGGCCCTTTCACGACTCTCTCGGCCAACACATACCATATAAATTTATTTTTTCTTCTTAATCATAGCCAGCACCGACTGCAGCACAATAAAGAAGCAGAGCAGCGCCGCTATCGTAATCCGCGTCCACCAGGAGGACAGGGTTCCCTGGAAGGTGATAAACGCCTCAATGGTGGCCTTTATAAGCACCCCGAACAGGGTTCCTATCACATTTCCGACGCCGCCTGTCAGGAGCGTGCCGCCGATAACGGACGACGCGATGGCGTCCATCTCAAAGCCCTTGGCCTGCTCTACGAAGCCGCCCAGTGTGTTCAGGCAGAAGAGGATGCTTCCGACGCCGCACAGGAAACCGTCGAGTATGTATGCTTTGAGTTTTACTTTCCTGACGTTTAAGCCGAGCATCAGGGCGGACTGCTCGTTGCCGCCTACGGCGTAGATGCTGCGCCCGAATTTCGTGTATTTCAGCATGATGAAAACTGCGATCAGGATTAACAGGGCGATGATGACGGTTGGATAGATGTAGGGGTAAATCATCACGCCTTTTTTGTTTAAGCGTCCGCCGAAGGGAAGGTATACCTTGGCTTTGGCCCATGCCATGAAGGTTACGTTGGTGATGCTGATCATGTCCTTGGAGATGATGGCTGTCATGCCGCGGGCGAAGAACATGCCTGCCAGCGTTACGATAAAGGGCTGGATGTCCATATAGGCCACCAGGAAGCCCTGCACCAGGCCGAATACGATGCCTGTTGCGAGTACGATTAAGACTGCGGGAACTGCGCCCACGCCGCCTTTTTCCATCATCCAGGCAAGCATCATGCAGCCCATGGCCACGAAGGAGCCGACGCTGATGTCAATGCCGCCTGTGATCATGACTACCGTCATGCCTACGCCGATCACGATGAGGCCGGCGTTGGATATGAACAGGTTTAAGAAGTTCTGTGTCTTGGCAAACCCCTGATCCTTAAACAGGATACAGCCGATCATGTACATGGCGAAGAACAGCACAATCGTAATCAGGAGCAGAAAGCTGGTCTGGTTTAATTTCGTTTTGCTTTTCATTTATGCCGCCTCCTTTACTTTCTTCTGTGCCAGGGATTTTCTCCATCTTGCGAATCCCGGAGACTGCAGCGCTACGATGATAACTACCACGACAGCCTTGTATACGGGCACCTGGTCAGAGGATACGTGCATCGCGTAGAGCGTGGTGGTCAGGGCCTGAATGGTGTAAGCGCCGATCACGGAGCCCGCGATGGAGAATTTGCCGCCGCCTAAGGAGTTGCCGCCGATGGCTACCGCGAGGATGGCGTCCAGCTCCATGTTGAGGCCGATGTTATTGGCATCCGCGGAGTAGATACGGCTGGATGCGATCAGGCCCGAAAGGCCGGAGCAGAAGCCGCAGTAGGCGTAGGTCAGGAAAATGATCATGATGGCCTTGATGCCCATGAGGCTCGATGACTTTTTGTTGATTCCAACGGACTGGATGTACATGCCCAGCGCCGTCTTTTTGAGCAGGAGCGCGGTCGCGGCGACCACGATCACAGCCACGATAAACGGAGTGGGAACCGGGATTCCCGGAATGGAAGCGCCCAGGGTGCGGTAGCTGTCCACGCGCACATAGGTAATCTGGCCGTCTGTAATAAGCTGTGCGATACCGCGTCCGGCGGTAAACATGATCAGTGTGGCAACCATTGGCTGGATATTCAGCTTTGCAACTAAAAATCCGTTGAAGCAGCCGATCAGGATACCGACGATGATCGCTGCGATAAAGCCCAGGATCAGCGGGCTTGCATAGACCGTGGCCGCCCGCTCGCCGCCGGTTAAGATGTTGCAGCAGACCGCGGCGCTGACCGCCATGATCGCGCCCACGGAGATGTCGGTTCCGGCCGAGGAGGAAACCACCAGCGTCATGCCGACCGCCAGGATCACCAGCTCAGAGGCGCGGTTGATAATATCAATGATGTAGCCGTAAAGCATTCCGTCTCTCACTTCAATGGCAAAGAAGTTCGGCGTCGTAACGATATTTACTAAAAGCACCAGGGCGAGACAGAACACAGGCAGGAATAGCCGCTGTGACGTTATATTTTTCAATGATTCATTCTTCATATTACTGTCCTCCTGCAATGGTTGACATGATCGTGGACTGGTTCATTTCCGCGCCGCTCAGCTCTCCGACCTTGGCCCCGTCACGCATAACCACCATGCGGTCGCAGGTACGCAGCATTTCCTCTACCTCGGATGAAATGAACACAACCGCCATGCCCTCTTTGGCCAGCTTTACCACCAGCTTCTGGATCTCTGTCTTGGTTCCCACGTCGATACCGCGCGTCGGCTCGTCAAGAATCAGGAAATCCGGATTGGTAAGGAGCCATCTGCCGATGATCACCTTCTGCTGGTTGCCGCCGGATAAGGATTTGATGGGCGTCTCGCGGCTGGCTGTCTTAATCTGCAGCATCTCAATATATTTATCCGTAAATTCCTCCTGCTGCTTCCGGCTGAGCAGGTGGAACATGCCCCTCTTGGCCTGCAGCGCCATGATCAGGTTCTCCCTCACGGACAGGTCTGCAATGATGCCCTCATTCTTTCTGTCCTCGGGCAGGTAGGCCATGCCCTCGTTCATGGAATTAATGGGGTGCTTGGGGGATAAAGGTTTTCCCTTTACATAGAGCTGGCCCTCGTCGGTCTTTTCCGCGCCGTACAGCACCCGCACCGTCTCCGAACGGCCGGATCCCAGAAGGCCGGTAAAGCCGATGACCTCGCCCTTGTGAATCACCAGATCAAAGGGCTTTATATAGCCTTTCTTTCCGAGCCCCACGGCCTTGATCACGATATCCTCGTCGCTGTGGGCCGGCTGTTCCCCGCCGTCCTGCTTGATGGCGGCCAGATCGTCGAAATCCTTGCCCATCATCTTGGCCACAAGCTGTACCCGGGGAAGCTCTTCTGTGGTGAACTGTCCCACCAGCGTCCCGTTTCTGAGAACCGTGATCTTGTCGCATACTGCGTATACCTGCTCCAGGAAGTGCGTCACGAAGATGATGCCCACGCCCTGGGATTTGAGCCTTGTCATCAGCTTGAAAAGCTTCTCCACCTCGCTGTCGTCCAGGGAGGAGGTCGGTTCGTCGAGTATCAGCACCTTGGCTGACATATCAACCGCGCGGGCGATAGCAATCATCTGCTGAATCGCGATGGAGTAATTATCAATCGTCTTTGTCACATCTGCATTGATGTCAAGGTCGCCCAGCAAATCCGCGGCCCTTTTATTCATGGTCTTCCAGTCAATGAGACCTCCTTTTCTCGGCTCCCTGCCGATAAAGAGATTCTCCGCAACACTCAAGTTGGGGCAGAGGTTGATCTCCTGATACACGGTGCTGATGCCATGGTTCTGCGCATCCTGCGGGCTTCGGTTGATGATCGTCTGAGCGTATCCGTCGATGTGGATTTCTCCGGTCTCAAACTCCTCGACCCCTGTCAGCACCTTAATCAGCGTGGATTTGCCTGCGCCGTTTTCGCCCATCAGAGCGTGTATTTCCCCCTTTTTGAGAGTAAAATCAACATTCTGCAGAGCTTTTACACCCGGGAATGTCTTATAAATGTGCCTCATCTCCAGAACAGAATCCTTCTCCATAAAAGCTTTGCCTCCTTTTCATGGCACAAAAAGGAGACGCCAGGGGGGGAAACTAAAGCCTCCGGCCCTGCGCCTCCTGATTCATCAAATCACTATTGGCATTTTACCTTGCTTATGTAATATATATTAGTATGCTCTTTCTGCTAAAATGCTCTCCAGATCCATGCTTGTATCAAAGTATGCCTCGTCTACGTACTGAACCTTATCAACCGTCTCGCCAGCCTCAAGCTTCTGGATGATCTCAGCTACGCGCGGTCCGTGAAGCGGGTTGCACTCAAAGGTTGCGTTTAAGTCGCCGGCGATCATGGACTCAAATGCCGCCTTTACGGAGTCGAAGCTAACTACGATGATGTCGCCTTCCGGTCCGCAGGTCTTGCCGGCAGCCTTGATAGCGTCGATAGCGCCGAACGCCTCGTTGTCGTTCTCGCAGATAACCACGTCGATGTCGTCATAGCTCTTTAAGAAGGACTCCATAACCTCCTGGCCCTTTGCCTGTGTGAACTCACCGGACTGCATGTCAAGCATCTTCCAGTTGGGGTGCTCTGCCAGCTTGTTGGCCATGCCCTCTGTACGTCCTACCTGTGCGGAAGCGCCGATGGTTCCCTGGATGGTCACCATGTTGATCTCCTCTTCGCCGCGTCCCTGAGCCTCTAAATACTCAGCCAGCCAGTCGCCGCAGGTTTCGCCTTCCAGTACGAAGTTTCCGCCAACCCATGCCTCATATAAGCTGTCGTCGGATAACTGCATCTGACGGTCGGAAAGAATAACCGGGATACCGGCCTCCTTTGCCTCCTCCAGAACGGTCTCCCAGCCTGTCTCAACAACGGGAGCCACTACAATGTAGTCAACCTCCTGCTGGATGAAGGAACGGATTGCCTTGATCTGGTTCTCCTGCTTCTGCTGTGCATCATCAAAAATCAGCTTGTAGCCGTTTTCTTCTGTAAAGGTGGATTTGAAGGACTCTGTGTTCGCCGTTCTCCAGTCAGACTCTGCGCCTACCTGTGCATAGCCAACGGTGATAAGATCACCTGAAGCCGCATCTGCCGCTGCGGGCTCCTCTCCCTTCTCCTCTTCCGCTGCCGGAGCTGCTGTCTCAGCCGGAGCCTCTTCCTTTGCCGCCTCTGTGGCCGGAGCCTCAGCCGGCGCGCTGGAACCGCCGCCGCATGCCGTCATGGATGCTGCCATTGCTGCTACGAGCGCTACGGATACTAATTTTTTTCTCATACTTTTCTCCTCCTTATGAAGTATGTTTGTTTTGT
>Ga0224483_100555_pt1 | contig 12010 bp, 5 predicted proteins | sample hydfratestSal1_FD_181453 | JGI IMG/M metagenome (GOLD analysis project Ga0224483, IMG submission 181453) | Metatranscriptome of mouse feces microbial communities from Columbus University, Ohio, United States - Sal1 (Metagenome Metatranscriptome) ... | reverse complement strand
GCTGGATCGACTGGAAGTGCGCATGGATCAATTGGAAGAACGCATGGATCATCTGGAGAATGAAGTCGCCCATTTGAAAAAGGACGTTCAGCATCTGCAGATCGATGTCCGCAAGCTCCAGGCCTACACGGAAAACCGGGTCGAACCTGCGCTCTGTCTGCTTTCTGAGAATTATGTGCCTGCAGCGAACCGTTATGAGCATGATCATACTGAGATGGACGCTATGAGGGCGGATATTGACCTCTTAAATAAGACAGTGGCCAGGCATTCCGTGGAACTCCAGCGCCTGACGGCCCAGGCGCAGACAGCCGGTTAAGAAACAGCCGCCAGATCACCTGTGCGGCCGTTTCTTAACGGCGTTTCTTTGCCGCAGGCCTCTGCCCGAAGGAAGGCTTTAAACATCCGGCCTGCGCCTGTCCTTTTCCATCATAACGGAACAGGCTGCTGTTTACTGCCTGCAGGCCGGGTACGCGAGCTGCTCCCTGCCCGAGGCCGTGGCCCTCTTGAGCTGGAGGCAGACCTCGCTGAAATATCCGGCCTCCACGTCCCGCAGAGCCATCCTGTTTTCCTTTTTCAAGGCGCGCCAGACACAGCTTTCACCGCTGTTCTGGCTGCCTTCTGTAAAGTACGCGCCGTAAACCGTGACCTCCTCGTTCTCATCTCCCACAAAGCAGCCGGAAAATTCGAGCACAGCGCACCGGCCGCCATCTTCCCTGTAAAAGGTGCTGTACACACCCGCATCCTCGACCGGCCCCCGGTACCAGCCCATTCCCTGCAGCTTTCCGGAAAGTGACAGGCCGTTTAAGAGTATACCGCCAAAGCGCGTCAGCTCTGTCTGCGCTTCCTCCTCCTGCGTGGGACGGCTGACCGGGCGCGTGAGCTGTTCGATGGGCTGCGTTACCTCATAGTCGTCGAGCTGCTCCTTCCAGGCGCTGCAGAGCGATTCCCCAAGCTCTACCGGATGAACCAGGCCAATCCGGCCCCCGTCGGGAAGCTCGTACTCCTCCTCGTCCGCGGTATTGAAGCTCCCGTCCTCCATATACCGGAAGGTATCGGTCAGGCGGCCGTCCTCATAAACGCCCCAGATCAGGGAAATGGCGAACTGATGCATGACCGGATTTCTGACAAACAGTCCCGTCCAGCGCTGCGCGCTCCACTGGCGTCTCGTCATCAGCGCCTGCTCTAAGCGCAGCTTCTGGTTGGAGACTACGGCCTTAAGCTGCTTTTTCATCTGCTTAAAGGCAGCGTTGGCTGCCTTCGCCGTTTCCCCGTCATCCCGTTTTCCAGGCGCGGGCAGATTTTTTAACTGCTTTCCGTCGCTGTCAAAGATATCGATCTCCAGGGAAGGCGAGAGGACGGCCCGGAAGGTGCGCGTACCATAGTCTATCACCTGTTCCATGCGCTCGTTAAAGCCGAGATCCGGCACAATGCGATCCTCCAGCTCATCGCGGCTTAACCCGAGCTGCTGCGCCGCGAAACCCAAGGCTTCTCCCGCAGCGGCCTTTACCTGACGGAACTTAAATTTGCGGGAAATCTGATCCACCTGCAGAAGAGCCGCTGTGCTTCCGTTTAAAGCCAGCGCCTTCACGGCCTCCGCCGCCATTGCCCCCCTTGCGTGTTTCGGCCATTCCTGTATCTGTGAATATAAAACAGGAACGATCGCGTCGCCGCCGTGGATGGAAGCCGCGTAAAGGACCCATTTCTGTTTCGCAGGCGCTCCGGTTTCCAGCCAGCGGTTAAACAGAAGCGCCATATTGGCGGCGAGATCCTCTTTGTTTAAGCCGGATGCCAGAGCGCGGGCATCCGGGCTGAGCGCGGGAACCGCCAGATCTGCGTAGGCGGCCAGGACGGCTGTATACATATCCTCAGGAGCCGCTGTCCCGTCCGCCCGCCGCACAGGCGGATACGGCGTCTCAAAAGCCCAGGCTACCTTGCGCTTTTTTCCGCCTTTTAAGATGCGGGCCGTCAGGGCTTCCAGGCTTTCGTCCGCACCGCCTGCCGGCGCATCGCCCTGGGGCTCGCTCCGGATTCCCAGCGCTTCTTCTAAAAGCGCTTTGACCTTCCGGCTCTTTTCCGCCTCCAGAGCGCGTTTCAAATCATCGGTATAAGCGTCCGCCCCCCATTTTTTCAGCACAAGGACAGAGAGCTCCCGTTCCTGGGACTTTTTCGACGAGAGCATGGCCTTTATTTCCGGCTCCCACTCCCGGCGGCTTTCATATACCGCTAAGAGCAGCTCCCGCACCTGCTTCGAGCTGTCCAGGGCGCAGGAAAGCAGGTGTTCCTTATAGCTGTCCCCGCATCCGTCCAGAAGGCGGATACAGAGAAAACGGCCAAAAGCGCTTCCCGCCTTTGCCCCCTCGGCCACAGACTCCTTTACGGACGGCCAGCGCTTCCTGAGCGCTGAAACGCAGATGTTTGTAAATTTCGTCTTATCCGTTTCACTGTAAAAGGAATTGAAGATTCCCTCCATGGCCTCAAGCTGCCATGCAAACGGGAGCTCCTCTTCGGCATACAGATCCAGAAGCTCCCCGATCCGCTCTTCCCGGATTGGTTCTTTATAATCGTACACGAGCTGGCCGTTCTGTATTTTTACCAACTGGAAATAGCGGGCGTGCATGCACAGGCCCTCCAGGACAACCGCCCGCTTATAAAGAACACCCTTTTCCATGCGCAGACCGGCAATGATGCGGTGGCGTTTGGGTTGGTAGTCCTGCCAGGCTGACCTCCAGTCCGCCAGAAACGGCGACAGCTCAGCGGCCTTACATTCGCCCAGAAGATACTGCTTCGCCTCCTTCGCCCCTGTCGGAAAATCCTTGGTCAGCTCCGCTGCCGTTTTCTCCATAAAATCCGTGTGGAAGGTTCTGTGAAACGTCTCATAAAGCGCCGCATTCCCCTCCCTGACAGACTCCAGCAGACACGGAAGATCCGAGGCGGCCGCCCGAAGCGCTGTCTTCTGTATCTCATCCGGATACCGCGCAGCCATCCGCTTAAGGGCTTTCTGATACTGCTTTTCCAGGCACCAGGCAATATAGGTCTCTGCCGGCGCGGGCAGCAGTTCCTCCAGAAGAGGCATATATCCCTCAAAGCGCTGCTGTCCGGCCATATTTGCCATTGCGTCCAGCGCCTGCCTCATATCCATGGCCAGGGCAAGACGGATAAAGCACGAAAAGCAGGCGGAATGGCCCAGGGCAAAAAAGGCGGAGCCGGTTAAAAGCTTCAGAAGATAAGCGGAAACCGTTTTTCCCGCAAGCGCCTCTGACACCGATCCCGGCAGCGGGCGGAAGGGATCCGCTGAGCGCAGATATTCCTTCATCTCTCTCAGATCCCTGTCGGAAGGCTTGGGACCTGTGAACATAATTTCCAGGCTTTCTGTAAGGTATGATTCGAGAAGTGAAATAACCTTTTCATATTTTTCGTCTGTTCTTTCGTCGTCTGAAACATTTGTTTTATTTTCGTTCTTATTTTGAAATATACCTTGCGAAAAGGTGGTTTGTACAAAGGACAGCAGCTTTTTGAATCCGCCCTGCTCCTGTTCCATGCCCGCTGTGCGGACCGGCTTTTTGCAGGAGAGGCAGAGGCCGGCCAGAAGTATCTTTGCATTGGCGCTGTCTTGATTCCAGCACTGGCCAATCGCCCGGTAAAGGATATCCGGATTCCGCTTACCGGCCTCCAGGATGGACCGGATTCCCCATTCGCTCAGGCAGTGGGACTCCCACACGATCGCCTCTGCCTGGATCGCCGCCGCCTGCTCCGGGGACAGACAGGATGCGGTTGTATTGTTCAGGTTCCAGGTATATGAGGAGACGATGCAGCCGGCTGTAGAGCCGCCCACAGCGGCGGCAAAGCGCATAAAACGGCCGTATTCGTCCTCCCTGCCCCGCTTTTTTAAGTGCTCCAGCCATGAGATGCATGCGCTTTTCTGTTCCTTGTCAAGGGCGGAGAAATCCTGGCGCTCTGCTTTCTCCAGAAGTGTTCGCTGTTCCGGCTGTGACGCGTCCAGGTATTCCTCGGCCAGGGCGCGGTTTTGGGGTGAAAGGGACATTGCGTCCAGTGTTTGATACAGTTTTTCCAGTCTTCGTTCTTCACTCAGGTTCATGTTTCATACCTCCTTTGGATGCGGGCTGCACGGCCGGCGGGCCGGCGGATAATAACTGCCGGGCTTTGTCGTACGATATTTGATTCTGGCAGATCGTAAGGTATTGATCCAGATGTTCCATGAGCCGGATCGCGGGCTTGGGCGTAAAGGCCGTCTGGTGGCGTTTGGCGCTCAGGATCCCCTCCAGGGACGCAAAGTCCCGGCCGGCCCGGCGCAGGCCGAGAAGTTCCCCTTCTCTGGCAAGTGCAGAAAGCGTCTCCAGCGCTTCCTCCGGGACGGATAAGAGGCCGCTGACAAAGAGATCCGTCAGAAGCCGCCGGCCTTCCTGCATATACCGGGCCATGGTTTGTATTGCGTCGGGAGGTATGGTCTGTCCGGCGGCTTTCGCACGCGGCGCACCGGCAGTCTGAGGCTTATGGGACTCTGGTTTTCGGGATTCATTTTGGTATTCCGGCGCGTCCACCGGAATTTTTTTCAGTACCTCCATCGCCTGGCTGATCTCTTCCGTCTCGGACAGGAAGCATTCGATAGGGTACAGGCAGAGCCTTCCGTCGTCCAGATAGATGTTTCCCAGAAACAGAAGGCAGTCAGGGGGATGCTTGGCCAGCTTTTTTCCGATTCGCTCCAGAAGTGAGATCAAAAGGCCGTCTTTTTTGTCGTAGGAGACGGCGATCCGAAGTTCGCTTCCCTTTGCGTCGTAGAGGCTCCAGGAGAAGCGCTGGGCAATGGGATCAAAGGCGGTTTCTCCCCAGCGCACGGCCCCGACCAGAGCCAGGCGTTCCCGGCCGGCTCCGAAAACGGGGGAGGAGGCCGCAAACCACGAAGAGGCGCGGGTATCCGGGGCCGCGAAAAAATGCGCCAGAAGCTCTCCGTAATCCCAGAAGCTCATCGGCAGGGCCTGAGAGAGCGTTCTGCGTCCCAGGATGTCTCCTCTGGTCTCCTTGCTGGCTGACAGCCGGCCTCCGGGAGCGGCTTTGGCCCCTGTCAGGCAAAGCTCATATCCGCAGAGCACTTCTCTGGAGCCTTCAAGGCCCCAGGGCGGCGGGCTTTCCTGCGCCTGCCTGCCCCTTTTTCGTACTCCCTCGTAAAAAACAGGGCGCGCGTCAGTGTAGGTATACCATTTCTTCTGATCCGGATCGAGGAAATAGTAGGTTTCGCCTTCATAGCCGCTCTGGCCCAGGAAGGCCCTGACGCCCATCCCGAGAAGATGCAGCGTCCCGACCGGCTCATATGTACTGCGAAAGCTCCCAGCAAGGGCGGCAAGGGAGGATAGCCCGCTGCCGGCATCCATGGCCTGTATCAGCTCCTGTCCCAGACGCGAGAGGGAAAGGAGCGTTTTAAGCAGCGCATCGTCCCGGAATACGGCCGAACGCGAGAAGAAGCCGCGGTACTGCGCGGCTGCGGCCCGGAGGCTGTGCTCAAAGCGCGCGAGCGCCGCCCTGTGGCAGATCACGGCCAGGCGCTCCAGGCGTTCCGGGATATCGGCAGACTGCCTGGAAAGACCGATGCTTAGCTGCTCTTCGATCGCTGTCAGAACCGCCTGCGCGGCCTCCTGCATCTGCTCCCGGTCATAAGCGGGCGAATCGGTTTGTTCCACGGCCAGGAGCGTTTCGGCATCCAGGTGTTTTTTGGCGAGCTGGTACAGGAGGATGGCCTGCGCTTTATGTGTGCACAGCCCCCTGCTCTTACAGGTACAGGAAGAATAGGCTGCGGGCTCTAAAAGCTTGACGGTTTCCCCCGACCATGGGAGACGGACGCTGACGACAGAGCTCTCCTCAAGGGGCGGCAGCTCTCCCCGCCTTACATGGGCCAGAAGCGCTTTCAGGCCCGCTCCCTGCGCCGCGCGTGTCAGACGGGATAAGGGGATGTCGAAGAAAGAGGACAGCGCCGGACGGTCCGTCGTAGGCGGCAGAGAAGCGGCCGGAAGCTCTGTTTTGGCTGCCGGCCCGTTCTCTGCCTCTGTTCTTTCATCCGGCATTTCCAGACTCTGTTTTGTCCCGCCGCTTTCTTCTGCTTTCCTGAGCCACAGGATCGCAGCCACCACATGACGGCAGATGCTTCTGGAAGGGCAGGTGCAGGTGCTTTCCCCCAGGGGGACGCGGATCCGGCATGTCTCCTCTTTAAAGGACACCTCTGCCTCCGCCGCCCCGCCGCCCTCTTCTGTCCCCGGCCATGACGCCTTTGGCGTCTCCTTTTCGAGATCCTTTACGGCGCGTTTTACGGTTCCTTTATTGCTCAGGCCGGCGAGATAATCGTCATCCGCCCGTTTTAAGCATTCTCTAAGTGTTTCCATTTGCCGTTCCCCTTACATATATGCAGCCGAATGGCCGTAACGGCCATCTGACAGGCGTCTAAACAGCCACAATCGTTCCGATAAAATCACCGAGCTGTTCCGGCGTCATGGCGCCCACATGAGCTCCCAGCGCCGCCAGGCGCTCCCCGGTCTGCCGGTCATAAGCCGGGTTCGCGTCCCTGTCAAGCGCGGTCAGGCAGATGAGCTTTGCCCCGCTCTCAATGATCCGGCGGCTGACCGCCAGAAGCTCCTGAACGCTGCCGCCCTCGCAGAGATCCGAGACGAGGATCACCATGGTCCGGCCGGGCTGGCTGATCAGCGTCTCACAGTAGGCGAGCGCGCCGCCGATATACGTCCCGCCGCCGAGCTGGACGCTCATAAGCGTGGACACCGGATCGTCCAGATGCGCGCTCAGATCTACGACCTGTGTGTCAAAAATCACGAGCCGCGTATCCAGCATGGGAAGTTTGGCGAAGATCCCGGCCATGACCGCACTGTGAATCACGCTGTCTAACATGGAACCGCTCTCATCCACGGCAATCACCACATGCCAGTCATGATAGCGCCGGCTCCTGCCGTGGAAATAGACGCGCTCTAAAAGGAGCGTCTGGCTCTCTTTGTCGTAATGCTTTAAATTGGCCCGGATGGTCTTTCGGATGTCGAGGTTGCGGATGGAGCGGATCGGGCTTTGGCTGCTTTTGTCAATCCTTCCGAGAAGAGAGCGCTTAAGCTCCTGCCGGAGCTGTTCCTCGATTTCGCGCGCAACCTGGCTGACGATCCGTCTGGCTGTCTCAAGGACTTCCCCCTTCATCAGATGCTTAAGCTGGAGGATCGTCTTTAAAAGCTCCTGATTCGGCTCCAGTCTGGAGAGAACCTCCGGATCCGTCAAAAGCTCTGTCATCCCATACGTATCCAGGGCATGGCGCTCTAACACCTCCACGGTTTCTCTGGGAAACAGCTTCCGTATGCGGGTGATCCACGCCGCGGCGGTCAAATGGCTCGCCTCCGTCCCGCCGCGGCGGTATACGTCCTCCAACGGCTCCCTGCCGTATAAAAATTCGAGAACCTCCTCCAGCTCTGCACAGGAAATCCCGTTTTCAAGGGATGCGCCCGGCGAAAAGCCGAGCCTCCCGGCCGCCGGCTTTCCCAGAATCAGGCGCCAGCGGTTGATTTGACTGCTGTGTCCCATTTACGTTCCTCCTCCTGCCGTGTGGTCAGAATTTCGGTTTCCCGCCATCATCGTTTCAGCAAATGCGTCCAGATATTCCCCATAATCGTATTCCAGAGGGGAAACGATCCTTCCGCAGAGAAGATCCTTTTTCGATACGCCGTGAAGCTTTGCCGCTTTTGCGGCCAGGCGATCCGTTTCCAGAGGGGTAAAATACCCGAAGGCCATGCGCAGCTCCGGCAAAAGAGCCAGGAACTCTTCGGCGTCCGCCTGGCCGAGAAGCGCGTCGATCAGGGCAAAAAAGCGTTCTCCTGTAAAAATAAAGTCTCTTGCCGTATAAAAAAGGCCGCGCAGGAAGCGCGCGCTTTTCTTTCGCTCCAGCTTCGTCCCGGTTAAGTACCCGGCCGCTGTCCGCCTGATCCGCTCCTCAAGGCCGCGCTCCATGCCGTAGAGAAGCCCGAGCGCCGCGCCTTCCAGAACAGGATTCATCTCAGGGGAGCGTTCCAGAAGGCTAAAAAACGCCTCCCCAAGCGGCTGGCGAAGCTGTAAAAAGCCGGGCCGCCCGGTCGTCTGGTACAGGGACAGGAAACATTTCATACAGTCTGCCTCCTTTTCCTGTTCCACGCTTCCCATGGACGGGAGGAGCGCAGTCAGCTTCTGAAAGCATATCTTCAGAAGCCCTTTAAGGCTCCCGGACGCCTCCACCCCATACAGCGTCTGCAGCTCATACAGCATCTGAAGGCTTGAGAAGCCCTCTGTCAGGGAGAAGAAATCCCCGTCCGCGGCTAAATGGCGCTCTGCCGCCTCTTCCAGCTCCTTTGCCTGGCCCAGAAAGCCCATGAGAAAGCCGTTTACCATCAGGCGGCAGCTCTTACGCGCGCTCCGGGCGGCAAGGGCGCGGCGAAGGAGCACGGCTTTGGCCGCCTCGCGGACGGTCCCGCCCGCCATGGCCACATCCGCAAGCGCTGCCAGGACCGCGCCGGAAAAGCGCAGGGACCAGATCTCCCGGATCCGGCTTCGGTCCGTATTTCCCAGCAGATCCGCCCCTTTTTTGCGCGTCCCGAAGCGGGTGTCAAGAAATTCCATCTGATACAGAAAACGGCTCGCGGCCAGATGCTTCTTTTTGGTAAACAGCTCAAGCGTAACCGTCTGCTCCGCTCCCAGAAGCTTAAAGCCAAACCGCCTGCATTGTTCTTCAAAATCCCCCAGAATGGGCGGGCGCGGCGCATCCTTGGCAAGGGCGCCCGCAGCGGTCCCGGTATTGATTTCTTTCAGGATCCGCAGCGGCAGATCCGTGGAAAGGCTGACCTCCCCTTTGACAAAGGACGAAAGAGCCGCGTCCTGCAGCTCGTAAAGCCCGGGCTCTTGCTTGCCCCGCAGGGCGGCCAGACCTTTTGCCATGGAAAAGGCGCAGAGCACGTCATATGAGGAAATGCCCTCCTTTTTCCTGCGCGCTTTTCTTGCGGCTGTGATAAGCTGATGGAGCACAGCCGATTCATACGCGCCGGCTGCATCCCCTGTCTCCGTCAGCCCTTTCCACACCACATCATAAAAGCCCGGGGACGGCATGCCGCTTGCATAGCCGTTTAAGGCGTCCGCCGCCTCCATGGAATAGGCCAGAGGGTAGACGCCCTGCTCTGCCTCCGTCAGCCCGTGAAGCGCCGCCGCCGGTCCTTTATAGGTCAGATCCGGATTTAAGAGCGATAAAAGCCCGCTGGTATGAAAGCCTCCGGTCACGGCCAGGATGCGCCTGTACTCTCCCGCCGCCTCCGAAATCCGCATGGCCATGCGCTGCTCGCGCAGGATACATCCGTCCTCATGCAGCTCTGCCTCCGGCGTGTGGCTCCTTGACAGGGAGCAGTAAAACAGCATTTGACGGATGAACGCGTCCGTATCCATAAAAAGCCCCTGGATCTCAAAGTATTTCTCCCAGAACTCATCAAAGCTCCTGAGGCCGGTCCGTTCACACAGAAGGGACACAAACCGGCTCCGGCTGAGGAGGTAATCGTCATTGTAGCCCGGCTTCTCCCCTCTTCGGATCCCCCGGTTTTCGGCCGTGCCCAGCAAAATTTCCCCGTAGGAAAGATCCACAAACCGGGCGGGAATCCCCCGGTTTGCCGCTTCCTTAAGCGCGAACAGCTCCGGCGAGGTATTTAAAAAGGGGTAATAGCACTTGTAATCTGCCTTGTCTTTGCCGAGAAGCCCCCGGGTATCTTTGTAGAAATAGTAGAGGGCCATGGGCGCCCTGGCATCCGGGGACGAGAGCACGGGCAGCAGCAAATCGGCGTTTTCCGGCCCCTCGATCAGCACGCAGTCCGGCCGGTACGCTTCAAAGACCTTTTTTAAATGAAACGTGCACGCCGGGCTGTGATGGCGGATCGGAAAAAAGAACGCCGGGCCGTCCCACGATACCGCGCGTTCCAGGACCTCCTCCCAGGGCGCAGACACAGCCATGCTCTCAGAGCCCATTATTTCAGATATTTCCTCGCCTCGTAATAGCGGTTCCATAGGCCCCCCTCTTTTTCTCCCCTGTCGCGGACAACCGTCTGAAAATATCCCCGCACCTTCTCCAGATCCTCGCCGCCCTCCTTTCTCACCGCGCCCACCAGGTTCTGCACCAGGCAGCCCAGATCCATCTGCGACCCGCCGTAATAATAGGCGGTCATCATGGTCTGGTAGTAGACGGATACCGCCTCGGCCGTGCTCATCACCGCGCCGGGGCGGTCGATACGGTGGCCCATGGAGGAAACGCCCTCCCGGAGCTCATGGTACGTCGCGGCCAGAAGCTCCGCCACGTCCTCATCCACCGGCATGGCGATGCGGCCGGCGTCGGCCAGGCTCTGCACCTCATTGATAATAATCTGCTTCTCCATGGCCACATCGCGCACCGGAAGTACGGTTTCAAAGTTAAAACGGCGCTTTAACGCGCTGCTCATCTCATTCACGCCCTTATCCCGCGTATTTGCCGTGCCGATCACATTGAAGCCGGGCCGGGCAAACAAAAGGCCGTCCTCCCCCAGCTCCGGCACATTCAGCATCTTATCGCTCAAGACGCTTACCAGGCTGTCCTGTATCTCCGCCGGGGTGCGGGTGATCTCCTCAAACCGGGTCAGGATGCCCCTCTCCATGCCCACATACAGCGGCGAGGGAACCAGCGCCTCCCGCGTCGGCCCCTTGGCCAGAAGCAGCGCGTAATTCCAACTGTATTTGATCATATCCTCCGTTGTGCCCGCCGTCCCCTGGATCGTATTCGTGCTCGTCCCGCTGATCGCGGCTGACAAAAGCTCGGACAGCATGGTCTTCGCCGTCCCCGGCTCCCCCACCAGCATAAGCCCCCGGTTCCCGGCCAGGGTGATGATGCAGCGCTCGACGAGCGCGTCGTTTCCGAGGTATTTCTTGCGAATGACCACTTCCTCCCCGTTTAAGCGAAGCGGCGTCCGGCTCCCCAGAATGAAGGCGCGCACCGCTTTGGGGGAGAGCTTCCAGTTTAACGGGCGGTTTCCGGTGTCAGAAGCCGCAAGCGCCAGCAGCTCCTTTTCATACCGCGCCTCCACCGGAGGGCGGATCTGCGCGCAGGGACTGTGTTCCGTCATCGTTTCCATTGATTTGTTCCACCGCCTTTCTATGGTCTGTACAGCAGGGCCTTTGCTGGATGGGTGTCCGTAAAACGGCCTGCATTTATGGAATCTGCGCCTTTTGCAAACGTTTTTTGCTAATCTGCGCATATTCCGGATTGATCTCAATTCCCAGATAATCAATCCCCAGATTCTGCGCCGCCAGCAGCGTCGTTCCCGAGCCGGCAAACGGATCCATCACAATATTTCCATACCCCTTCGGAACCGTCAGCTTCACCAGTTTTTCCATCAGCTTCAGAGGCTTTACCGTAGGATGCGTATTAAAATCGTCCAACCCTTCTTTCTGGATCGGTTCGATTATATTAGACTGAAATCCGTTGTCGTCTCTGGCCTGAAAAAGTCCGACATGGAATCTGGTCAATGTCTCAATATAATTGTTCATGAGGGGCTTTTGCACCACTACAATCGCTTCCCACCCGCTTCTTAAGCAGCTATGCCACCCGCTCCACTCCTGCGCATGTACATCGCCCATTTTTTCTAATTTTTTCGATACATTCAATCCCTTTGGAATACCGCTGTTTCTGCGCCAGACAAGAATATCCCGCGCATAAAAGCCTGCATGTTCCAACGCAACCTGAATATGGGCGGCTGTCCTTGAGCCGTTAAACACCAGCGCCAGTCCGCCCGGCTTGAGAACCCGGAGCAATTCCCTGCCCCACTGCTCTGCCCAGGACTGGTAATCCAGGAGGTTCTGCCTGTTTCTGTCATACCAGCGGGGATTGCGCACCCCTCCGGCCAGGCCGCTTCCATACGGTATATGTTTCACCAGCGTGGATTTGGAGTCTTTTACCCGTTCCAATCTGCGCCGGATTTCCGTC
>Ga0224483_100550_pt1 | contig 12033 bp, 11 predicted proteins | sample hydfratestSal1_FD_181453 | JGI IMG/M metagenome (GOLD analysis project Ga0224483, IMG submission 181453) | Metatranscriptome of mouse feces microbial communities from Columbus University, Ohio, United States - Sal1 (Metagenome Metatranscriptome) ... | reverse complement strand
GGAATACCTGAACTTAGACCGCCTAATCGGCGGTGAGCTTTTATGGTAAATTCCCCTGATTCCCGTCGGCTTCTATTATACCTCATCCCGCACATAACCTGCAATATTTAATGCATGGTCGGATACCCGTTCCAGGTTATTGATAGCATCCAGAAAAATTACGCCGCTTTCGGTCTGGCACTGCTGGTTGGAAAGGCGTTCGATGTGCTGTTCCCGCAAATCTTCTTCCAGACTATCTACCCGCTCTTCGCTTTGAATCACCAGGCGAACTTTGGACATATCATGGTCTTTTCTGGCGCTCAGGGCGTGTTCAACGGAGGCAGCCGCGGCAGAGAGCATTTCCCGAAGGTCAGCACTGGCTTTCTGCGAGAAATAAATCTGGTTCTGAATTTTTTCTCCGGCTAGTTCAGCCAGGTTTTCACTGTGATCGCCAATTCGCTCAATATCGCTGACTGTGTAAAAGAGATTTTTTACCACTAACTGCTGTGCCTCATTCAGGGAAAGATGATTGATTTTAACCAGATAGTCCGTCAGCATCCGTTCCATGCGGTTAATCATTTTTTCATTTTCAATCACCTCTTCCATCTCGGCAGTATTATTCTGCAATAAGGCTTCCCCGGCAATCCGCAGGTTCATCAACGAAACTTCTCCCATCTGTACCACCTCCTGCTCTGCATTTTCGATGGCAAAGGCAGGGTTTTCCAGGATACGGCTGTCTAAGCGGCGCTGCATCTCGGCTTCCAGACCCAAGTCTTTCTTTTTTTCATCTTCCGTTTCTGTCCTGTCTTTAACCAATATACAGGAAAGTTTTACCAGCAGCGAAGAAAAGGGAAATAAAATAATGGTATTGGTTACATTAAATATAGTATGAAAAACGGAGATTTCCACACTGTTGATAGGTGAAGCAGAAAATGCGGGTCGGAAGAAAAATATTCCCCACATCACCACGCCGAACAGCGCCGCTCCCACACAGTTAAATAAGAGATGGATGACCGCTGCCCGTTTTGCGGTCCGGTGTGCGCCCATACAGGAAAGAAGGGCGGTTACACAGGTGCCGATATTCTGTCCCAGGGTGATAAACACCGCCGATTTCCAGTTTACCACTCCATTGAGTGCCAGCGTCTGTAAGATACCCACAGAAGCCGATGAACTCTGAATCACGGCGGTCACTGCCGCACCTGCCATAATTCCCAGAAGCGGATTCTTTCCCAGCAGGGAAAATGCCTGGGCAAAGACAGGGGCATCCCGGTAAGGTTTGATGGAAGAAGACATGAAATCCAGCCCGATAAATAAAAAGCCAAATCCGGTTAATATCTCTCCCATCTGCCTTTTTTTCGCATCCTTGCCAAACAGAACAATCCCTGCGCCGATTCCCACCAAAAGGGGGGCAAAAAATTCAGGCTTTAGCATCTCCCCCCATTCACTCATGGAAACAATCCAGCTTGTCACTGTCGTCCCGATATTTGCCCCCATAATCATCCCTGCAGCCTGGGTCAAATTCATCATTCCCGCATTGACAAAACCTACCACCATAACCGTGGTTGCCGACGAACTCTGCACAATCGCTGTAATTCCCGCACCAATAAGCACACCCAACAGCCGATTGGAAGTCAATACCCCCAAAAGCTGCTGCATCCTGCTTCCCGCTGACTTCTGCAGCCCATCTGCCATACTGTTCATTCCATATAAAAACATTCCCAGGCCGCCTGTAAACTGAAACAAAACGCCAAGACCTTCCATACATCTGCCCTCCTGTAAAAAGTGTTCGTGTACTGGTCAAACCAGACACATTCATATCCTGACAAATGAATGTGCCAGCATGCTAAGACACACCAAACTTCATCAGATACCTTTAGTTTACCCAATTCAGGATAGCAAAATCATGTAAAATCAAAACCATGGGAATGTAAAATTTGTGTAAAATCGTGTATACAGGAATCCATGTTTACCGCTGCTTCATCTCTTCCTCGATCCGATCCGCCAGTTCCTCTGCTGACGGAAGCTCCTCCTTGGGAAAACGGCAGATACACTTCGGATAACTGCTGTTTTTCAGCCCTTCCAGGAGAATAATATCCGCCCATGGAAAAGCTTTAAACAACATTTGTTCATCCGGCAGTTTATCCTCCGGTTCTAGTTCACGGGTAATCATTATCCGCTTTTTTGAAAACACCGCACACCCGCAGGCTCCCGCCTCTCTGTGCCGAAAGCTGTCCGTTCCCGGCACATCGCCGACAAAGTCGTGACCATCATGTTTAATTACGGCAACCCGATATCCCCGTCGTTTTAATTCAGGAATCAGCCGGCAGATCAAAGTGGTTTTTCCACTGTTCTTATACCCGCTTATAGCAAAAACAAAAGGCTGCTTAACCACAGCCCTTTCCCGGTTTTCTGCCCATCCTAGCGCAGATAAACCCATACTTCGTCCCCCTTTCCTGCCCCCGCCTGTTCTTTTGAAATCTCGATCAGGCAATTACTCCCGACCATCGCCATAAGTGTTCCCGAAGCATGGTTTCCGGCACTGACCCATACCTTTCCATCTTCTGTGTAGCCGCGCAGAAAACGCCGTGTTCCCTTTGGCTTAATAAAATCATTTTCCATCACTGCCCGGCACCGCTTTACCTCCAAACGCTTATCTCTGGTCATTTTCCCAAGCACAGGACGAACCAGAAGTTCAAAATTCGCCGCTGCCGCAAACGGATTTCCTGAAAGGCAAATCAGCAGAGTATTGCCCAAAACCGCCGCAAGTGTCGGTGTACCGGGCTTTACTTCCACACGCCAGAACAGTTTTTCTGCCGGCAATAAGGACAATACCTGGTGCATAATATCCTTCTCCCCAACGGATACCCCGCCTGTTGTCACGATAAGATCTGCTTCTCCCAAAAATTTATAAATCATTTCTGCCATCCCTTGGACATCATCTCTCCCATGAAGCGAAGCAAAAGGCATTAGTCCAAAATCCATCAGCCTGCCGCTGATCAGATGGCGGTTTGCATCATAGATTTTCCCTGGCGGCAAAGACGCTCCCGGCTGTATCAGTTCATCCCCGGTGGAGATTACTGCAACTTTCGGCTTCCGGTAAACCTCAATCAATTCTTTTCCCAAACTCGCCGCAAGCGCAATGCCAATGCCATCCATGCGCATTCCGCTCTCTAAAAGAATATCACCCTTTCGATAATCCTCGCCCTGACAGCAATAGTTTTCATAAGGAGGAGATCCGCGATAAATCTTCACCTCTTCTCTTCCATAATCGGTATCTTCCTGACGAATCACGGTATCTGCACCCTCTGGAATGGGCGCACCGGTGGTAATGCGAACGGCTTCCTTTTCCCTTACCGTCCCGGTAAACACCTCCCCGGCATAAACTGTCCCGATAACCTTTAGCCGTTTGGGAAAATCTTTCCCCGCCCCTTCAGTATCCTGCCCGCGAACCGCATAACCATCCAGAGGAGAACGTGGAAACGGAGGCTGGTCGACCATAGCTAAAAGAGGGGCAGCGAGGATGCGGTTCGTGGAGGTTAAGAGAGGGATAAGCTCTGTTTCTGTGATAGCATTGGTGTGGCATAGCAGGCATTTTACCGCCTCTTCTAATACTAACATAAAAACTCCCCTTTCAAGAGTTTATCGTCCTTGTTCAGCTCCCTATAATCCTCCATTGTATTGATATTTCTCCCCGCCTGACTACTTTCGGAGAGTAAAACGACAACTGCCTTCGTCTTATCCAGTAAATTCCGCATCTTATAATCTCCTTCCAAAATCATCGCCTCCATAACCCCAAGAACAGCCTTCGGATAAATTCCAAACAACGGCTGTACCTTCCCTCCGCTCTTTGCCACAACAATTTTTTCTTCCCCTCTGTCCCGATAAGCCTGATAAACCTTCATCACCTGTTCCACATCTTTTCTGCTTATCAAAGGTGTATCACAGGCGGTTACAAAAAGGGCATCTGCCCCACGGCATAATTTCAGGCCGGAGCAGATACCGCCTAAAGGCCCGGAATCCGAATCAATATCCACGATTTTAGGGAGGGAAATGGACGTATAAAGAGACATATTTTCCTCCGCAACTGATAAATAAATCGCAGGAAAAGCACTCAGCGCACACTGTATATATTCATAAAAGCTGCGCCCCCGAAAGGTTAAAAACAGCTTTATCCTTCCCTCCATCCGACGGCTTTTTCCGCCAGTCAGAATATATCCTGCAACCATATTCCCTTCCTTTCCCAGCCTTCCTTCTTCCCATTCCTACTTCCTCTCCACCTTCATTGCCATCATCAGAAAATTTAAGAGCACAAAACCAATAATCATCGACGTAAGATAAATCTGTATTCCGCTTAACTGCCCGGTCAGCGCCGCCAGCCCTTCCTGTCCGGTTCCGTTAAAATAACCGGTCATCTTATTCGTCGCCACAATCCCGATAGCCATGGGGAAGGTCATTCCCGCAAAGCCAGGAGCAAAGGGGAAGGCAAAAAACTTCGGCAGTTTGATGATAATAAATGCCAGAGAAACCAGCACACACGCATAAAGAATATACAGCAGAGCCGGGCTTGGATTCTTGATTACATTTAAGTAGCTGACCACACAAAGGCTGCAAGGTGCTAAAACCACAGCCATGGTATGGTACACCAGAGGTTTTACTTCTACCGTTATCAGCCGCCAGATCATCACTGGAATCAATGCAAAATAAATCCCAATCCCATAGTAAACCACCCAGGTCAATACACCGGACATCTCCATCGCACCGCCAACCACACAGCTGACCATAATCCCGTTATAGGTTACGAACCAGCTTGGAACAAACGTGTTAATATCCCGTTTTTTTATCATGTTCCGATAGGTAAAAATAAGAATATGTACCGCATGAACTGCCAGTGCAGCCAGCCAAATCGCCTTTCCAAAGCCTGGAACATAGTCAAAATAATAGCTTCCGAGAATCATTAATACCATGGTAAATCCGGCATACAAACTGCATGGCACTACGGTTTCATATTCTTTTTTGCAGGTTTTAGGAAATTGAATGATCTTTATCATATATAAAAGAATAATGATTGTCGCTGCCCACATGGTCAGATGCCGAATCCAGGTATAGCCCATTCCTGAATACACATTGGACAGTGTCAGCGCACCGACAAAGGTCGGCAGCAGGGGTACTGGCATATTTTCTAATCGTTTCACAGGCAGTCACTCCTTTTCTCTTCTTTAAAAACGTTCACGCTTCATCTTTTTTAAGTATTTATCGCAAAACATCCCCTCTGAACTTAGCTACACCCAGACATCGTTTCGTCCTCGTAGAAGTATTCAAAGTTCTCTTTTATGTGGAAAAAATCAGAATAATCAATGGAAAATATCGGCTTTTTCACCTTGGTTATATCGATTTTCCGGGCAATCAGCTGCTGCAATATCCCACCGTAATCCAAATCGCCCTGAAGGATGGCGCCGATAATTTTTCCATTTTGATGGACGATTTTTTTGTAGGAATCCGATGTTTCCAGAACCTCTTCCACGGCCTCACCCTCTGCCGGATTAACATTACCCAGGGCCATCGTGGGAATATTCAGGAAATTCATCGTCGCCTTGCTGGCAAAGAAATCCGTCATTTCCCGCTTCACCCCTGCCATATTGGCGGCGGCGATAAGCCCTTCCTTAACTGCTGCAGGCCAGATGGGGCTTTTCCCGGAGATATCGCCGGCACCAAAGATATCCGGATCACTTGTCTGCCCAAATTCATCGTAAACCAGGCCATGGTCATCCACGGCAATCCCGGAACCTTCCAAAAACCCGGTATTCGGGCGAACCCCGGCAGTGACAACCAGGTAATCGCAGGGAATTTCCCTTCCATCGGTCAGTTTCAGCCCGCGGATTTGATTGTCCTTTTCCAGAATAACTTCCTCAATTCCCACACCGTAGTATTGGCGTACACCGGCATTTTCCAGGGCATCTTCATAAACTTTCGCAGCTCTTTTATCCAGCTGCCGGTTAAGCAGCCAGTCTGCCATTTCCACCAGGCTTACCTTAATTCCAAGATCCAGAAGACCAATCGCAGCATCTAATCCCACCAGTCCGGCGCCCATCACGACGATGTTTTCCGCAGGATGAGAAGAATTTTGAACCGCCTTTTTCAGCTTTTCCATATCCTCAATATTTCTGAAACCGCAGACCTTACCGCCCTCTTCTGCCTTCAAAAGTCCCAAAACAGGCGGCAGAAAGGTGTGAGAACCGCTGGCAAGCAAAAGCTTATCATAGGTTATTTCTTCGCCATTATCCAAAACAATTTCCTTCTCTTTGGGCTTCACTTTAACACAGCTTCTTCCCCTAATCCACTCCACCTGAAACTTCCCGGCAAAGTCCGGCTCGGCAAAGGAAAGCTCTTCTAAGCTTCGTTTTCCTGCCAGATAATGGTGCAGGATGCAGCGGGAATAAACCGCATTGTCCTGAGAAACCAATACAATCCGGCTGTCCTTATCCAGCCTGCGCAGCTCCCTTGCCCCGTTAATTCCTGCCGCAGAGGAACCAATAATTACATACTTCATGCCTGCACCTCCTCCAGCGTAATAGCGCCCATCGGACATTTTTCCACACACATCGGATTCGCCTGTCCATCCTCACTTCGATGAACACACATATTGCACTTCATTATCTCTTTTTGTTCAATACTGTCATACTTTAAAATCCCGTAGGGGCAGGACATAATGCACATATAACAGCTTGCACACTGCTCTTTATGATACTCGACATAGCCAGTTTCCTGGTTTTTCTTCATTGCCCCGGTCATACAGGTATAAACGCATTCCGGTCGCTCACAATGGCGGCAGAAAATCGGCGCCGGTTTTGTCCCGCTGTCTATCGTCACCCGATTCCTCGCATCCCCGCTCTCGCTCTGATGGCTGACCACACAGGCGGTTACACAGGTCAGACAGCCGATACAGCGGCTTCGGTCAATCTTTATCCGTTTCATTATTTCCCCTCCTTAATGATTTCCCCAATCTTCTCAAACCGCACCGGCGTTGCCTTATACGAGGGTTCCTTGGAATAGCTGTCGTACAGCGAAGGGGTTAGCTTATTGCATTCAATATAGTGAATCGGTGCATAGAGTTCCCCATACTGCACATTTTCTGTAATCTTTACGGCAAACCGCGCATTTTCCCCATTAATCGAATAAACCTGGATTTCCTCCATTTCTCCAATCCCCATCTCCTGTGCCATCCGGTCATTCATATATAAATACGCCTTCTTTGCCGACACATCCTCAACAAACTTCACTTCCTTCGTCCGGCTCTGGGTGTGCCACTGCCCGACGCTTCCCCGCCCGGTATTGAGCACCCATGGAAACGCTTCTGTCGTGGGCAATGGATTCTTCTTTACCTCTTCAAAGACAAACTGTGCCTTCTTCGACGGCGTAAAAAACCTTCCGTCGCCGTACAGCCTGCGCTGTTCTTCTTTATTTTCCTCTTCCTTCCCTTCAGGATAAGGCCACTGAATCCCATGAGAATTTTCCAGCCCATCCCAGGTCACCCCCGTAATATCGCAGGGCATATTCCTCGAACATTCCTTCATCAGGGCAAAACACGCCTTGGGCGTTTCCCATCCCTTTAAGGCATCGCCCATCCCCAGGGCCTTCCCCACGCCAAGAATCGCCTCATAATCGGAAATCTCATTTTCCCCGCGCTTAAGCACCGGACGCATGGCAGAAAGGCGGCGTTCCAGGTTAATGTAGGTTCCCTCCTTCTTAAGCCCCGGAACCACCGGGAAAAATACCGTACATTCCTCGGCGCTCTCAATCGTATCGTAAATATCCTGCACCACAAAAAGTTCCAGCTTCTTCACCGCCGAGGCAAAGGTTTCATTATTCGTCCAGCTGTGCCGCGGATTCGTGCACAGGATCCAAAGCCCCTTAATCTCCCCGGCATTAATCCCCTCAATAATCTGGTTATACGTCTTGGTCGGCTTATCCGCCAACATCTCCTCACCAACCCCCAGCACCTTGGAAATCCGCTTTCTCCGGTCAGGATTGGTAAAATCGCCGCCGCCGAAAAATACCGCCGTATTGCTGTAGGCGCGTGACCCCATGGCATTGCACTGCCCGGTAATGGAATTTGCCCCCGTTCCCGGCTTCCCGATATTCCCCGTCATTAACGCCAGGTTAATAATCGCCTGCGCCGTGCGGACTGCCTCATAGCCCTGGTTTACGCCCATCGTCCACCAGAACGAAACCCGTTTCCCCCGGTGAATCAGTTCTGCCAGCTCCAAAATCTGCTCTTTGGAAAGTCCGGTTCCCTCTGCGCCCCGCTCCAGCGTATAAGCCTTAACAAAAGCTTTAAACTCCTCAAACTTTTCCGTGTGCTCCCGAATAAAGGCATGGTCAATCCAGTCTTTTTCAATTAACAGGTTTGCAACCGTATACAAAAGCAAAAGATCGCTCCTCCAGCGAAGCCCATACCAGTAATCAGCATTCATCGCCGTTTCCGACTTTCTCGGATCAATCACAATCACCTTATGCCCCGGAACCTGATTCTGCCTTACCCGTCCCCACAAGATCGGATGAGCCACCACCGGATTTGATCCAATGAAAATTATGGTGTCCGAAAATTCCAAATCCTGAAGTGTATACCCCGGCGCGTCAAACCCAAAACTCTGCTTATGCGCCACTACCGCCGTTGCCATACAAAGTCTGGTATTCCCGTCCACATTCGCCTTCAGATAATTCCTCATCACATGCCCAAAGATAGCAAATTCCTCCAGGGTAAGCTGCCCTGTGCTGATCCCCGCCACACTCTCCTGCCCGTACTTTCCCTGAATCTCCTTTAACTTATCCGCCACGTAAGAAAACCCTTCCTCCCAGGAAACCGTTTTCATCGACCCGTCCTCCTGACGGATTTTGGGCAGGCTGTTCGGCTTAACCGTGGTCTGCTGTTTATCCAGGGAAAGCCCCTTAATACAGCAAAAACCATCATTTACCGGATAGCCCTTCGTCGGAACCGCCTTCACCACCCGGTTATCTTCCACATAAAAATCCAGATTGCAATCCAAAGCACAATAATTACACGTTGACTGTACTTTCTTCATTTCCCTGTCCTTTCTCCTTTATCGGTCAAAATGAATCCCATCCCAGTAAATACATTCCTTAACCTTCGTTTCCGGCATCAGCTTTACATCCTTTAACGCCCATTTCTTATATTCCTCAAACCCCACCCGGTCAATAATATAGCCGATGTGCTCCTTTTTTGCTGGTGCATCTGGTGAAATATAAGTGTCCACAAACGCATAGGTGTTTAAAATGAGCCTAATAATATTCTCCGCATCCGCCCAAACCAAAAAGTCCTGCCCCAGACGAGGGTTTTTCTTCCCGGTGCGTCCCATAATGGTCAGTTTATAGTACTTTTTCCTGCTTCGGGTAAATGCCCGCGTAGGGCATTTGGTGACACAGACTCCGCAGCCGATACATTTTTCCTCGTCCCGGATAATTTTGTAGTTTTCCATCCGCAGTGCGCGAACCGAAAGCTGTTCACAGCCCTTCATGCACGCCTTACAGCTAATACAACGGTCTGGGTCATACTGTGGCATTGTCATTCCGATAATTCCAAAGTCATGCATCCTTGCTTTTGCGCAGTCGTTAGAACACCCGGTACAGGCGATTTTAAAGTGGAGATCGTTGGGAAATACTGCCTTTTCAATCTTTTTAGCCAGTTCTGCCGTATTAAAATTAGCAAACGGACAAACATTATTGCCGATGCATGCGCTGATATTTCTGGTGCCTGAAGCCGGATAGCCGGTTCCCGGATTGGTTTGATTTATTTCCAGAAGTTCGATAATCGGCTGAAGCTTTTTATTGATTTCATCCATATCTTCATAGCGGATTCCTTCAATCTCAAAGCCCTGCCGCGTGGTAAGATGGACATAGCCGTTGCCGTATTTTTCGGCAATTTCCTGTACCATTCCCAAAACCTTTGCATTTAAGTACCCGCCCGGCACACGAATCCGGGATGCCCCGATACCCCGAACCTTGGACACACGGAATGCATTTTTCTTTAATTTTTTGGTATTAATATCCAGTCCCATCCCTGCACCTCCCTTAATCGATCAGATCTTTTCCGTCCACATAATTAAATACGGGACCGTCCAGGCAAATATAGGTTGAACCAATCTTACAGTGCCCGCATTTGCCCAGGCCGCAGCACATTTTTCGCTCATGAGATACCCAAATGCTCTCCTCGGCGACACCCAGTTTTAAAATCTCCATCACCGTAAACTTGATCATTACCGGCGGTCCCACACAGATAAAGGCAGCATTGTCCAAATCCTTAAACTGTAAATCCGGTATGTACTTTGTTACCATTCCCACTGCGCCTTTATAACCTTCAGGTGCGGTATCGACGGTCTGGATTACGGAAATCTGCTTGCTCCAGAAGGCAAAATCGTCCTTAAACAGCACGTCCGCCGGTGACTTAAATCCGGCAATTAAGGTGGTACTTACAGCTTGTTCGGGGTGGTTGGCGAAGTAATCCACCACTCCGCGAACCGGCGAAAGCCCCGTTCCTCCGGCGATAATTACCAGTTCTTTTCCCTTGTAATTTTTCACATCAAAACCATTGCCATAGGGACCGCGGATAAACAGACGATCGCCGACATAGTTTTCAAAAATCTCATTAGTCACTTTTCCCACACGGCGGATGGTAAAATCAACCGATTCTTTTCCAATTCCACTGACCGAAATCGGAGCCTCGCCATACCTGGGCAGGGAAACCTCAAAAAACTGCCCTGGCTTTACCTCTTTTTCTCCTGTATATTCCATGCGGAAGGTATATTCCAAATCGGTGTGGCGGATAACCTCTTTGATGGTTGATAATTGAGGAATATATTCATTCTTCATCTGCTTGCCCCTCCTTTGCCAGACGATTCACACAATGGGAATAGGAAATATACTCCGGGCATACGTCGTCGCAGCGTCCGCAGCCCACGCACATCGGCACGCCAAACCGTTTTTGGTAGTCGTAGATCTTGTGCATCACCTTAAACCTCATCCGCTCGCCCTGGCTTCTGCGGTACGCGTGACCTCCAGCCATTTCCGTATAGCCGTCAATCTGGCAGGAAGCCCAGACCCGACGGCGTTCGCCCACCCTGGCATTATCCCGGTAAAAAATATCCTGCATGGAAAAACAGGTACAGGTCGGGCAGACGAAATTACAGCGCCCGCAGCCAATACAGCGATCCCCGTATTCCTTCCATATCGGCAGGGAAAAGCTCTGGTTGGAAAGGTTTTTCGGAAGAATTACGTTTTCCTTATTTTCCCCGGCAAAATCGGGAACTGCCGGACAGGATGCACAAGCATCAAAGCCTTCGGCAAGAGTTTTACCAAGAGCCTCTTTTTTTATATCCAGAATTACCCTGTCCCCGTCCGGTTTGATATAGGCGTCATAATCCTCCCACCGGTTCGTCCCCATACTGGCGCAGAATCCCGAATCGCAGGTGGACGGGCAGCCCATTAAGATAAAGGAAACTTTCTCCCGAATCCGACGGTAATAAAAATCTTCAAAACCATTTTTTAGATAAATCTCATCCAGGCGCTTTACTGCATGTCCGTCACAGGCCCGCAGAAACACCAGGATTTCCTTTTCCGGTCCCTTAGGCACTCCGGTTTCTTCCTCGGTAAAATAAAATAATGTTTCATTGATGGGAAGGAGCACTTCTTTAAAAGAATAATCCGACTTTTTTTCCCACTCAATTTCCTCCAGGGAATGAACCTTCCCATATCGGACAATATCCGTATCTGAAAAACAGCCCTCTCCTTCCATCCGCTTCGGCGCATACACATCCCACTGTCTGGCCCATTGTCCAAACAACCTTTCGGCATCTGCCTTAAGTAACTGATAACCCATAGCCTCTCCTTTCTGCTTCTGTTCCTGGGTAAGTCATGCATTTTACAGCAGCATCGTTCTTGTCCAGCTTTTCTTTGTGCAATTTCACTTTAATTTTCTGCTTTTCCCGATTTTCTTTTGCGTTATTGACAATAGTTTATCAGGAAACAACAAAAAAATCCGTG
>Ga0224483_100547_pt1 | contig 12040 bp, 9 predicted proteins | sample hydfratestSal1_FD_181453 | JGI IMG/M metagenome (GOLD analysis project Ga0224483, IMG submission 181453) | Metatranscriptome of mouse feces microbial communities from Columbus University, Ohio, United States - Sal1 (Metagenome Metatranscriptome) ... | reverse complement strand
GAAAATACATATTGCCCCGGAGTGCAGTGATCCTGCCTCCGGGGCTTTTTGGAGCGTGGGTCTTGTTTATAGAAAGCGTTCGATGACCTCGGCGAGCCCGCTGTGTTCGCAGTCGTGTTCTGTGATATAGTCTGCACAGGCTTTACATTCCGGGACGGCGTTTGCCATGGCGGCTCCGATCTTCGCGGTCTGGAGCATGGGGATGTCATTTTGCTCATCACCTGCGGCCACAGTGTTTTCCAGTGGGATGTCCAGATAGCGGCAGAGCCACTGGATGGCAAAACCTTTGGAGATGCCGAAGGGGACATGTTCCAGGTAGATGCTGCTGGAGTAGAAGAGGGAGATCTTGTCCTTGGCCCATTTCTGGATATCCTGGTGGTAGGCGTAAAGCTGTGCCTGGTCTTCCAGCCCCGGCCTTCCCAACACCAGGACTTTGGAGGGTTCCTCATTTAGAGAGTCGGGCAGGTCGGGGATGATCTTGTAGGGCATCGCTGTTTTAGCCAGGTAGGCATCGGTGGCTGGGAACGGGCGGGCTGTCAGCAGATGGGTATCTGAATAAGTCTGGCAGGCCAGGTCATATTGTCGGGCTTTTTGAAATATGTATCTTACATAGGAGAGCGGAAGGCTTTTCCTGTAAAGGATCTCTTGCCTGTGGCAGTCGTAGATCTCGCCCCCGTTGTAGGCCACGGCGTAGGAGCCGGGCTGTGTCAGTCCTAAGTCCCGGAGCAGGGGACGGACGCTTAAGAGAGGACGCCCGGTGCACAGGACGACCCGGTGTCCGCGGTGGATCGCCTGGTGGATGGCGCGGTAGTTTTCGGGTGTGACTTGTTTTTCTCTATTTAACAATGTGTCGTCCAGGTCAGTGAATAGGATCTTTGATCGGTTTTCCATATGGTCCTCCTTTTGTGATGGATCGGTTTTAAAAGGACTTGCAGTCTGCTGTCCATCCATAGTATACTACAAGAAACAGGAGGATACATGTCAAAATGATAAAAATATGTATTTTTGATCTGGACGGGACGCTGGCGGATACGGTGGAGTCCATCGCCCATGCGGTCAACCAGGGATTGGGATATTTTGGATATGATATCCGTCCGGTGGAGGAGTATAAGTATTATGCCGGGGACGGCCTGGATATGGCCCTGCGAAGAGCCCTGTATCGTGCCGGCGATACGGACGGGCGTTGTTTAGAGGAAGGAGCGCCCCTGGTGCGCCGGTGGCTTGCCCAGGAACCGCTGTATCATGTAAAGCCTTATCCGGGGATACCGGAGACGCTGGCGCAGCTGAAGGCGCGTTCCCTGAAGATCGCGGTGCTGTCCAATAAGCCCCATGCGCAGGCCGTCCAGGTGGTGGAAACCTTGTTTGGCAAGGGGACTTTTGACCGGATACAGGGACAAGAGGATGGGATCCCACGCAAACCGGATCCTGCGGGTGCGCGTATGATCAGCCAAAAGCTGGGCGCCGCTGCCGGGGAGTGTCTGTATATAGGGGATACGGATACGGACATGCGGACGGGAGAGCGGGCCGGGATGTATACGGTGGGCGTTTCCTGGGGATTTCGGGAGATAAGGGAGTTAGAAGAGAGCGGAGCCAGGAGGATCATCCATGAACCTGGGGAACTGCTTTCACTGGTGGAAGTTTTGTGACGATCTGATCATACATTGGAGATTGGGAGGATGATTGATGATGGAAGAGTATAGTGAAGAGTGTTTACTTACATTTCTGGAAAAACAAGGCCAATTGTTTGATGAACCGGTTGCAGAGACTTTGGCGGAGGCGGAGGCTTTCCTGGAAGACTGTATGGCTGTGGTCGCGGAGTCTATCAATGAGGTGCGCGGTTATTTTGAGGAAAACGGCGTGGATGTGGACGGGATGTCCGACGAGGAACTGGAGGAAGCCAGTGAGGTCTTCCCCCTGTCGGACGGTCAGTATCTGATCGTGGAGAGCTGATCGGGGTGTTTGAAATGGTTTTAAGCGGATACGGGTGTGAGCTTCCCGCCTCCGGGCAGTTCCAGGGTCTGTCCGTCCAGCCATTTGTTGTCGGTGTGGGCGGGGTCGTAGTATACGGTGTGGCCGTTGGACTGGATGTTGCTGCAGCTCTCCTGGGTGTTTGACAAAGAGGTCAGGTAAGAATCTGCAGTCACGTTCCAGGTGGAGGAGTCATCCAGATGGAGGGATGTCTCTTTACCAGTATGAGCGGTGTCGATGGCTCCGGTGAGTGTGGACTTTTCGGAGAGGATTAGGTTGACTGTGCTGATCCCGTCGCAGGAAATGTCGCCGTCCAGGATCTGTTGTGTGCCGGTCAGGGTGAGGTTCCCGCCGTTCTGGCCGGGGATGCCCCAGTTGTTCGTCTCATTTTGGGATACCTGGATCAGGGTACCGCTGGGGAAGGTCAGCTCTGTGTTGGTCAGCGTGACTTCCGCGTCGGTGTTGGTCACGTAGATCATGGGGCCGCTGCTGGTGGTCGTCAGTTTGGAGTTAGCGGCATGGAGGACTGCTGTACCTTCCCCGGCATCGCCGGAGGTGCTCTGGTAGAGCATGAGCCCGTTTGGCCCCGCGCCTGTCAGCTCGCAGTCTGTGAGGTCGATGGAATTTTTCCCCTCCACGACTAAGTTCTGGGATCTGGCGGCGGTCCCGGCGGCGTTTCGGACTGTGATATCCCCCGTGGAGTAGATACAGGGACTGCCTTCTCCCGCAGTGGACAAGGTGGCCCCGTTTACGGTGATCGTCCCCTCGCCCCGGTCGGTGGCGAGGGCGGCGCAGTGAGTCCCTTCTGTGGTAATGTCCACGCTGGAGGCTGTGATCGTGCCTCCGTAGGTGGCATCCAGCCCTCTGGCGGAATCTCCCGTGGTGCGGATCCTTATATTGTCGGCTGTGATCGAGGAACCTTCTCCGGTGGCGAATATGGCGTTGGAACCCTCGCCGGTGGAGGTGATCTCGATGTTCGTTAGTTCTGCCGTGCCGGCATTGGTCACGGCCAGTGCGGCGTTTAAGCCGTAAAAGTTGCTGTTGTCTTCATTGGAGGTGTCCCCGGATTTGGACAGGACAGCCCCGGCCATGTACAGGTTCCCCTGGTCTGTGACCAGGACAGCGTTTTCATCGTCTGATGTGGAGGAAAAGGATTCGTCCGATGAAGATATCTTTTTCCCCTTGATGGTCTTCGCGCCGGACAGCTCAAGGTCTGAGGCTTCCGCACCGCCGCCAGGGCCGGGCATCCCCTGCCGGATCGTGATGGCGGCGGCGGTCGTCCTGTCTTCTTTGAGAGTGACTGTGAGCATGCAGCCCTCGGTGATGTCTTCTAGGCTTGCGTCTGTGGTATCTGCATCGTTTTCAGCTTCGAGGGTATAGACGGTATCTTTTGTGACTGTGATGTCCTTTTCCTCACCCATCGGCTGGTGTTGGCCGCCGTCATTGCCGGACAGAGCGGGTGCTCCTTCCATGCTATTGTCTGACGCAGCGGGCGGCTGGCCCATGTCGTCTCCGGGTTTTGCGGGCGGCTCATCCATCTCGCCGTCCGACATGGAGGGCGGCTGGCCTGTGTCGTCTCCGGGTTTTGCGGGCGGCTCATCCATCTCACCGTCCGACATGGAGGGCGGCTGGCCTGTGTCGTCTCCGGGTTTTGCGGGCGGTCCACCCATCTCGCCGTCTGATATGGAGGGTGGCTCATCCATCTCGCCGTCCGACATGGAGCCATCGCTGCCGTTGCCGCCGGGGGCGGGACCATTCATGTTTTGGAGGGTCAGTGTGATGGTGTCATCCTGGATGCTTTTTACCCGTCCATAGATGACGGATCCATCTTTTTGTGTATCGGGCGTTTCTTCTTTAGCAGAGGTATCTGTGGGTGAGGTGTTCTTGCCGCATCCCGTTAAGGGAGCACAGGCCATGGCCGTGCAGAGCAGTAGGGTCAAGAATTTTTTTTTCATAAAGTCCGATGTTCCTTTCTGGTCTTAAACGTTTCTTAGAGTATAGAGGCTGTGTTTGTTAAATCTGTGGTTAAAATGTGAAAGATCTATGAAAGGGGAGATAGGATACCGTTGGCTGGTATCATGTTTTCCCTTTTTGTTCCGATCGGATGCGGGCAGTATGGCTCATGCTCCGGGATGACTTGACTATATATACAGATTTTCTCCAACAGAAACTGAAAGTGGTAAATAATGAAAAAGTGTGTTATATTACTGTTATGGAAAAAATGTTTGCGTATGTCATAAGGAAACAGAAGATGGATCTTTTTGTTTTTTTGAACAGGCTTGTACAGCGGCAGGCAAAGGAGTGAACACAGATATGATAAGAGAAGTGGAAGTAGGAGAGTTGACCCGGCAGATCCGGGATATGTGCATACAGGTGAACCACTATCTGTCCAAAGATATGGCCTGTGCCATGGAGACGGCGGCGGAAAAAGAGCAGAGCCTGTTGGGAAAGAAGATCCTGGGGCAGTTGGAGGAGAACTTAAAGATCGCAGGGGAAGAGCAGATCCCGATCTGTCAGGATACGGGTATGGCGGTGGTCTTTCTAAAGATCGGTCAGGATGTCCATCTGACAGGCGGAGATCTGGGGCGGGCTGTGGAAGAGGGTGTGCGCCGGGGATATATGGAAGGATATCTGCGCAGATCTGTGGTGGGCGATCCCCTGATCCGTGAGAATACGAAGGACAACACCCCAGCTGTCCTGCACACCCAGATCGTACCGGGGGATCAGGTGACCATCACGGTGGCGCCCAAAGGTTTCGGCAGTGAAAATATGAGCAGGATCGCCATGTTAAAACCCGCCCAGGGGGTGGAAGGCGTCAAACAGGTGATCCTGGATACAGTGCGTGAGGCTGGTCCCAACGCATGTCCGCCCCTGGTGGTGGGCGTGGGGATCGGAGGGACCTTTGAAAAAGCGGCGCTGCTGGCCAAGCAGGCGCTGACCCGTCCGGTGGGGGAGAAGGCGAAGGAGGCCCATATACGCAGTCTGGAAGAAGAGATGTTGGAAAAAGTCAATGCGCTGGGCATCGGGCCCGGGGGCCTGGGCGGCACCGTGACGGCCCTGGCTGTCCATATCAACACCTATGCCACCCACATCGCCGGACTGCCGGTGGCGGTGAACCTATGCTGCCATGTGAACCGCCATATAAAGAGGGTCATATAGAAAACGAGGAGGAGAGGGATATGGAGTATCGGATCACGGCGCCTCTGGATAAGAGTGTGGTCGGCAGACTGCGTGCCGGGGATTATGTGTGGATCAGCGGGACGATCTACACGGCACGGGATGCGGCACACAAGCGGATGCAGGAGGCATTGGATGCAGGGCAGGAGCTGCCCGTGGATTGGAAGGACAACATCATCTATTACATGGGGCCGTCCCCGGCCAGGGAGGGCCGTGTGATCGGATCGGCCGGCCCCACCACGTCCAGCCGGATGGATCCCTATGCGCCCAGACTGCTGGACATGGGATTGGGAGGCATGATCGGGAAGGGGAAGAGGAGTAAGGAGGTCACGAAAGCCATCGTCCGCAGCGGAGCTGTTTATTTTGCGGCGGTGGGAGGCGCGGGCGCTCTCCTGTCCAGGCAGATCAAGAAAGCGGAAGTGGTCGCCTATGATGACCTGGGCACAGAGGCGATCCGCAGATTGGAAGTGGAAGACTTTCCTGTGATCGTAGTGATCGATCCCGAGGGAAATGACCTGTATGAAAGGGTCCGCACAGAAAAGACCGGTATATCATAAAAGGAGAATGAGGATGGGAAACGTAAGACGAGTATATGTGGAGAAGAGACCAGATTTTGCCGTTGCGGCTAAAGAGCTGAAAGCGGAGGTGGGGAGCTATCTGGGCATCCCCCAGGTGACGGGGGTGCGTGTGCTGACCCGTTACGATGTGGAAAATGTCTCCGACGAGAGTTTTGAAAAAGCCTGCTGTACCGTGTTCGCAGAGCCGCCTGTGGACATCTTATATCGGGAAGAGTTTCCGGCCGCGGCAGGTTCCCGGATCTTCTCCGTGGAATATCTGCCGGGGCAGTTCGACCAGCGGGCGGATTCTGCCGTCCAGTGCATACAGTTTTTGAAAGAGGAGGAAGAGCCGGTCATCCGTTCCGCCACCACGTATGTGATCGAGGGCGCGGTCACGGAGGAGGAGTTTGCCGCCATCAAGGAACACTGCATCAATCCGGTGGATTCCCGGGAGACAGGGATGGACAAACCGGCGACACTGATCACGGACTTTGAGGAGCCGGATCCGGTAAAGATCTTGACAGGTTTTTGCGGCATGGAAGAAGGGGAACTGCAAAAGCTCTATGATTCCCTGGGACTTGCTATGACCTTCAGAGATTTTCAGCATATCCAGGGCTATTTTGGCGGACAGGAGAAACGGGATCCGACGATGACGGAGATCCGTGTCCTGGACACCTACTGGTCGGATCATTGCCGCCACACCACCTTTTCCACAGAATTAAAGGACATTGCATTCGGGGAGGGGGATTACAGGGAACCCATCGTGGGGACCTACGAACGGTATCTCGCCGACAGGGCGGCGATCTATGGCGACAGAAAAGATAAATGCGTCTGCCTGATGGATCTGGCTCTGCTGGCTATGAAAAAGTTAAAAGCAGCAGGAAAGCTGGACGATCAGGAGGAATCGGATGAGATCAACGCCTGCAGCATCGTGGTCCCGGTGGACGTGGATGGGAAAGAGGAAGAGTGGCTGATCAATTTTAAAAATGAGACCCACAACCATCCCACGGAGATCGAGCCTTTCGGTGGAGCGGCTACCTGTCTGGGCGGCGCGATCCGCGATCCTTTATCCGGGCGGACCTATGTATATCAGGCGATGCGTGTGACCGGGGCGGCAGACCCCACCGTGTCTGTGAAAGATACGCTGAAAGGAAAACTGCCCCAGAAAAAATTGGTGCGGGGCGCGGCATCCGGCTACAGTTCCTACGGCAACCAGATCGGATTGGCTACGGGCTATGTCAAAGAGATCTACCATCCGGATTATGTGGCAAAACGTATGGAGATCGGGGCCGTATTGGGCGCAGCTCCACGCCGCGGCGTGATCCGGGAGACACCGGCTCCAGGGGATGTGATCATCCTCCTGGGCGGACGGACCGGCCGGGACGGCTGCGGCGGCGCCACCGGATCATCCAAAGTCCACACGGAGGCATCCATCGAGACCTGCGGCGCAGAAGTACAGAAAGGAAATGCGCCCACGGAGCGGAAGATCCAACGTATGTTCCGCCGGGAGGAGGTCAGCCGGATCATCAAGCGTTGTAATGATTTTGGTGCGGGCGGCGTATCCGTTGCGATTGGAGAGTTGGCAGAGGGCCTGCGGGTGGATCTGGACCGTGTGCCGAAAAAATACGCTGGATTGGACGGGACGGAGATCGCCATATCGGAATCTCAGGAGCGGATGGCTGTGGTGGTGGATCCGAAAGACGTGGCTACGTTTTTAGATCATGCACAGGAGGAGAACCTGGAAGCCGTCTGTGTGGCCGAGGTGACAGAGGAACCACGTCTGGTACTGGCCTGGAGGGGGCAGGAGATCGTGAACATCTCCAGGGCATTTTTGGACACCAACGGCGCACACCAGGAAGCCCAGGTGGCCGTGGATATCCCCAGCCGGGAAGGGAATCTGCTCATCCAGCGGGAGGATGTTTCAGATGTAAAAGAGAAATGGCTCCACACATTGGCAGACTTAAATGAGTGTTCCCAGAAGGGCCTGGTGGAGATGTTTGACGGCTCCATTGGGGCGGCTTCGGTGTTCATGCCTTACGGGGGTAAATACCAGCTCACAGAGACCCAGGCCATGGTGGCAAAAGTCCCTGTCTTACAGGGCAAGACCAATACGGTGACCATGATGAGTTATGGATTTGACCCCTATCTGTCCAGTTGGAGTCCCTACCACGGAGCCGTTTATGCGGTGGTGGAATCGGTGGCCAGGATCGTGGCGGCCGGGGGTGACTACCGGAAGATCCGGTTTACCTTCCAGGAGTATTTCCGCCGGATGACGGAGGATCCTCACCGCTGGAGCCAGCCCTTTTTGGCTCTGTTGGGGGCGTATGCGGCGCAGCTCGGGTTCAGACTGCCCTCGATCGGAGGCAAGGACAGCATGTCGGGGACCTTTAACCAGATCGATGTACCGCCCACTCTTGTATCCTTTGCCGTGGATGTGGCAAAATTGCAGGATGTGGTCACACCGGAACTGAAACGGCCCGGGAACCGGCTGATCTGGCTGCGTATGCCGAAGGCTGCGTATGACTTGCCGGATTACGACGCGTTGATGGAACAATACGACAAACTGCACCAGGATATGCAGGCGGGCCGGGTGGTATCGGCTTATGCACTGGGCAGACACGGGATCGCACCGGCGGTGAGCAAGATGGCCTTTGGAAATGGGCTCGGTGTAAAGATCGAACACGCGGTGGATGCCCGGGATCTGTTCATACCAGGCTTCGGGGATCTGGTCTGTGAGGTAGCGGAAGGTAAAGTCGGGGAACTGGCTGTCACCTATACACAGATCGGACAGGTGACGGATACCGGGGCCATTGAGTACAGCAGCGTACGGATACCTCTCTCGGAAGCTCTGGATGCCTGGAAAGGGACGCTGGAGAAAGTGTTCAAGACCCGTTCCGGGGCATCGCAGGACGGAGAAACTGCTGTTGCCGCATCAACGTCTCCTGCTGAAAAGACAGCGGACGGCGGCGTCTATGAAAATGGACTGTATAAAGGTGCGGATGTCCACGTGTGCACCCATAAGATCGGACAGCCCACGGTATTTATCCCTATCTTCCCAGGGACCAACTGCGAATACGACAGCACCCGGGCATTTACCCGGGCGGGGGCAAAGGTGATCACACGGGTGTTCAAAAACCTGACACCCGCGGACATCCGGGATTCGGTGGCGGAATTTGAGCATGCCATCGGCCAGGCCCAGATGATCATGTTCCCGGGCGGATTTTCCGCGGGGGATGAACCGGACGGCTCCGCCAAATTCTTCGCCACAGCTTTTCAAAATGAAAAGATCCGGGAGGCGGTCCAGAAACTCCTGGATGAGAGAGACGGGCTGGCGCTGGGGATCTGCAACGGCTTCCAGGCTCTGATCAAACTGGGGCTTGTACCCCATGGGAAGATCGTGGGACAGACGGAGGATTCGCCCACACTGACCTATAACACCATCGGCCGACATATCTCCAAGATGGTCTACACGAAAGTGGTGACGGATAAGTCGCCTTGGCTTTTACAGGCGGGCGTGGGGAATGTCTACTGTAACCCGGCTTCTCACGGGGAGGGACGCTTCGTGGCGGATCCCAAGTGGATCCAGAGATTATTCTTAAACGGTCAGGTGGCGACACAGTACTGCAGCCCGGATGGGGACGTGTCCATGGATGAGGAGTGGAATGTGAACGGTTCTTATCATGCGATCGAAGGGATCTTGAGTCCGGACGGACGTGTGCTGGGCAAGATGGCGCACAGTGAACGGCGGGATGACGGCGTGGCTGTGAATATCTATGGGGAACAGGATATGAAGATCTTCGAGTCTGGCGTGGCTTATTTTAAATGATGATGAGAAAAAGGCACTCTGCAAAATGGGAGTGCCTTTTAAAAGAGGTATGTCTTATGGGAATTTATGTGGATCCAGGAAATGAAAATTTTAAAAGAGCATTGAGGTCGGAAATCTATATAGATAAGACCGGATTATTAAGTTATACAGATTCTGTGATCGGGATGGAACAGCGTTGTATCTGTGTCAGCAGACCCAGGAGGCTTGGGAAATCCATAGCAGCAGACATGATATATGCGGAAGCTCTGAAAGAATACACAGGCAATCTATTGTTGGTCGGGATAAATTATGACAGATCAACGAAAAAACATTTTTGTGTAATAGAAGAATGGAAAAAATAATAAAAAATGAAAAAGAAAACTCGGATAATGACCGTACTGATCCTTCTTATCATTTCTATCAATATCTGTACCGGATGTAAGGGAAAAACCCCAGGCAATCTTGACGATGTGGAAACAAAGAAGAGTGAAGTGGATGATGAGATCATATATAGTCAGACTCAATTAAAAAAATCGAAAGAACTGACAATTTCTGAAGATGGGATCTTAAAAATAGAAGTGGATTCTTTAGCAAGACCCGATGAACTGGATGCGGAACAAAAGCCAGTCTTTCTTGCCGTTCGATTAAAAGAGGATACAGATATAGGCATGCAATACACCTATGATACCTATGGAAAGGAAGGGCTTGTGTTCTGTTGTGATGTAAATGACAGTGATACGGATGAAACCAGGTCAGAGCCAATTTATGCCATGCGTTTAGCGCAGTCTTCAGGAGAGGATTATGGAGAGATCTGGCAGAGCGGCGGTAATTTTTTGAAAAAGGGAACGAACCTGTTTTATATGAGCGGAGGCGATCAGACCCTTCCCTATCGTATGCAATTAAAGCTGACTTTCTTCGAACCTGAAAAAATAGAGAACGCTGTCCTTTATCCGGCAGATGACGCACTGCCATCATCAGACAACGGATAGAGAAAAGCTGTTTTTTTACGGTCCATACATATATCCAGACCAGAGAAAAGGCGCAAAACGCGCCTTCGCCCTTTTCTGCGGCTGTTCCCGGGAGAGAACACGGGAAAACCTGGACGGCGCACCAGCACAGATATATTAAGATATCATCATCCGCCGCATTTCCGCTCCGTTTCATAATCTTTAAGAGAATCAAGTGCCTGGCGTGACAATGGGAATAATGCGATCATATTAAATATGGTCATCAGCCCAATGCCCACATCGCCCAGATCCCAGACAAAGGTGTATGCCGCCAGCCCGCCGATAAAGAGCATGACCAAGGCCAGGATCTTATACAATGTCTGAGAGAGCCAGTTATCCCCGAAGAGATAGGCTACATTCGATCTGGCGTAGAACAGGATGCCGATGAATGTGGAAAAACTGAACAGCCACAGGATCGCTGCGACGAAGATCACACCAAACGAACCCAGATGGTGATCCATAGCCGTCTGCAGAAGATCCATCCCGGCAAGGTCTTTTGTGAGCTCTGCCGGTGTCAGCAACATGATCATGGCGGAACAGCTGCAGATGACCAGCGTATCGATGAACACACCCAGTGCCTGCAGCAGACCCTCCTTTGCCGGATGGCTGATATCGGCGGCCGCGGCCGCGCAGGGAGCGGAGCCGGAGCCGGCCTCATTTGAAAAGAGTCCGCGTTTTGCGCCGTTCATGATCACTGCGCCAAAACCGCCCGCCGCCACCTGGCGCAGCCCAAAGGCTTCCGCAAAGATCCGCCCAAACACCGCCGGGAGCTGCCCCGCATTCTTTATGATGATGAAGATCGTAAAGAAAAAATATAAACCAGCCATGATCGGTACGATGATGTCCAACACTTTTACCGTGGCGTTTTTGCGCAGGACGATCACGGCCGCGATGACCACCAGGAGGGCTGTCGTATAGAGCGGCGGGATGTGGAAAGCGTTGGAGAAGGCGGAAGAGACAGAGTTTCCGATCACCTGGCTGATCCCGCACCAACAGATCAGACCGGAGAGCGCGAATAATATGGCGATGACCGAGCGTTTCCGTGTGCTGTCCTCTTTTATAAAAAGGTGATGGATATAATAGGCGGGCCCGCCGCGGTATCCACCGTACAGCGGGTCTTTTTCCTTATGTAGCTGCGCAAGGGTGGCCTCGATGAAGGCGGTGGAAGAGCAGAGCAGGGCCATGATCCACATCCAGAAAACAGCTCCTGCGCCGCCGGCGGAGATGGCCGCGACGACTCCCACCAGATTGCCCATGCCGACCCGGGTGGCTGTGGAGATGATCAGTGCCTGTAATCCTGAGATCGCGCCTTTTTGTGTGCCGGTCTTTTTTTCTGTGACGATCCGGAGCATCTCCGGAAAAAAACGGAAGGGGAGAAAACGCGTACGGATCGTGAAGAAGATCCCGGAGGGGATCAAGATCAGGACCAGGAGGGAGAGTCCGAGGGTACTCCCTCCTGGAAGCGGGATCGTGATAAGATCGCCCCATAATATCTGATAAATGGCGTTGAAGACTGTCATTGTAAG
>Ga0224483_100546_pt1 | contig 12100 bp, 10 predicted proteins | sample hydfratestSal1_FD_181453 | JGI IMG/M metagenome (GOLD analysis project Ga0224483, IMG submission 181453) | Metatranscriptome of mouse feces microbial communities from Columbus University, Ohio, United States - Sal1 (Metagenome Metatranscriptome) ... | reverse complement strand
TCTTGGCATTGGCGGAATTTTTGGGGAGGAAAAGGATACCAATACGTTATTGGCCTTTTTTTTTTTGCCAAAAATCAGACAGAAAGGGCGGTAGCGAAATGAAAGCATTTCTAATACTGGAAGATGGGACTGTATTTGTAGGGACAAGCATCGGTTCCCCAAGGGAAGCCATCAGTGAAATTGTTTTTAACACCTCCATGACAGGCTATTTGGAGGTCCTGACGGATCCATCTTATGCCGGACAGGCAGTAGTTATGACGTATCCTTTGATTGGGAATTACGGGGTAACCCCGGATATGGAGTCAGGGAGGCCCTGGGCGGAAGGCTATATTGTCCGGGAGCTGTCGCGCATCCCCAGCAATTTCCGCTGCACGGGGACAATCCAGGAATTCCTCAAGGAATATGGCATTCCGGGGATTGCAGGGGTGGATACCCGTGCGCTGACAAAAATCCTCCGGGAAAAAGGGACCATGAATGGTATGATTACCACCGATGAAGGATACCAATTGGAAGAAATCCTCCCAAAACTAAAATCATACCGTACTGGGGAAGTGGTAGGCCGGGTGACCTGCAAAAACAGCTATGTCTTAAAAGGCAAGGGGAAGCGGGTCGCCCTTCTGGATTTGGGGGCAAAGAGAAATATTGCAAAGTCCCTCCAGCACCGGGGGTGCGCCGTCACCGTTTACCCGGCCTATACGAAAGCAGAAGAAATTCTGGCATCCCAGCCCGACGGGATTATGCTGAGCAACGGGCCGGGCGACCCCAAGGAATGCGGGGATATCATTCAGGAAATCCAGAAACTTTATGAATCAGGCATCCCAATTTTTGCCATCTGCCTTGGGCACCAGCTTATGGCTCTGGCAAATGGGGCAAATACCTATAAAATGAAATATGGCCACCGGGGCGGCAACCATCCTGTCAAGGATTTGGAAACCGGGCGGGTTTACATTTCCTCCCAGAACCATGGCTATGTGGTGGATGCGGCGGGCATGTCCCCTGGCGTGGCAGTCCCAGCATTTACCAATGTGAATGATGGGACCAACGAAGGGCTTAGGTATACCAGGAAGCCCGTGTTTACCGTCCAGTTCCATCCAGAAGCCTGCCCGGGCCCGCAGGACAGCAGCTACCTATTCGACCGGTTTATCAATATGATGGGAGGGTGCCAGTAATGCCGAAGAATCCAGAAATCAAGAAAGTCTTAGTCATTGGTTCCGGCCCGATTGTCATTGGGCAGGCAGCAGAATTTGATTATGCAGGCACACAGGCCTGCCGTTCCCTGAAGGAAGAAGGGGTGGAAGTGGTGCTGGTGAATTCCAACCCAGCCACCATTATGACAGACAAGGAAATTGCAGACGAAGTATATATTGAGCCCTTGACAGCAGGGGTCTTAGAGCAGATTATTTTAAAGGAAAAACCAGACAGCGTGCTGCCTACCCTTGGAGGGCAGGCTGGGCTGAACTTAGGGATGGAACTGGCGGAGTCTGGCTTCCTTGGGCAGCATGGGGTTAAGCTGATTGGGACTACGGCGGAAACCATTTTTAAGGCGGAGGACCGGCAGGCATTTAAGGATACGATGGAAAAAATCGGGGAGCCATGCGCCCCTTCCCTTGTGGTACACAATGTGGAGGATGGACTTGCCTTTACCAATACCATCGGCTACCCGGTGGTGCTCCGCCCTGCCTATACCCTTGGGGGAAGCGGCGGCGGGATTGCCCATAATGAAACAGAATTAATGGAAATCCTTGCCAATGGATTAAGGCTCAGCCGGGTAGGGGAAGTGCTTGTGGAGCGGTGCATTGCCGGCTGGAAGGAAATCGAATATGAAGTGATGCGGGATGGGGCAGGCAACTGCATTACCGTCTGCAACATGGAAAATATCGACCCGGTAGGGGTCCACACCGGGGACAGCATTGTGGTGGCCCCTTCCCAGACCCTGGGGGATAAAGAGTACCAGATGCTGCGGACTTCCGCCCTTAACATTATTTCCGAACTGAATATTACCGGGGGCTGCAACGTCCAGTATGCCCTCCACCCGGATACCTTTGAGTACTGCGTCATTGAAGTCAATCCCCGTGTCAGCCGTTCCTCTGCGCTGGCAAGCAAAGCTACTGGGTATCCCATTGCAAAGGTGGCGGCCAAAATCGCCCTTGGCTATACGTTGGATGAAATCAGGAACGCCATTACCGGCAAGACATATGCAAGCTTTGAGCCTATGCTGGATTACTGCGTGGTAAAAATCCCAAGGCTTCCCTTTGACAAATTTATCACGGCAAAGCGCAGCCTGACAACCCAGATGAAGGCAACCGGGGAAGTCATGAGCATCTGCACTAATTTTGAAGGCGCTTTGATGAAAGCCATCCGTTCATTGGAACAGCATGTGGACAGCATGATGGGCTACGATTTTACGCAGCTTTCCAGGGAGGAATTAAAGGAACGCTTGGGAAAAGTGGACGACCGGAGAATCTGGGTGATTGCAGAAGCCTTGCGCAAAGGGGTTTCCTATGAGGAAATCCATGAAATTACCCGCATAGATGTCTGGTTTATAGACAAAATCGCCATTTTGGTGGAAATGGAAGAACGGCTGAAACGGGAAGAACTGACGGTGGATTTGCTGAAAGAAGCAAAACGCCTGGAATTTCCCGATGGAGTGGTTGCCGCACTGGCCGGGAAGCAGGAAGCGGAAATCCGGGACATGCGCTATGCAAATGGGATTATTGCGGCCTTTAAGATGGTGGATACCTGCGCAGCGGAATTTGCGGCGGAAACGCCATATTACTATTCCTGCTTTGGGAGTGAAAATGAAGCAGTGGGGGCAGAGGTCCCTAAACGCAAGAAAGTTTTAGTTTTAGGGTCCGGCCCCATCCGCATTGGGCAGGGGATTGAATTTGATTACTGTTCCGTCCACTGTACCTGGGCCTTTGCAAAGGAAGGCTATGAAACTATAATCGTCAATAATAACCCGGAAACCGTTTCTACGGATTTTGACATTGCGGATAAACTTTATTTTGAGCCACTGACCCCAGAGGATGTGGAGAGCATTGTGCGCTTGGAACAGCCGGACGGGGCGGTGGTGCAGTTTGGCGGCCAGACCGCCATCAAGCTGACGGAAAGCCTGATGGAAATGGGCGTCCCAATTCTGGGGACGAAAGCCGAGGACGTGGACGCGGCCGAAGACCGGGAGCTGTTTGACAAGATTTTGGAGCAGGCACAAATCCCCCGGGCGGCAGGCGGGACAGTATTTACCGCCAAAGAAGCCAAAGAAGTTGCAAACTGCCTGGGCTACCCAGTCCTGGTCCGCCCTTCCTATGTGCTGGGCGGGCAGGGGATGCAGATTGCATATACCGATGAAGAAATCGAAGAATTTATGGAAATCATCAACCGGATTGCCCAGGACCATCCCATTTTGGTGGATAAATATCTGCAGGGCAAGGAAATTGAAGTGGATGCAGTCTGCGACGGCACGGACATCCTGATTCCGGGGATTATGGAGCATATTGAGCGCACGGGCGTCCATTCCGGCGACAGTATTTCCGTTTATCCAGCCCCTACCATCAGTAAGGAAGTAAAGGGCAAAATCGTAGACTACACCGGGCGGCTTGCCCGTGCCCTGCATGTGGTAGGGCTGATTAATATCCAGTTTATTGCCATGGAGGAGGACGTGTATGTCATTGAGGTAAACCCCCGCTCCTCAAGGACTGTGCCCTATATCAGCAAGGTGACGGGAATCCCCATTGTGGATTTGGCGGCAAAGGTGATTATGGGGAATACTTTAAAGGCGATGGGCTGCCCCACAGGGCTTGCGCCAGAAGCAGAGTATGTGGCAATCAAGATGCCCGTATTTTCCTTTGAAAAGCTGCGGGGGGCAGAAATCAGCCTTGGCCCGGAAATGAAGTCCACTGGGGAGTGCCTTGGGATTGCAAGGACCTTTGACGAAGCGTTGTACAAGGCATTTCTGGGGGCGGGCGTCCAGCTCCCGAAACATAAGCAGATGATTATGACCGTAAAGGATGCGGATAAACCGGAGTCTGTGGAAGTGGCAAGGCGTTTTGAAGCGCTGGGCTATAAGATATACGCCACAAGGAGCACTGCAAAATACTTGAAGGAGCGGGGCGTGGATGCACGGCGCATCAATAAGATTTCCCAGGAATCCCCGAATGTGATGGACCTGATTCTGGGGCATAAGATTGACCTGGTAATCGATACCCCAACCCAGGGCCGCGACAAGAGCAGGGATGGGTTTTTAATCCGCCGCAATGCCATTGAAACCGGGGTGTACTGCATTACCGCCATGGACACTGCCCATGCGCTGGCAGAAAGCCTGGAACATGCAGATGCCAGCGGGGAACTGGATTTGATTGATATTGCGAAAGTGAAAAATATTTAGGTGGGCCTGCGGAAGCCTTTGGCTTCTGTTATTTGAAGTGGAAAATAGTTAGAGCAGGTTTGGGCCGTTTTCTGTTCCCTGTGCCCAAAAAAATTTGCCCGCCGGGGTTGGCGGGCAAAAGGGAAAGCGCGCGAAAATAGCGTGCTGCATCACTGTTTAGGCCTGAATCTGGCAAAGGGGATTGGTGATTATGAAGAAAAAATATATACCGGTACGGGAAGTGCTGATTTTTCTGGCTATGCTGGCTTTCCTGCTGAATTATCTGGGGAATAAAAAGGATAGGCAGGAGGTGCATGCAAAGAATGGCGTGCAGGCCGAAGAAAGCAGCCAGCGTGGGGAAGGCGAGGAAACTGAGGAGCAGAACCCAAACAGGGAAAGCGCAGGGGAACAGGCCACAGACGATGGAAGCAGGGCAGTTGGGGAGGAAACCCCAGATGGGGAAAACGAAGGGAAAACCTTGGCTGATTGGAAGGAAGAAATAGAGAAAAATGTCCCCAGCCAGGAACAGGCTGGAGCAGGGAGCCAAGATGCAGAAAATGCAGGGGACGGAAACCAAAATACGGAAAGCGCTGACGCCAAGGATGGCGGGGCGCAGCCCGGGGAAGAAAGCCCGGATCTGGAAAATGTGCAGGCCAGGAAAGGCGGTTCTGCTGGGGAACAGGCAGAAGCAAACAGCCCAAATGGCAATAGCACAACGCCTGTAAATGGGGCTGCCCAGGCCGGGGAAGGGAACGTATATACCAGTACGGCAGCTTCAGGGGCAAACTCGGAAAATGCAGTGCAGGCGGACACCCTTCCTTCGGTCCAGGAAGGGGATATCTATTCCTTCCTGCAAGGCCCGGGCTCTTGGGGCGAACGGCGTTCCTGGTCAGGGGAATGGTGCGAGTTTGAAATAGACGGGAACCGCTTTGGGGGATTTGGGTGCGGGCTGTGCTGCATGACAAATGTTTATGATACTTTGTCGCCTTATGAAGTTTCCCCCTGGGATATGTTTGAAAATGCGCGGGTCGCTTCGGATTATTCCCCAGGCGGGGAATATGGCGCCATTGACTGGCAGGAAATGCGGTGCACGCTGGATGTCTGCGGAATCAGCGGCGAACTCCATAAAAAACCGCCTACGTTTGAGGAATTCCGGGCGCAGGTACGGGGGGCGCTGACGGCAATTGTCCTTGTCAGCAATGGGAATGAGGATACTTATTGGCCGAATACAAAAGGGCATTATGTGAATATCTGGCTGTATGAAAGGGATGATACCATATTTTTAGCAGAGCCCGGGAACCCGGGCAGGAACCGTACCAGGATACCGCTGCGCCACATTTATGATTCCTTGAAAATGGGCAGCTCCTACCAGTACCTGCTGGTGACAGGGTATTCCGAGGAGGAGAACCGGTGGCGGGCCAGCGGGATTTCTGAAAATTGGTGCCGGCCGGAGGGGTGGTAAGCCCCATGAAAAAGTTTTGCTTAAGGGCTGCTGCAGATGTTGTGTTCCATCAACGGTGCGGCAGCCCAATTTTTCGGCAAGGCATGGGAATCCCATATCTGCAATGCTAGAGCGTTGTCTGCATTATATCTGGTGAAACTCCTGTTCCGTGCCCAGGGGGATAACCGGAAAAATCTAATGGAAATAGCCATAAAAGTATGGTATGCTTATAAAAAAGTGAAAGCCAGGTGATGCGGTTATGCAGAGATTGAAGCCTTTGAATGATTTTATATTTGGGAAGACCTTTGGGGAGAAAGGGGATGAGGAGCAGCTGTTATCGCTGCTGAATGCTATTTTGGCAAAGGCGAAACACAAGAAACTGGTTCGGATTGAGATTGTAGAGCACAGGACATTTACAGCGGAGGTGGTGGGAGATAAGACCAGCATACTTGACATCCGTGCAGCAGCCGAAGACGGCACGAGGATTAACATTGAAGTACAGCTCCGGGATTATGGGAATATGGATAGGCGGAGCCTGTTCTATTGGAGCAGGGAGTTCGCAGGCGGTTTGGACAGGGGAAGCGATTACAGCCAGTTAGCCAATGTAATAGCGATAAATATCGTGAACTTTGAAGCCGTGCATGTGGATGATTTCCATACGGTATTCCATCTCTGGGAAGATACCCATAAGGACTGCCTTTTGACAGATGCACTGGAGATCCATTTCATCGACGTGAAAAAGTTCAATGCCCTGCCCGAAAAAGATATTAAGAATGATTCGCTGCACAGGTGGCTGACATTTTTTGACCAGAACATTTCAGATGATTTGCTAAAGGAGCTGATGGACATGGATGCTGCGATTTATAAGGCTAATGAAAAGATGGCGTTTCTGGCTAACGACAAGGAAGTGCTCCGGCTGTACAATATGCGCGAGATGGCACAGATTGATTATAACAGCGGGATGAAGAAAGCAAAGGATGAGGGTAAAATAGAGAGAAATATTGAAATAGCCCGGGATATGATAGCGGATGGTGAGCCTATTGAAAAGATTATCAAATATACTGGCCTTACAAAAGAGAATATAGAGAATTTAGAAATTTAATCAGTCCGTCAAGCTGGGCAAAACCAAATATGTATATAATAAAAAAGCCCAAAAGCTGGCAGTAACAATCAAAGATTTCAAAGGGAAACGGATTGCATCCAAGTATTATACCGTAACATACAAGAACAATAAGAAAGTCTGAAAAGCAGCCAGAATCCACAACGGGATACCAAATCCAGTATTCCACGAATAAAAAATTTACAAAGAAGGCAACGAAGGCAAAAACTGTGAAGAAAGCATCTGCCACAAAGCTGTCCGTGAAAAAGTTAAAAGCAAAGATAAAATATTACGTCAGAATCCGGACATACAAAACAGCCAAAGGGAAGAACTATTATTCCAACTGGTCGAAAACCAAAACGGTAAGGACAGGCAGATAATGCGTCCTGTGCATACAAAAAGGCCAAAAGTATGGCAAGTATGCAAAATTTTATAACAAAATTGCGCATATAGTGTGGTACAGGAAGCTGCTGGAAATTTATATTCCGTCATCAATGACGGAGCAAAAGGGATTATAGACCATTTTAAGCGGTTTGCTACAGATAAATTAGGAGAACAGGCATTGGATTTAGCATTGCAGGCTGCCAGTGAAAAGTCCCTTATTTTTACAATAATCAAGGCCGGTTTTGATTGGGGAGTTATCTTGTCGAACACATTTTTTAAAGTGGGGACTGCACAGGAACTGAAAGATTCCTTAAGAACTCAGGCTTTCCTTGCCAATACACTGGGCAGATGGGCGTTAAGCAAAGAAACAGAATACTTGTCGGCCATAGGAACGGCTGACGAGGCTTTAAAGGCAAAAGAATTGTATTATAGCCTGTATATGGTATGGGAATCAAGAAAATGTGCGGAAGAAACATTGCAGAGCCTTTTAAAAACCACAGGAGGGGAATGGTCGGCCAATTATAGTGTGTCCACAAGGATATCAAGCACGTTGAAGTCTTTCCAGAAAAATATTTTTTCGGAAGGAAAGATGGTTGATCTTTTCGGGATTTCCGTATCGTGCCCTGTTGATGTTGTGTTGTATAATGGGAGCGGGACGAAGTTACTGACCGTCAAAGACGGAACGGAATGTCAGGGCTATGAAAACGGCATTTACTATTACTGCCTTTACAACCCGCTTTCTGACGATTACGATAAATATATATACTATAGTGAAGATGCAGGTTATAAGGTGAAAATCATTGGAAATGATTTGGGCCTTGCCGACTGTTCGGTTTCAAGGGTTACGGATCAGGGAACTATCTCTGAATTTTATTTTGAAAACAGGAAGGTAGAGAACGGAACGGTGATAACTCTCGACGGCATCTCACAGAAGGGCGTTAATTATAAAGTGACGGATTTAAACGGCAATGAAACATCCCATTCAATGGACAGCAGGAAGGCTGGTAAAATCTCCACGCTTTCAATAGCGTTAAATACCAGCTTACTGGAATTGGCGGTGGGCGAGAAGCGGCTCCTGACGGTTTCTTTTGCACCTGCTAATGCGACAAACCAAAAGGTTGTATGGAATTCGGATAATGGCGCTGTTGCGTCGGTAAATAGTGATGGCGTGATAACTGCGAGAAAAGCCGGGACGGCAGTGGTAACGGTTTCGCAAGGGGATTTAAAACAGACATGCACAATTACGGTGAAAGGACAAAGCACAGAGTATAAAATTGATTACAATTTGAATGGCGGAAATGTATCTGGCAATCCCACAAGCTACACGGCAGATACTTTACCCATTACCCTGAAAAATCCAACACGGAATGGCTACGCTTTCACAGGATGGACGGGCAGTAACGGCAGTACGCCCCAAAAGACTGTTACCATATCGAAAGGCAGTACTGGCAATAAGTCATACGCCGCAAATTGGAGTAAAAACCAAAGCGCGGAACCGGGCATGAAAACCACGAAAACCAGCATTAAAAGCGCGAAGGTTTCCCTAAAGAAGACGTCTTACGTATATGATGGGAAGAAAAAGCAGCCGTCCGTCACCGTGAAGGTTGGATCAAGAAAGCTGAAAAAAGGGACAGATTATAAAGTAACATATAGGAATAACAAAAAGGTTGGCGCCGCTTCCGTGGTGATAAGCGGGAAGGGGAAGTACACAGGAAAGGTAACGAAAAAATTCAAGATTGTTCCTAAGGGAACATCTGTATCTAAGGTTACTGGGAAATCAAGAGGGTTTCAGGTGACTTGGAAGAAACAGAAAGCATCCACAACAGGATACCAAATCCAGTACTCCACCAGCAAGAAGTTCACAAAGAAAACAACGAAGGTTAAGGCCGTGAAGAAAACCTCTACCACGAAGCTAACAGTCAGGAAATTAAAAGCAAAGAAAAAATATTATGTCAGAATACGGACATACAAGACGGTGAAAGGGAGAAAATATTATTCTGGCTGGTCGAAAACCAGAACAGTAAGGACAGGAAAATAGAGAATTAATGTGAAACCAAAACGTTCAGACATACGGCCAGTATACAGGATATAGCCGAAAGGCCACAAAATATGCAGGAAGTTTCAGCCGGACAGGCAGCCTGATGTCAGGCATTGCGGATGTGCCTGGCAGGATTTTACGTTTCAGATAGATGGATGCCCTTACTTCCTTTCGGGCATCCAAGTTCTTTCAAGAGTGATTCCACATGGATGCGTGGAAGGTTTGTTGCTGTAACGATAATGTCAATATCAGTGCCAATGGAAAGGAGGTTCCGGGCAATGGCAATGGCTTCTAACTCCCTTCCGCGTGCTTCCCCACGCGCCTCTCCGCGTGCTTCCCCACGCGCCTCTCCACGCTGTTCCGCTTCCAGCATGGCTTGGTTATAGTCCCTGACAGCCTTTTCCCGTGCTTCGTATTCCATGCGCTTTTCTTTGTCCTGGCTGATAACCTGCAGTTTCTCATATGCTTTTTCAATATAGGGGTTTTGTGTGGCGAGCAAATCGAATTCCTCCTTCCGTTCTGAGTTAATGAATTTTGCCCATAGTGCAATGTCGCTGCTGCCTGCACCCAAGTGCTTGGGCAGCTTGGGGAGCTCAAGGACATGGAACTCCATTTTGTCGGTATACAGGAAGTGGCGGGTGTCCTCCGTGATATGGAAACAGGAGTAAAAATCCGTTTCCTTTTCGAACAGTATGAAGTCCAGGATGCTGATGCCTACGCACTTTTTAAGCACACTATTTTTTCAATAATGGGTTAATGTTATGATAGCATACCAAATAGGAAAGCACAATTAAAATTCCATTCAATTTTTCCCCTGCCAAAATTCGGAACATATTGACTTTTTCCGCAAAAAATGGTTAACTATTAGGTAGAAAAAGTGTATACAAAATACAGGAGAATGGCCATGTTTGAGATGAGGTTAAAAGCACTTGCGAAAATAAATTTGGGCCTGGACGTTCTAAGGCGCCGGGAAGATGGATACCACGAAGTGAAAATGGTAATGCAGACCATCAGCCTTTTTGATAAAATCACAATCCGTAAAACCAAAAAGCCGGGAATCCGGGTAAAGACAAATTTGTTTTACCTCCCGGAAAATGAAAATAACCTGGTGTATCAGGCGGCGAAGCTTTTAATGGATGAATTCCATATGGAAGGCGGCGTGGCCATTGATTTACAGAAATTTATCCCGGTAGCTGCAGGCATGGCAGGAGGGAGCTCTGACGCAGCGGCAGTGCTCTATGGGATGAACCGGATGTTCCAGCTTAGGCTTTCCAAGGAAGGCCTGATGCAGCGGGGCGTTAAGATTGGGGCGGACGTGCCCTATTGCGTGATGCGTGGGACAGCCCTTGCAGAGGGGATTGGGGAACAGCTTTCCGTATTGCCCCCCATGCCGAAGTGCAAGGTGCTGGTGGCAAAGCCCCCTATCAGCGTGTCTACAAAATTTGTCTATGAAAACTTGAAATTAGATGGCAGTACTGTGCACCCGGATATGGATGCATTGGCCGAAAAAATCCATGCCGGGGATTTGCAGGGCATTGCAGACCATATGGGAAATGTGCTGGAGAGCGTCACCATCCCAAATTTCCCGGTGATTGCCCAAATAAAGGAAGAAATGATACATGCCGGGGCGTTAAATTCCATGATGAGCGGGAGCGGCCCTACCGTATTTGGCCTGTTCCAGAGCGAAAAACTGGCCCAGCAGGCCTACCGGAAACTCCGGGAAGGGGAGCTGGCCCGGCAGGTGTATTTGGCAGATATATACAATGTTCCACAGAGGAAACAGTAGTGTACTGACACATTTATAATTAGGCAAACCCACTTGCCTTTTCATCCATCTGCTGCGTTAGATTTTCTAGCTGCAGCCACCGTTGCAGCGTTGAAAATCTGCCTTGCAGAAGAATGAAAATTCTGCGTCGTTTCACCAAATATAAACGTGTCAGTACACTAGCGCTTATTCCGTGGGCGGAGCAGAAGAATCAGTGATTTCCCTGCTTATGCAGGCGTATTCCAATAGCCGGCAATGGCGGGACAGAAGGAAGGAGGTGGAGAATGACAGATAAGCTGGAACTGAATACCAATGCATACCTTCCGCTGCGGGACGTGGTGTTCCACACCCTCCGGGAAGCTATCCTGAAAGGGGAATTAAAGCCGGGGGAACGCCTGATGGAACTGCAGCTTGCATCGAAGCTGGGAGTGAGCCGCACCCCAATCCGGGAGGCTATCCGTATGCTGGAACTGGAAGGGCTTGCGGTAACGACCCCGAGGAAAGGGGCGGAGGTAGCCAAAATGACGGAGAAGGACATGGAAGACGTGCTCCAGATCCGCAAGGCGCTGGATGAACTGGCGGTAGGGCTGGCCTGTGAAAATATGGGAGAGGAAGAACTTGCAAAGCTTTCGGTAGCATTGGAAAATTTTGAGGAAAGCACCAGAAGCGGGAATGTGAAGCGGATTGCCCAGGCAGACGTGGAATTCCATGACGCCATCTATCAGGCGGCGGATAACCCGAAACTGGTGAACATGCTGAATAATCTCCGGGAGCAGATGTACCGCTACCGGGTGGAATACCTGAAAAATGACAGCGTTTACCCCAGGCTGATTGAGGAGCACAAGGAAATTTTTGAAGGGCTGAAGCGTGGGGATAAGCGGACGGTGGTGGAAATTGTGAGCCACCATGTGGAAAATCAGGAGCTTATGGTGAAAAATATTATCCAGGAGCAGGAATAAAAAGGAAAATCTGGGAAAACATAATAATAAATGAGAAAAAGGATAGGCAAG
>Ga0224483_100545_pt1 | contig 12105 bp, 9 predicted proteins | sample hydfratestSal1_FD_181453 | JGI IMG/M metagenome (GOLD analysis project Ga0224483, IMG submission 181453) | Metatranscriptome of mouse feces microbial communities from Columbus University, Ohio, United States - Sal1 (Metagenome Metatranscriptome) ... | reverse complement strand
TGCATAAAGACAATAAACCAACATTACTAAATTCATCAAGTCCTAAAGCCATGTATCAAAGACAAATTACATTCGGAGAGGCTGTGAAATTAGCCCTCACTACAAACTACTGTAACTTCAACGGTCGTTCTTCACGCTCAGAGTTCTGGTGGTATGCTCTCTTTACTTTCATTTTGGGTACTGTTATCAATTTAATTTTCAGTGGCACAACCGCCCAGGTTGTAGGAGGTATTATAAATCTCGCCTTGTTGCTTCCGAATCTCGGTCTCGGCGTGCGTCGCATGCACGACATTGGCAAATCAGGCTGGTATATCCTTATCAACCTTATCCCACTTGTAGGCTGGATTATCTACATTGTATGGGCTGTCAAGGATAGCGAACCCGTGCCCAACCAGTATGGTCCTGTCCCCAACCTCGTTCAGCGTTAATACACACTGAACTCCAATTCAGTCACATAACCGAATTCCTACGCTCCCGCCCAGCATGGCAGGAGCGTTTTTTCATCTCTCGCCCTCTATGGCAAGGATTTTTTTAGTAATTTTGCGATTATAATTGATTTACCCCTGATGATTAACGGAACACTTGATAGAGATTTAATTACAAATCCCGAAATGTGGAATCTGCTTCTGAGACTAAGTCCCACCGAGATGCATCTCGTGGCATATTCCATCGTTGAGGACAACTCTCTGATTTACCGTCGATTCCCAATCGACAGCAATTCAGGCTCATACCTACGCGCCCTTGAAGAAGTGATTTACGACAATCCAATGATTCTAAGCGATTTCCGCCGGGTATATTGTGTCATCCAGACATCCACCCAAGTGGTGGCGCCGTCCGATTACACATCAGAGACCGACCGTGAGTTACTGCTCTCCGCCTCCCATCCCGACTTTAAGGGAAGCGTATTGACCGATACCACAGGCACCCGAAACGCAATCATAATCTCAGGAATTGAAAATGACCTCTCAGCGTTCCTGCACCGCACGTTCCACAACGTCATCATAAGTTCACATCTCTCTCCGCTATGCCGTTTTTTCGCCATGAAAGCGGGCAAAAGCAACAGCATGAAAATGCTTGTCAATCTTCGTGACACATCGCTCGACGTAATCATAATGCAGGGTGGCAACCTGATGCTTGCCAACACATTCTCATTCTCCAACCCGATGGATGCGGTTTACTACATACTTGCCTGCCGCAACCGTATAGGACTCGACCCACACAACGATGAGCTGATACTTGCCGGCGACACAACAGTGAGAGAAAAGGTGCTTCCCGTACTCCGGACATACTTGGCAAGAGTGATTCCGGCCATTTTCCCTCCTCAGATGTTTAAATTCGGTAAGGATGCCATGATAGCTCCATTTGATTTAATAATCACCCCAATCTGCGAATAGAACAACCCATGCGAATAATACGAGGAAAATATGGACGCCGACGCTTCTCCGTCCCTACCAATATCACCGCACGACCCACCACCGATTTCGCGCGTGAAAACATATTCAACGTAATCGACAATCTCATTGACCTTGAAGGTACCCGATGCCTCGACCTTTTCGCAGGTACGGGAGCCATATCTTTTGAATTGCTCTCACGTGAAGCAGCCTCGGTTACAGCGGTGGAGAAATCCGCCACACAGGCAAGGTTTATCGAGAAGGTAGCACGCGAACTTGGCGACAAGAACCTGCGCTTGCTACGTACCGATGCTTTGAGATACATCCGCGAAGCCACCTCTTCGTTCGACTTCATATTCGCCGACCCTCCTTACGACCTCGATGGTTTTGGCGAGATTCCGCAGATGGTGCTCGACTCCAAACTTCTCCATCCGGGCAGTATATTTATAATTGAGCATTCAAAAGCCTACGATTTCTCTTCGCTGGCACATTTCTCCCAGCACAGAGTTTACGGCTCGGTAAATTTCTCCATTTTTATAATCCCAGAAAATAATCCCGAATAGAACTGATGACAAAGCAAGATTTAAGAATCGTTTTTCTCGGCACTCCGGATTTTGCCGTGGAAAGCCTGCGCCAGATAGTCGACAATGGCTTCAATGTGGTAGGTGTGGTGACCATGCCCGACAAACCTGCAGGAAGAGGGCACAAAATGTATCAGTCGCCCGTGAAGCTTTTTGCCGTGGAGCATGGACTGCACGTAATGCAACCGGTAAAACTCAAGGATGAGAATTTTGTGGAGGAATTGCGTTCTCTCAACGCCGACCTGTTCATTGTTATAGCGTTCCGCATGCTCCCCGAAGTGGTATGGACCATGCCGCGTCTCGGCACTTTCAATCTCCACGCCTCGCTCCTGCCCCGCTACCGCGGTGCCGCCCCAATCAACTGGGCGGTAATAAACGGCGACACGGAGACAGGTGTCACCACATTCTTCCTCAAACATGAGATTGACACCGGCGACATCATCGCCCAGGAAAAAATAGCGATTCTACCCACCGAGAATGTTGGAGACGTGCATGACCATCTGATGGAACTTGGCGCGAAACTCACCCTCCGTACCATAAATGATATCATAGCGGGAACACTCTCCCCCATTCCACAGGATAAACTCATAGCAGAGACCGAACCGACTCCCGCTCCTAAAATTTTCAAGGAGACATGCCGGATTGACTGGAGCAAGGATGCCACATCGCTCCACAATCTTGTGAGAGGTCTCTCTCCATATCCGGCAGCCTGGTCAACTCTCTTCGATGGAGAAACAGAGATTGGCGCCGTGAAGATATTCGAGACAAAACCGCTGGAAGCAACCCATGGTGAGCCCGGCAGCATTACCATTGCCGATTCACGCATCATAGTGGGCTGCCGCGATGGTTCTCTTGAAATTCTCAGCCTGCAGGCTCCCGGAAAACGACGCATCTCCACTTCTGACTATCTGCGAGGCGCGCATCTCACTGCCCCTCACTTCAAGTAAGCGGACACCCCTCCGTTTCTGACGAATTATGGTTAGTATTTCGGGATTTTTGATTAATTCAATATAGAAAAAGCCGTTAATTTTGCATCCGGGATAATCGACCTCCCACCGCTCTATGGTTTTTACCTATTATTAATCACAAAAAATTATAATCATGAAAATAGTATCTGATGCTGAATTTGGCGGCGAACGCCCACTTTTTGCAACACATGACATCACGCTTGAGAATGTGACAATCCATGCCGGTGAATCCGCTCTGAAATGCTGTTCGGAAATCACCGCCAACCGCTGCCGTTTCGAAGGCAAATATCCGTTCTGGCACACCAAGGGGTTCCGTGTGAATGACTGCGTGTTTACTCCCGGCGCCCGCGCCGCTCTTTGGTACTCAAGTGACCTCGTTATGACAAACACACTCGTGGAAGCCCCCAAAATGTTCCGCGAGATGACAAACATTGCCCTTACGAATGTTCGCATACCAGATGCGCAGGAGACTCTGTGGCATTGCCATGATGTGACCATGCATGATGTCGAGGTGAAGAATGCCGACTATCTGTTCATGCATTCATCCAATATCAAGATTGAGGACTACCGCCAACAGGGCAACTATTCTTTCCAATACTGCAAGAATGTGGAGATTCGCAATGCCCATATCGACTCAAAAGATGCTTTCTGGAACACTGAAGATGTGACCGTATATGACTCGGAACTTACCGGAGAATATCTCGGATGGCATTCAAAGAACCTCAGACTGGTACGCTGCAAAATCTCCGGTACACAACCGCTCTGCTATTGCTCCAATCTGATACTGGAGGATTGCATATTTGGCGATGACGCTGACCTCGCGTTCGAGGACTCGGATGTAAACGCCACCGTGAAGTCAAATATCATCAGCATCAAGAATCCACGCACCGGCTCCATCAAGGCGTTGGCAATCGGCGAGATTATCATCGATGCCAATGTGCTCGCGCCCGCCGACTGCGAGATTACAAGCGAAATATAGGAGACACTCCATATCATGAATCTCTCCCTCACTTTTATACACCCTTCACCATGAGTAATTTCGACAAAATCATCAACCGCCGAGGTACCGGCTCATATAAATGGGACTCGCGTCATGATGTCCTCCCTCTATGGGTAGCCGACATGGACTTCCAGACAGCACCTTGTATCATCGAAGCGCTCGAAAACCGTGTGCGTCACGGTGTGTTCGGATACACTTTGGTGCGCGAGGATTATTACGACGCACTGATTGATTGGTTCAGCACCCGCCACCTGTACATATTTAACCGCCAGGATGTCATTTATACATCCGGGGTCGTTCCCGCTATATCAGCCATAATAAAGGCACTTGTGGCGCCTGGCGAGGGAGTGATAGTGCAGACTCCGGTCTACAACTGTTTCTTCTCGTCCATTCGTAACAACGGTTGCAATATAGTGGAGAATCCGCTTATAAGGGAAAATCTGAGTGATACAGAGTTTACATACCACATGGATTTTGAAGGGCTGGAGGAACTTGCCTCAAAACCTGAAAACCGGATGTTGCTTCTTTGCAATCCCCACAATCCTGCCGGAAGGACCTGGAGCGCAGATGAATTGCGTAAAGTCCACGATATATGCTCACGCCATGAAGTGACGGTGGTAAGCGATGAAATACACTGCGAGCTCACCATGCCCGGCATACGCTATGTACCTTACGGGACCATTGACCATGATGCCATAGTATGCCTGTCTCCGTCAAAGGCTTTCAACATAGCCGGATTGCAAATAGCCAACATCATCTGCTCTTCCCCCGAAAAAAGAGCGAAGATTGACCGCGCAATCAACATAAACGAGGTGTGCGATGTCAATCCTTTCGGGGTAGAGGCGCTCATAGCAGCCTATTCGCCCGAAGGGAACAACTGGCTCACCGACCTGCGCGAATATATTCATGACAATTACATATACACACGCGACCTCATCACATCGCGCCTGCATTGTCCCGTGACCCGTCTTGAGGCAACATACCTTCCTTGGGTAGATATATCATCACTCGGCATCCCGGCCGACGCTCTTGAAGAAAAGCTTCTCAAGGATGCGGGAGTCTGGGTAAATTCAGGTGTGATGTATGGTGCCGACGGGTATATCCGTCTCAACATCGCATGCCCGCGCTCTACCCTCGAGGAGGCGCTTAACCTCATAATCGACTCACTCTCCAGATAGCACCGTTCAAATGGCGGATATCTCACTTATCCAATCAGGCGGCAAGGTCACATTCGGTCAGCAGCTCAAGTTGACCGCCCAATTGTCATGGCCCGCGATGATGGCTCAACTGTCGAGCATCATGATGCAATATATCGACGCCTCAATGGTAGGGCAGCTCGGTGCCGATGACTCAGCGGCTGTTGGATTGGTATCTACCAGCCTATGGCTATTCTGGGGTATATGCTCGGCCGTCACTGTTGGTTTCTCGGTTCAGGTGGCGCACCGCATAGGTGCCTCCGACTACAATCACGCCCGTGAAATCTTGCGTCAGTCAATCACCGCCTGTATCATGTTCAGCCTCATAGTCACGGCAATAGGTGCAGCTATCTGCGTGCCTTTGCCCCATTGGCTCGGAGGCACGGAGGCTGTGTGCAATAAAGCCACCACCTATTTCCTCGTTTTTGTGCTCGCGCTGCCGCTGCTCACCATGAATTATCTGGCAGGGGGAATGCTCCGCTGTGTCGGCAACATGAAAGTACCGGGGGCGCTTAACGTGATGATGTGTCTGCTTGACGTGGTGTTTAACTTCTTCCTGATTTTCCCCACCCATCATTTTGATATAGGAGGTGTGCACATCACTCTCCCCGGAGCCAATTTAGGTGTGCTTGGAGCGGCTTTGGGTACGGTGTCGGCTGAAATCATCACAGCCGGAACCATGATGTGGTTTCTATGCACCCGGGAAAAGACAATCTCGCTGCGAGGCACTGCGGGTAGCTTCCGCCCCTCCCGAGGTGTGTTGCGGAAGGCACTGAAGGTGTCAGCTCCTATGACATTGGAACACGCCGTGATATGCGGCGCACAGATAGCTGTCACGGTAATTGTGGCGCCACTTGGAGTCATGGCAATAGCTGCCAACGCCTTTGCAGTGACAGCGGAGAGCATCTGCTATATGCCGGGCTATGGCATAGGTGACGCCGCTACAACCCTGGTAGGACAAAGCTACGGAGCAAAACGGTTTGACCTCGCCAAGCGGTTCGGCTACATAACCGTAGGGCTTGGAATGGTAACGATGAGCATAATGGGGGTAATCCTCTATCTGTTCGCCCCATACGTAATGGAGATGATGACCCCGGTGGAAACCATCAGGGCACTCGGCGTGGAATCCTTGCGCATCGAGGCTTTCGCCGAACCAATGTTCGCGGCCTCAATCGTGGCATACGGAGTCATGATAGGTGTGGGCGACACAATCATACCCGCTGCAATGAATTTCGGCAGCATCTGGCTTGTACGTCTCCCTATTGCAGCATTGCTGGCACCCAGCATGGGTCTTGCCGGCGTATGGTTAGCCATGTGCATTGAACTCTGTTTCCGAGGCTCCATATTCCTATGGCGCCTCATCTCAGGTGCGTGGTTGAAAAAAGGGCTGTAGGTCGTATCCCACAGTAATCAAATAACCCTGCGATAATCAAATTGCTCTGCGATTCAATCGCCTATCGACCAAACTTCCTCGGTCATGGAGTAATTTATGAAATCAATAAACGGCTTGAGAGTGTGAAATAAGTCAGCAGAGCGGAGAGCCCAATCAGGGTCAAGGTAAAATGATTCCGGACAGGGACGCATTTTCCCGTAATTGGTCATACGGAGATATTCAGCCTGCGGATGATTCCTGTCCCACCCCTTGGGGATAGTTTTCAAAGTGGAGCTGCACCACCCGGGGAAATCACGCAGCATATCGGGAGCATTGACTATCTCCTCAAATTCCTCTATATTATCCACGATTGCATGACGCAGTTTGCGTAGCATAGCCGGCTCCACCTGCCATAACCCGCCATAGAGCCCCGACTCATATTCGCCGGGATAACCGATATCAAGATAATAACCGGCATTGCCGCAGCGGCGTCCGCCCACATGAATTGACGCGCCGAAATGAGTTTTATAGGGTGTTTTATCCTGCGAAAACCGGAGGTTACGGTTGATGCGGTACACACATGTGGCAGCGCTCTGGTTATCAAGCCCAGGTTCCCACTCCTTCATGCGGTCAATCATACGGTCTATATCCTCCATCCATAGTTTGCGCAGACGTTCATAGCGTTGGCGGTTGGCGGCAAACCATTCACGGTTATTATGAGCTGAAAGCTCCGCAAAGAAATTGTATAGTTCAGGTATGTAATTTTTCATAAAGCAATTGTTCCGGCTAAATCAGTTCAATTATTATATAGGTTTAATTTTGAATATCTGTTCAATCGTTATCTGATTGAAATAGATTTATAGCAAATTCGAGTATGGTGTCCTTCCCTTGGAGAGCATCAAGAGGGTCGAGGTCTACAGCACATCCTTCGGTGGGCGACACACCTTGTTCTGTACTCCTACGTTCCGCATCAAGCATGGAGCAAGCCGAGAAGCGTACCGACCATCCGCATGGTATCTCAGATGAGAATGGCACACCGCTTCCACCTCCTGTCACAGCCCCTACGACCTTGACACCGGGAAGCAGTTTCATTACTGACACAAAATTATTTGCAGCCGAGAAGGTTGAGCGGTTTGCAAGCACTATTATTGGCTTACCCCAACGTATCCTGCCAATATCAGCGGGGTTATACGTGATGGCTCGCGGCTCGGAAAATTCATCATGACCAGGACCGGTCTTATGGGATATATAACCAACCACTGTCGGCTCGGTGATAAAGCGCGCCACAAAGGTCTCAACATTCGTAAGGTTTCCACCACCGTTGTCGCGCACATCTATAATGAGACCTTGCGCGGCAGATAGAAAGTAGAGCACATTATCGAGATTCCCCTCCCCGACCGGCGAGGTAAACGAGCCATAGTAGATATAGCCGATATTTTCATTCAGTAGTCCATACATCAGACCTCCGGTCTGGCGGTAATTGAAATTGAAATACGATTCCTCGATAAGCCTTTTTGAGAAATTCTGTGGATAGTCGCTCCACCATTTCCGATAATATGAAGTGTTGAACGACGACGTCAGATTCACATGCCCGTCACGGAGCTCATCAAGCATGTCGGAGCAAACCGTAAACAGTTCCTCCCGAGTCATCTCCTCCCCGATACGGCGCGCATATTTATCATGCACAGCATCCCAATCAACACCCTTCTCCTTGAAGAAACAGTAGTGCTCGTCAATGATGGTCCACAGAGCCTCGAAATTGCCACGTGCGTTATCGGTCTGCTCCGGCACACTATGACAAGAGCAGGTGATGGAGGCTATGATGCCAACTATCGCGATATGGATTATAAGATGTAATTTTTTCATAGCGGTGCTGTTGCGGATAAATTTGAGTGGAATAGTGCAGAGAGCCTGGAGTTTGGTTAGTAAATTGCCGGAATCATTGAGATTTTAGGGGGCACACCCTTGCGCGGATTCACAGAAATCCACTCTCCGCTGACTCCAATCACAAATGAATGCGTGAATATATTGGTGGTGATATGGTTGACTTCCGATGAAAATATTTTGCCGCGATACCCCACCCGCAGATTGGTATTACCAAAATGCAAGTCAGCAGTGACAAGATTGTCAAGGGAAAAATAATTTCCCCACCATGCACAATGCGCAAGTCCCGATGTGTTCCCAAGATAAATCTCATAGTAAAGCTCACCATAATCCGGCGAGAAGAACACTCCCGTGACAGGGAGGGTAGGATGATACATCAATGTGACCGGAAGACGACCAAGGTTTAGCCGATAGGCTGCATAACCGGTAAGATTCACCGTCCATGACGCCTTTGCCGACGCCGGGTTATTACCGTTGCGGGCATTATAGAGACAACCGACATCAATCCCGGTTGAACCGCCCGCAGCCAGCGTCAGATTTGGCAGCGGATGGAATTTACGCATCATTCCCCAGTCAAACGACAGCATCACGCTCCACATGGAGGCATTGCGCGCCGGATTGTCGGTCTTGTCCACTCCGAGATTGGCATGCAGGCGCATGGTCCATTTCTCAGGTGAGAACTTCATTGACTGGTAACGGGAGTAATCTATGCCCGCATGCCATCCGGTGTACTTCAACGGGGTGAGATACGTGTCAGTGAGATGCGCAGAGCCAAATTCAGCCGTGTATGCGGCGAAAACCGGACGCACTTCAGTGACTTTCTCCCCGCAATTCTCGGCTGCATTAAGCAGTGAAGTTACACAGAGTAGCAATATGGTAAATATCAGATGCGGTTTCATGTTTCAGTTTGAGTTTTATTGAGGAGTGCCCCGCGAATGTCAAAACAGACGCTGCTGCCCTGTAAGCTCATCACGGATTTCATCATCGCTTTTCTCATCCTCCAAAGGAGCTGTGTCGCCATCGTCAGGTGCGGATGAAGCATCAGCCTCCTCGGCTGCCGGCTCCTCCTCAATCTGCTGCACAGCTATAGGTGTCAGCTCGGTTATATGGTCAATCACAAAGGTGGTCAGTCGTTTACCTTTTGCCTTGAACGATTTCACTGCGATGAATTCCGATGCCACAATCTCGAGCGGTGGACGCACGGCATCAGCACCTCCAAAGGTCACCTCAATACGCAGCCCCGGCTCGTCGCTGAGAAGCAGGAGGGTAGATTTCTCATTCTCACCAAGGAAACGCTGAGGTTTGGCATTTGCCTCGAAGGTGAACCGTTTAAGATAAGGATATTTCTGGTCCGCATCATCAAGAATAGCAGTCCAGACCTTGTGAGGATTGAACTTTTCAATCCGGAGTATATTATCGGGATAGTGGTTCGATGCGTCAAACGTGGAGGTGTAGTACTCACCGTTCTTCCGAATCACAAGCACACGGTCACCACTGTTGAATTCTCCCAAATAGTCACCGCGACCATCATAATTGAGACGGTTCACATCCGGGTCAAACCATACCTCTCGTCCACCCAATGTAGAGACTCCTTTTTCTTTGAGCGAGAAACGGTGCACCTCATTGCGGGTCACTATATTTCCCATAGCGCCCCTGCCTTTGATGGCGAGAGTGGAGAAATCGACATCAAACTGGAGTGTTTTCAGACGCAATTTCGGTTTGAGGGTCACTTTCACTACCTCAGCCTCTCCGTTTGGATTGGCGGTGAACCAACATATCTTGGAGCCAGGCTCACCTGGAGTGAGATTGTACTCCTTATCGCGCGTGATGCCAGTCACCGAGAAGCGCTTCATATAATATGTGCCACCCTTCCCGTTCTGATATATCACATTGTATACCGTGCGCGTATCGTTGCGCTTGAATACATTGACGTAGAGAGGATTCTTCCCGATGAAGAGTTTCTCCTGCACTTTCACCACTTTGTAGCGACCGTCCTTATAGAACACTATCACATCATCGATTGAAGAGCAGTTGCACACCACTTCGTCATTTCGGCTCAGACCGGTGCCGATAAATCCCTCCTCACGGTTGATGTAAAGCTTCTCGTTAGCTTCAGCCACCGAAGTAGCCTGTATATTGTCAAAGTTGCGAATCACCGTACGGCGCGGGAACGCATCGCCATACTTCGCTTTCAGACGCTCATACCAATTGATGGTATACTCGGTGAGATGCTCGAGATTATCGGTCAGTTCCTCAATACGTGCATTGTAGGCTGCAATCTGCTCATCGCACTTCTGCGCATTGAATTTGAGGATGCGTCCCATCTTGATTTCAAAAAGACGCACTATATCATCATCGGTCACCTCCCGGATAAAATGCTTGACATATTTCTCCAGACGTCCGCGGATATGGTCAATCGCCTGCTGGCGGTTTTCACTCTCCTCGTAGCCCTTGTCCTTGTATATACGTTTCTCTATGAATATGCGTTCGAGCGATGCAAAGTGGAGCTGTTCCCTCACCTCATCGAGCTGTATGCGCAGTTCCTTGCCAAGTATCTCACGTGTCCCCTCTGTATTGTGGCGAAGCACATCGCTTACTCCGATAAAGTGCGGCTTGTTATCGGAAATCACGCAGCAGTTCGGCGATACGGAAATCTCGCAGTCGGTAAAGGCATAAAGCGCGTCAATGGTACGGTCACTTGATGTACCGGGGAGCAAATGCACAAGGATATTGGCATGTTCGGCGGTGTTGTCAACCACCTGGCGGATTTTGATTTTGCCCGACTCGAATGCTTTAAGTATGGAATCAATAAGTGTAGCGGTAGTCTTTCCGTAAGGTATCTCGGTGATGGCGAGTGTGCGGTTGTCAATCTTTTCGATTTTGGCACGTATCTTAACCGCTCCTCCACGCTCTCCGTCATTATATCGTGACACATCAATGGCGCCACCGGTAAAAAAGTCGGGATAGAGAGTGAATTTCTCCCCTTTCAGATGAGCTATGGCAGCATCGACAATCTCATTGAAGTTATGAGGAAGAATCTTTGATGAAAGTCCCACGGCAATACCCTCGACACCCTGCGAGAGCAGCAGCGGGAATTTAATCGGCAAGGTCACCGGCTCTTTCTTTCGTCCATCGTAGCTGAGAGTCCATTCGGTCACCTTGGGATTGTAGACCACATCCAATGCGAATTGCGACAGACGAGCCTCGATATAACGGCCGGCCGCTGCGCCTGCGCCCGTGAGGATGTTACCCCAGTTACCCTGAGTCTCAACAAGCAGTTCTTTCTGTCCGAGCTGCACGAGCGCTTCATAGATTGACGCATCGCCATGAGGGTGAAACTGCATGGTATTACCAACAATATTGGCAACCTTGTTGAAACGTCCGTCGTCAAGAAGCTTCATTGAGTGGAGGATACGTCGCTGCACAGGCTTCAGACCGTCCTCTATATGGGGGACAGCTCGCTCAAGTATCACATAACTGGCATAATCCAAAAACCAGCTCTGATACATGCCTCTGAGTTGGTGACGCACCACATCATTGGTGGTATCAACGATAATTTTAGGGTCAAACTTTTCAGGATGGGCAGAGGATGACTCCTCTTCAAAATTCATCTCCTCTTCCGGTGTATCGTTTGTGGTAATATCCTCGCTCATTGATTTAAGATTCCTTTGCTTTATAAAAACTACCTCACGCAAAGATACAAAAAATATCGC
>Ga0224483_100543_pt1 | contig 12165 bp, 10 predicted proteins | sample hydfratestSal1_FD_181453 | JGI IMG/M metagenome (GOLD analysis project Ga0224483, IMG submission 181453) | Metatranscriptome of mouse feces microbial communities from Columbus University, Ohio, United States - Sal1 (Metagenome Metatranscriptome) ... | reverse complement strand
GTTTTGTGGAAAGTGGAAGGGATCGTGACCGGGGAGGAGCAGATCGGCACAGAGCGGTATCTTACGGAATTTGAGGAGACTGAGGAGAACAAAGAGTAGATGAGCGTGATTGAGACAATGATCGATATTCCCGCGGAGCATGAGCGGAATGTGTGCGGGCAGTTTGACGAGTATATCAAGAAGATCGAGAGGACCCTTCATGTGACCATGGTGGCCAGGGACGGAGCGTTGAAGGTCATAGGGCCGGAGGACATGATACGCAAGGCAAAAAGCGTGTTCAACAACCTGATCGAGCTGTCAAAAAGGGGCAATGCCATTACCCAGCAGAATGTGGACTACGCGCTGGCCTTGTCTTTTAGCGAGAGGGACCATGAGATCCTGGAGATCGACAAGGATATTATCTGCCGCACCGTAAACGGTAAGCCGGTGAAGCCAAAGACTCTGGGGCAGAAACAGTATGTGGACGCCATCCGGAAAAAGATGGTGGTGTTCGGCATTGGTCCCGCGGGAACCGGCAAGACTTACCTGGCCATGGCCATGGCGATCCAGGCGTTTAAGGACGGGGAGGTGGGGCGCATCATATTGACCCGCCCGGCTATTGAGGCGGGGGAGAAACTGGGGTTTCTGCCGGGGGATCTGCAGAGCAAAATAGATCCCTACCTGCGCCCTCTCTACGACGCCCTGTACCAGATCATGGGGGCGGAGAGCTACCTGCACAATTCGGAGAAGGGGCTCATCGAGGTGGCCCCTCTGGCCTACATGAGAGGGCGGACTCTGGACAATGCCTACATCATCCTGGATGAGGCCCAGAACACCACGCCGGCCCAGATGAAGATGTTCCTCACCCGCATCGGCTTTGGATCCAAGGTGGTGGTGACCGGGGACCAGACCCAGAAGGACCTGCCTGGGGGCAGCGTGTCCGGGCTGGACACGGCCCTGAAGGTGCTTAAGAAGGTGGAGGATATTGGATTCTGCCATCTTACCAGCAGCGACGTGGTGCGCCATCCTCTGGTGCAGAAGATCGTACAGGCTTATGATGATTATGAGTCTAAGGAGGCCAAAGCCCAGGACAGACGGCAGGGAAGGAAGTACCGCGGAGGCGACGGCAGGAGGCAGGGGCGCTGACGATACGGATATCAGGCGCTGTTTACCTGCAGATTGGCGCAGGGCCGTATGAGTATATCGCTGCGCGAATTTACTCGTGAACGAATATATGGATGTACCAGACAAAAAGGGATGCTTTGACAGGGACAAGCAGGAGATAACAGCCATTTGGCGGAAGGGACAGATTCTTATGACCATTACTATTGATTATGAGGCAAAGAAAAAATTGGACCTGGACTGGAGGGAGATCATTCAGGATATGGTTCTGGGGGCCATGGATCTTGAGGGGTGTCCCTACGAGGCGGAGGTGAACGTGGTTTTGACGGACAACCCGGGGATCTGCCAGGTAAACTTAGAGTGCCGGGGCGTGGACGCTCCCACGGATGTCCTGTCTTTTCCAATGGTTGAGTATGAGGAGCCTGCCTGCTTTGACGGGGTGGAGGAAATTTTTGCCGACTGTTTTAACCCGGAGAGCGGGGAGCTGATGCTGGGGGATATTATGATCTCTGTGGACAAGGTGGAGGAGCAGGCAAAAAAATATGGCCATTCTCAAAAGAGGGAGCTGGCCTTTCTCACTGCCCACAGCATGCTTCACCTGTTTGGGTACGACCACATGGAGGAGGCGGAGCGCCTGGTGATGGAGGAAAGGCAGAGAAGAATCCTGGAGGACAGGGGGTACGTCAGATGAGGAGGAGTTTTAGAAAGCTGGAGGCCGTTCTGGCTGCCGCGTGTGTTCTGGCCGTGTTTTGTCTGGCGGGATGCGGGAAAACCTATGTGGAGACGGACGTGACCGTTGCTGTGGTCCAGCCGGAGACCTCCAGGGTGGAGGTGACCACAGCCAGGGAGACCGAGGAGGAGACTCAGCCGGAGACGGAGCCGGAACCGGAGGAGCGGGTGGAGGTGGACGGAAAGATAAGAAGCTATCTTACCGGGGAGATGGTGGACGCGAAAAAGGCCAACCGGCGTCCTCTGGCAGTGATGATGAGCAATGACAAGCAGGCCCTCCCCCACTATGGCATCAACCGGGCCGGGGTAGTGTATGAGGCTCCGGTGGAGGGCGGTATGAACCGGTATATGGCTATCATAGAGGACTACGACGGGCTGGAGCGGATCGGGTCCGTCAGGAGCTGCCGCACTTACTATACGTATTTTGCCAGGGAGTTTGACGCCATTTACGCTCATTACGGCCAGAGCACCTTTGCAAAGCCCTACCTGAAAAATGTGGACAATATCAACGGGCTGGAAGGGGTGGGAGGCAATGCCTACTACCGGACCAGCGACAGAAAGTCCCCACACAATGCTTATACCAGCTTTGAGCGGCTGCAGACCGCCATGGAGAAGCTGGGGTACTCACAGGAGTATGACCCGGAGTATGAGGGGCATTACCGGTTTGCAAAAAGCGGGGAAGAGGTGGTCCTTGAAAATGCCCTGGAGGCGTGGAAGGTTTATCCCGGATATGGAATGAACCAGCCGTATTTTGAGTACAATGAGGAGGACGGGCTCTATTACCGGTATCAGTACGGCGGACCCCACTATGGGGATGAGGGACAGATCGCGGTGAGGAATATTATTTTCCAGTACTGCGCCACAGGGCGCTACGCCACCACGGAGTATCTGAACATTGACGTCCATGAGCCTCAGTACGGCTATTACATAACTGGCGGAAAAGCCATTGTTTTGTCGTGGGAAAAGGACGGCCAGTTTGGGGTGACCCATTATTATAATACGGAGAATGAGGAAATCACGCTGAATCAGGGAAAAACCTGGGTTTGCATCATCCCTACCAGCGATTTTTCGAAGACGGAAATCCATGGAAAGAACCAATAGACCAACACAGGTGGGAGCGAGAGCTCCCAGGGAAGGTCAGCCCAGGGGAGTGGGACAGACTTTCGGCGGACAGACAGCCGGAGGTTCGGGAAGCAAAAACCAGGACGACGGGTGGGCCCGGGGGCTTGCCCGGGAGTATGACAATAAAGTATCGGAGCAGGATATGGCAGGATATGAGGATAGCCAGGGCAGTGGTCCGGGCCAGAGAGGAAGCAGAGGGGGAACCGGTCAAACCTATGGACCTGGAAGCAGACGTTACGGCGGCCAGGGGACCGGACAGGTGCCGGGGTACGGCAGCGGGCAGCCAGGCGGGATGCCGGAGAGCAGCACTCAGAGTCAGGGCGGAGGCGCGGTGGGATATGGCGGCCGGGGCCAGAGCGGAGGCGCGGTGGGATACGGCGGCCGGGGGCGCGGCGGAGTTTCGGCGGGATACGGCGGTCAGGGGCAGGGCGGAGTTTCAGCCGGACATGGAGGTCAGGGTCAGGATGGCCAGGCGTCAGGGGCCGGAGGCCGTTTTGGAGGTACTGCCTTTAAGTATGGAAGCCGGGGCAGGGACAGCAAAGCGTCAGGGACCGGCAGCAGCCGTCCTGGCGCAGTTGGGGCCGGATACGGGAATCAAGGTCATGAAAGCGGCGATCAGGCGCCTGGGCGGTATGGAAATCAAAATCAGAATATAGGGGCGTCGGAGCCGGGGGGACAGGGGCAGAATGTGATCCCCTCCAGGTATGGCGGACAGAGCCAGGGCGGCAGGCAGTCAGAGCCGGGCGGCCGCCGGAACGGAGATTTGTCCGAAACAGGCATCGGTCGTCCGGGTGCGGGTTCATCGGGTTTGGCGGGGCGAGGTTCGGGTGTCGGCGCGGCGGGCGCAGGCAGTCAGGGCCGGGGTGTTGGCATGCCGGGTTCCGTGGGCCAAGGCCAGGGTGTCGGCGCGCCGGGCTCTGTGGGCCAAGGCCAGGGTGTTGGTGCGCCGGGCTCTGTGGGTCAGGGCCGGGGTGTCGGGACGTCAGGCTCAGGCGGTCGAGGGCAGGGTGTTGGCGCGAATGGCTCAGGCGGTCAGGAGCAGGGTGCTGGCGTGTCTGGCCCGGGAAGTCAAGGTCCAGGCGGTCGTCCGGGTGTGGGTATATCTAGCCCGGGCAGTCAAGGCCAGAGCGGCGGTGTGCCGGGCTCTGCCGGTCAAGCGTTTGGCGCCGGTGTGTCAGGATCCGGCGGCCGGAGCGGCGGTTCGCCCGTGCCGGGTGGTCAAAGTCAGAGCGGCGGTTTGCCAGGGTCAGGGATTGGTCGTTTTGGAGGTGTTCAGCCTGGTTCTGGCAGTCAAAGCCAGGCAAAAAAGGCGCCGGACGCCGGTATGCCCACTACCGATAGAAGGGCTGCAGGTCCGGGACGTCAGCAGAGTGCCAAGAGCGCGAAAAAGCACGGCGGCGCAGTGGCAAAGGCCAGCGCTTCCAGGGGGTCCATAAGGCAGCCGGGCGGTGACAGAAGGCGGACAAAGGCCGCCAGGGCCGACGGCAGGAAGCCCCCCGGTACGGGGGCAGGACGTTTAGGAATGCGGCACAGCGCGGAGAGCAGAGACAAAAGGGAAGCAGGCGGGAACTATGAGGCCAGGGCGGAGCGCGCGGGAAGCGGTATGCATAACAGCGGGGCCTATGGCCGGGGGCGGGCCGTTCAGGCCAGGCCTTTGGGATACGCCTCCGGCGGCAGGAAGAAGCCGGGAGCAGGGATCAATTTCCTGGTCCAGGGAAGCATCCTGGCGGCGGCGGGGATCGTTGTCCGGCTTATTGGCATGGTGTACCGGATTCCTCTTGCCAGAAAGATCGGGGATGTGGGCAACGGCTACTATAACGCGGCCTATTCCATCTACTCCATCCTGCTGATCATGTCCTCCTACAGCCTGCCGACAGCGGTTTCAAAGATGGTGTCAGCAAGGCTGGCCAAGGGGCAGTACCGCACATCCACAAAGATCTTTCGGGCCAGCATGTTCTACGCAACTATAGCCGGCATGGCCGGGTTCTGCGCTTTGTGGTTCGGGGCGGACTATTTTGCCAGCCAGGTGATCAAGATGCCTTACAGTTCCTATGCTTTAAAAAGCCTTGCGCCCACCATCTGGGTCATGGCATATCTGGGGGTGCTGCGAGGGTATTTCCAGGGACATTCCACCATGATCCCCACGGCGGTGTCCCAGATCTTTGAGCAGGTGGTCAACGCAGTGGTCAGCATTGTGGCGGCCTCCGTGCTGTTTGACATAGGGGTCAAGTCCAATCTGGTGTTCCATGATACGGAGTACTCCTACGCCTTTGGCGCGGCGGGAGGAGCCATCGGAACCGGAGCCGGGGCATTGACGGCCCTTGTGCTGTTCCTTCTCCTGACCATGGGTTATGTGCCTACTATGAGAAAGCAGGCAAAGAGGGATAAGGGAACCCGGGTGGAGAGCTACGGGACCATCTCCAGGGCGTTGTTTGTGACCATTGTGCCGATCATCATCAGCAGCGCCATTTACAATATCAGCAATGTGGTGGACAACAGTATTTTCGGCCACGTGATGGAGAATCTGGGGGAGAGCGGGCAGACTGCCTCCCAGTGGGGTGTGTATATGGGGCGGTATCATATGCTCTTTAACATCCCGGTGGCTATTGCCAACTCCCTGTCCTCGTCTCTGATCCCGTCTCTGTCCAGGGCCATAGCGGGGAAGAACCGGAAGGAAGTCCTGTCAAAGATCAACAGCGCCATCCGGTTTTCCATGATCATTGCCATCCCCTCGGCAGTGGGGCTTACCGTGCTGGCGGAACCTGTGAGCAATTTGCTGTTTTCCGGCATGGACAATGAGATGCTGATCCGGATGATGGCAGTGGGCTCCTCGGCAGTGGTGTTTTTCTCCCTGTCAACCGTGAGCAACGCCATTCTCCAGGGGCTGAACCGGATGCAGGTGCCTATCATCAATTCGGCTGTGGCCCTTGGGGTCCATGTGGCTGCCCTTTACGGAATGCTACGGGGACTGCATCTGGGGATCTACAGCGTGGTGTACGCCAATATCCTGTTTGCGGCGCTGGTGTGTATCCTGAACGCCGTCTCCATTGCCCGGTATACGGGATACAGACAGGAGTTTTTAAGGACGTTTCTTATTCCCTGCGCCGCGTCCGCAGCCATGGGAGGGGCGGCCTGGGGGATTCATGCCCTGTGTGTGAAGGCTGTGGGAAACGGGATCAGCACGGCTGCTGCCATTGGGGTGGCTATTGTGGTGTATTTCTTGCTGCTCATCCTGCTAAAAGGCGTCAATGCTCAGGAACTTTTGGGAATGCCGGGCGGCGCTAAGGTTCTGGCAGTGGCGAGAAAAATGCGGCTCATGTAGCGGGCCGGAGCTTTGTCGGCCATGAAGGGCCGGGTGCGGGGGCTGAAGCTTATGGCGGATCTGGGTCATGGCGGAAAGCCCTCTTTTGCATTTGAATGGTTTAAATTACTAAAATGTGCGGATACTACCTTTAGAATGCTTTGGCTTCTAAAGGAGGGATGATCCATGAAGAGAAATGGTTTGCTGTCCAAAGGCAGACGGGACAGGACGGGGTACGGATGGTACCTTGTCTGGGGGCTGGTGATCCTTGTGACAGCCCTGGTCTGTTTCGGCGCCGGCGCGCTGGCCGCGAGGCCTAAGGTGTACCAGGAGAGCGCGGTGCCGGGGACTGTGTATGAGACGGAGACTGTGACGGAGCCCAGGCTGGTGATTAACCAGAGGGAGGTGGAGCCGGTCAGCGCGGACCCCAAGGAGGAGTTCTATCTGGTGTCGGAGACAGGGTATCTTTTGGTGTTTGCCCAGGATAAGTCTACCATCTGCCTTCACACTCACATCCCCATCACAGAGTTTCCGGAAAAAGAGCAGGACCGGCTTAGGGAGGGCATTTGGTTTGAGTCCATGATGGAGATCTTCCAGTATCTGGAGTCATATACCAGTTAAGGGTTTGGATGAGGCAGAACAACAGGACAGGATAAGAGGGTGTTATGGGAAAAAAGGTTTTGGTCATCGGCGCGGGGGCGTCGGGTATGACGGCGGCTATACACGCCGCAAGGGCAGGAGCGGATGTGACGCTTTTGGAGCATGGGGACAGAGCCGGAAGAAAGCTTTTGTCTACTGGAAACGGAAGGTGCAATCTGACGAACCTGGACCAGAGGCCGGAATGCTACCGGTGCGGCGGGGACGGGTTTGTGTCAGAGGTTTTGGAGCAGTTTACTGTCCGGGATACGCTGGCCTTTTTTCGGGGGCTGGGGATCCTTCCAAAAGACAGGAACGGGTATGTTTATCCTAATTCCGACCAGGCGTTGTCAGTGGTGGAGGCGTTTTTGCAGGAGCTTAGGCGCCTGCCTGTAAAGCTGCAGGTTCAGTGCAGGATAGAACGGGCGGTCAGGGACAGGGGAGCGTTCGCGGTTTTTTCTGACAAGGGAGTTTACAGAGGTCAGGCTTTGATCCTGGCCGCCGGGTCCAGGGCAGCCCCGGTCACCGGGTCCGACGGCAGCGGGTATGAGCTGGCGGCGTCTTTCGGCCACCGGATCATCACGCCCCTTCCGGCCCTGGTGCAGCTTCGGTGCGGAGAAAAGCATTATAAGAAGCTGGCAGGGGTCCGCAGCGACGGGGAGATCGGGCTGTACGTGGACGGGAAGCTGGCGGCTTCGGACCAGGGGGAGCTGCAGCTGACAGATTATGGGCTTTCCGGAATCCCCACGTTTCAGGTAAGCCGGTACGCCGCGGTGGCTCTACATAGAAGACGGAAGGTTACGGCCAGGATCAATTTTCTTCCGGCCTTGTCTGAGGACGAAGCCCGGTCTATGTTTCGGGAGCGGTTTAAGATCATGGCGAGAAGGAATTGCGGGCAGTTTATGAACGGGCTTTTAAACAGCAAGCTGTCCGACGTTTTGCTGGAATTGGCGGGAATCCCAAGGTCAAAGGCCGCTCAGGCGCTGTCGGAGGGGGAGAGAGAAAGGCTGTTTCAGATGATGACCGCCTATGAGACCCACATCGTGGCTGTCAACCCCTTTGAGAACGCCCAGGTGTGCAGCGGCGGCGTGGATGTGAAACAGGTGCGGCGGGAGACTTTGGAGTCAAAGCTGGTAAAGGGGCTGTATTTTTGCGGGGAGATCCTGGATGTGGACGGTATATGCGGCGGGTATAACCTGCAGTGGGCTTTTTCCAGCGGAGCGGTGGCAGGGCGCGGCTGTTTAAGGGGGTAATGGGTTGACTTTATGGCTGTGCAGCGAACCGCCCATCTGCCGCCTTTAGCCATGAATGGGGGTACCATTTGTGGGGGCTAAATTTGGTGTATTATTGAGTGAGCATGGGCGAGGATTGTCGTGGGGCCAGGCAGAATTCGCTGGTTAGGATTTGCGCATCTTATTTATCGGAACAGATCCTGCCTGTCGTATTTGGGGTGTCAGCTCAAAAGACCAGGATGGAGTGTGAGAATAGGATTGACTTTTTACCCAAAATAGGCTATAATCATCCAACTATCTTTTGCTGTAAAAGACGATGCCGCTGATTCAGAGAGGGATATTTGATGAATACGATAAAAAAGATGTGGGATAGTTCCTGTTTTGACCGATATATTTTGGGTGTTCTGATTGCCATGGAACTTCTGATGTCGTTTACGTTTTTGGGATATATCCATATACCGCCTATTTCCGTCACCATTGCTTACATACCGATTCTGGCGGCGGGATGTATCTTCGGTCCCATGGCGTCGGTTATCGTGGGGGCGGTCTTTGGCCTGGCCAGCATGTACAAGGCGTCCGCGTCCTACGTTCTGCCGGCGGACGCGGTGTTTTCCCCGTTTTTAAGCGGCTCTCCTGTGGCCAGCTTTTTGCTGAGCGTAGGGACGCGGGTGTTCTTTGGCCTTGTGATCGGGCTGGCGTTTTCAGCCGCAAAAAAGGGGAAGTGGTATGGTCTGTGGGCAGGTGTGATCTCCGCCGTTGCGCCCAAGGTCCATTCCCTTTCAGTGTACGCCGCCATGGGAACCTTATTTCCGGAGCTTGGATACCGCTACCGCTCGGCCCTTCAGTGGGACTGGGATGACGCGGTCTTTGCCCTGATCTGTGTGGTCATTGTGGAATTATTGTGGGCAGTGTATGAGAGCGACACGGTACAGGAGATTAAGTTCGGAATCGACCAGTCTGTGAACAATCCTTACGCGTCCGGAAGGATGAACCTGTTTCTGGCGGCCTTTGAGTGCTTTTTGCTGTGTATGGCGGTCTCCGCGGCCATCTATTTTTCCCAGAGGGCGTCCTACATGCTGGGGCGCCACGGCATAGCGGTGTCGGATGCCATTTCTTCAGATCTTCTGCATTTGCAGATACAGTTTTTGGTCGCCTCCCTGTGCCTGAACATCATCTCTGTGATCTTGCTGCTCTCTGTGTACAAATACATGTCGTACAAAGAGTACCGGGGGGAGATGGATGAGCTGACAGGCGTTATGGGGAGAAGGATGTTTCTCTACCACTGCGACAAGGCCCAGGCGGCAGATGACGGGAACCAGGAGAGGAACGGGTGGTTTTTATTTGTGGATGTGGATTATTTTAAGTCTATTAATGATACCTTTGGACATTCTGTGGGTGATAAGGTCTTAAGCGAGATCGCGTCGAATCTGCAGAGCACATTTGAGGACAGCGGAAAAGTGGGCAGGATTGGAGGAGATGAGTTTGCTGTCCTCATCGGGGAACATATGGCGCCACAGGAGCTTCGGCGCAAGCTGGAACAGTTTCTTAAGGATATTTCCGGCATTGTGCCTGAGAAGAAGACCAGCTGCAGCATCGGCGCCTATCAGTTTGTCTTTCCGAAGAATGTGAAACATATCCTGACGGAGACGGACGAAATGCTGTATGAGGCAAAGGAAAATGGACGGGCCTGCTATGTAATGAGGGCGTGCGTTCCCGGGGAAGCGGGGGTTTATGTGGGCTCCCAAGAGCTGGCTTTTAAGGATGATGAATCGCCATAGAAACGCTGGACAGGCAGCTGCATGTTTATGACAGTTTCCTGCCCAGTGTTTTTTGACTCTTGTATCATCACTGTCTAGGATACCATTTAATGCCCAGGTATTTTTCAGAAGTCCGTCAGACTGACAGCCTTTGCTGTAATAAGCCACAAGCATGTCAGCGGCCATAGACTTTTCAAAACGGCGGGGACGGCTTACGCACATAAAGCAGTCAAGTTTTCCGATCTTGTTGTTGGTGACGGCGATTAAGTTATTGTACCACGGGAATTTGGCGGAGGCAAGGGGCAACAGGAAGGCAGGTAAGATGCCCTTTCTGAACAGTAGCTGTCCGGCGGTTGGGCAGATCGTGGGTGCGTCTTGTTAATGTCGGGATAGTCTTGCGAAATTTGGGCGGTAATGGTAAGATTAGAGCGTGTTGGAAGATTGTTTTCCAAGGATTTTAAGAAGGGGATGGTACGGCCTATGATACGGATCACTCAGCTGAAATTGCCTGTCAGCCACACAGGGGAGGACTTAAAGAGAAAAGCGGCAAAGCTTCTGCGCGTCGCCCCCGGGGATATCAGGTCGCTGCGGATCGTGAAGCAGTCGGTTGACGCCAGAAAGAAGGCTGAGATTTTATACAGTTACACCGTGGACGTGGAGGTTCAAAAGGAGAGTCAGATCATAAAGAGGGCAAGGAGCAGCCAGGCGGCGATTGTACGCCGTGAAAGGTATCGCTTTCCACTTCCTGGCAGGGAGCGGCTGTTACACCCGCCGGTGATCATCGGCAGCGGGCCTGCAGGCCTGTTTGCCGGGCTGATGCTGGCAGAGGCGGGATTTCGGCCTTTGATCCTTGAGCGGGGGGAGGATGTGGATGCCAGGAAGGAGAAAGTGGAACGGTTCTGGAGGGAGGGAGTCCTGGATATCCGGACCAATGTGCAGTTTGGGGAGGGAGGCGCGGGGACATTCTCCGACGGAAAGCTGAATACCCTGGTGAAAGATCCCGGGCTGCGCAATCAGAAAGTCCTTGAGATCCTGGTGGAGCACGGGGCGGACCCGGAGATTCTGTATGTGCAGAAGCCCCATGTGGGGACGGATGTTCTCAGCCAAGTGGTAAAACATTTGCGGAAACACATCGCGGATCTGGGAGGGAGCGTCAGGTTTGAGTGTCAGGTGACGGACCTTGTGATCAAGGAGGGGCAGGTGCAGGCAGTGGTGGTAAACGGCAAGGAGACCATCCCGGCAGACCAGGTGGTCATGGCAGTGGGACACAGCGCCAGGGATACGTTTTCCATGCTCCTTGACAGGGGGATCCCTATGGAGTCCAAGGCGTTTGCCGTGGGGCTTCGGATCCAGCATCCCCAGAACATGCTCAATGTTTCCCAGTACGGCGAAGAGGGAGCAAAGATCTTAGGCCCGGCGCCTTACAAGGTCACATGGCAGTCAAAAAGCGGGCGGGGGATTTACTCGTTCTGCATGTGTCCCGGCGGGTATGTGGTGGACGCCTCGTCAGAGCCGGGGATGGTGGCAGTCAACGGCATGAGCAATCACGACCGCGGCGGGGTCAACGGCAACAGCGCCTTAATCGTCACCATGGGGCCGGAGGATTTCTCTGGGGATTCGCCTCTGGCGGGGGTGGAATTCCAGAGAAAGCTGGAGCGGCTGGCCTATGAGTGCGGGCAGGGAAGGATCCCTGTGCAGCTGTACGGGGATTTTAAGAAAGGGGTATGCTCAAAGGAGTTTGGTAAGGTGGAACCCCAGATAAAAGGAAGATACAGGTTTGGCAATCTGCGTCAGGTTCTGCCGGAGTGTCTGTCCCTGCCGCTTATCGAAGGGGTGGAGCAGTTTGAGGGACGGATAAAGGGATTTTCCAGGTATGACAGTATCCTGGCCGGGGTGGAGAGCCGCACCTCGTCGCCGGTGCGCATTGGCCGGGACGAGACGCTGCAGAGCAGGGTTCGGGGATTGTATCCCTGCGGCGAGGGAGCGGGGTACGCGGGAGGGATCACTTCCGCGGCCATGGACGGGATCCGGGTGGCGGAGATGATAGGGGGAAGGTTTGCCCTGCCGGGATGAGACGGACTGGCCTGATGAAAAGGGTGTGGGCCGGGGAGATTTTGGCAATGGCCCTGTGGCTTTTCAGGAAAGGGCGGGCGCCACAGACAGGGACTAGTACATCGTTGCATTAATAACTGAGTAATAGTGCTTGATATCTGCGTCAGGTGTGCGTCTGCGAAGCGACGGTGTAGTGGACCCTACATCTAGCTTCGCAGACGTGCTCCTGGCGTAG
>Ga0224483_100542_pt1 | contig 12175 bp, 13 predicted proteins | sample hydfratestSal1_FD_181453 | JGI IMG/M metagenome (GOLD analysis project Ga0224483, IMG submission 181453) | Metatranscriptome of mouse feces microbial communities from Columbus University, Ohio, United States - Sal1 (Metagenome Metatranscriptome) ... | reverse complement strand
TATGCGGCTGAATCCAAAGGAACAGGAGAAACTTATGCTCCATATGGCAGGGGAACTGGCAAAGCAGAGGAAGGAGCGGGGGCTGCGGCTGAATTATGTAGAATCCGTCGCCTATATCAGTTCCGAACTGCTGGAATGCGCCCGTGACGGGAAAACGGTGGTGGAGCTGATGTCTCTGGGAACAAAAATGCTCACCAAAGAGGATGTGATGGACGGGGTGGCGGATATGGTCCACGAAGTACAGGTGGAGGCCACTTTTCCAGATGGCACGAAACTGGTCACGGTACATGATCCCATTCAGTAGAGGAGGAATAAGAGGATGAAGATAGGAGCGTTGATCCCCAAAGACAGGGAGATCATTCTAAACGAAGGAAAAAAGTGCGTCACCCTTCTGGTGAAACATACAGGCGACCGGCCCGTACAGGTTGGCTCGCATTTTCACTTCTTTGAAGTGAACCGGCAGCTGGAGTTCGACCGCGCCGCCGCATACGGATATCACCTGGACATCCCCTCCGGCACGGCCGTCCGTTTTGAGCCCGGGGCGGAAAAAGAAGTGCGGCTTACCGAAAACGGCGGGGCCAACCGGATCTACGGCTTAAACGGCCTGACCTGTATGCAGGCTTCTGCGGCCACGAAAGCGCAGGCCATAGAGAACGCGAAGCTACGTGGATTTATCAAGGAATAGAAGTTTCAGACAGGAGGCGAAAAAAACATGAGTTATAAAATATCTGGTGAAAAATACGCGGCCATGTACGGTCCTACAGTGGGAGACAAGGTACGTTTGGCGGACACGGATCTGATCATCGAGGTGGAAAAAGATTACACGGTCTACGGAGACGAGGTAAAATTCGGCGGCGGAAAGACCATCCGTGACGGCATGGGCCAATCGGTGAAGACCTGCAGCAAAGACGGAGACTTGGATCTGGTGATCACCAACGCGCTGATCTTGGACTACACGGGGATCGTGAAGGCGGACATCGGGATCAAGGACGGCAAGATCGTCGGGATCGGAAAAGCCGGGAACCCCGGTATCATGGACGGAGTGACGCCTGGGATGACGATCGGAGCGTCCACGGAAGCGCTGGCCGGGGAAGGGCTGATCGTCACCGCGGGCGGCATCGACAGCCACATCCATTTCATCGCGCCCCAGCAGATCCCCTGTTCTCTGTATTCCGGCGTGACTACCATGATCGGGGGAGGCACAGGACCGGCGGACGGCACCAACGCCACCACCTGCACGCCGGGCCCCTGGAACATCCGTATGATGTTAAAAGCGGCGGAGGAGTATCCGATGAATCTGGGATTTATGGGAAAAGGAAATTGCTCCGACGAAAAGCCCCTGGCGGAACAGATCGAAGCGGGCGCCATGGGCATGAAGATCCACGAAGACTTCGGTTCCACCCCGGCGGCCATCCATCACTGCCTGAACGTGGCCGATGAATACGACGTACAAGTGGCCATACATACCGATACTTTAAACGAGGCGGGATGCGTGGAAGACACGCTGGACGCCATCGGCGGGCGGACCATCCATACATTTCACACGGAAGGAGCCGGAGGCGGCCATGCGCCGGACATCATCCGGGCGGCGGGGGCGAAGAACGTACTGCCCTCCTCCACCAATCCCACCATGCCCTTTACGGTGAACACTCTGGACGAACACCTGGACATGCTGATGGTCTGCCATCATCTGGACAAAAACATCCCGGAGGACATCGCGTTTGCCGATTCCAGGATCCGCCCGGAGACCATCGCGGCGGAGGACGTGCTCCACGATATGGGCGTGTTCTCCATGATGAGCTCCGATTCCCAGGCCATGGGAAGGCCCGGCGAGGTGATCACCCGCACCTGGCAGACGGCCCATAAGATGAAACTGGAGAGAGGGCCTCTGCCGGAGGACGAGGGAAACGGCAACGACAATTTCCGGGCAAAACGCTATGTGGCCAAATACACCATCAACCCGGCCATCACCAACGGGATCGCGGACTACGTGGGATCTGTGGAAGTGGGAAAATTCGCGGATCTGGTCTTGTGGGACCCGGCCTTTTTCGGCGCCAAGCCAGATATGATCGTAAAAGGCGGCATGATCGTCGCCTCCAAGATGGGAGACGCCAACGCGTCCATCCCCACCACCCAGCCGGTATTGTACCAGCCCATGTTCGCAGCTCATGGAATGGCGAAAAATGAGAGCTGCCTCACTTTTGTCTCCAAAGCGGCCTATGAAAACGGCGTAAAAGAAAAATATGGTCTGCAAAAAACGGTGGTTCCGGTGAAAAATTGCAGGAACATCGGAAAACGCCACATGAAATATAACGACGCGCTGCCGGACATTCAGGTGGATCCGGAGACTTACGCAGTGACAGCGGACGGCGAGAAACTGGAATCCAAGCCAGCCGAGACGCTTCCGCTCACCCAGCTTTACAGTTTGTTCTAAGACGCATTGGGGAGGAAAAATATGTTAGGCGTTTGTTTATTATTTGTGGGGATCGTACTGATCAACAATGGCGTATGCGCGCTGGCCGGCGTAGATAAAAGGGCAGCGGCTGTCATGAACATTTTCACCGGCGGGCTGTCTCTGTTCATCAATTTTGTGAATCTGATCCAGGGCAATTACTATGCGGCGGGAACGGGACTCTTATTCTGCTTCACCTACCTGTTTGTGGCTGCCATGAACATCTTCGATCTGGACGGGAAGCCGTTCGCCTGGTTTTCCACGTTTGTGGCGGTGAACGCAGTGGTCTTCGGTTACGTGGAAGGCATTGCCGGCAGCGCGGCCTTAAATATCACACCCGATTGGAGATGGGCGGCGATCTGGTGGCTGTGGGCCGTGCTGTGGGGTTCGTCCTTCGCGACGGACATCATGGGGATCAAGCTGGGGAGATCCGTTCCTTGTCTGCAGATCTTTGAAGGGATCGTGACCGCCTGGATCCCGGGAGTCATGATCCTCTTAGGGATCTGGTAGACGACCGCGAAAAGGAGAAAGATCATGATATGCAATAAAATCTTAGGAAGATCATCTGATGAAAAGTTTGCCGGGCTTTTGGTGGACTATGTGGAAATCCAGTGGCACGAGGCCTTCGCACGTCTTCACCGGAAAACCTCCCGGCAGGGGGAGGACGTGGGCATCCGTATGGGCCATGAGATACTGAAACGGGGCCTTCGCCAGGACGATGTGATCTATGCGGATGAGCGCAAGATCATAGCGGTATGCATACCGCCCAGCGAGGCCATTCGGATGACTGTAGACCGGGATCATCCTCGGCAGGCCGCCAAACTCTGCTACGAGGTGGGCAACACCCATACCAGCATGTTTTGGGGGGAAGACGACTACACCTTTTATGCACCGTATCACCAGGCGCTGCTGGATAAAGTGGATCAGATCCACGGGGTGACTGCAGAGAAAGTCTTAAAGAGATTTGACTTTGATCAGGCGCTTTCTTCCAGCATCAACGATCATCATCACTAGGAGCGACCGTTATGAAAAGAGAAGACCTGAACAGATATTTCCTGCTCCTGCAGGTGAACGACGCGTTGTTTCCCATTGGCGGCTACGCCCATTCTTACGGACTGGAGACGTATATCCAGAAAGGGCTGGTGGCCTCGGTAAAAGACGCCTGGCAGTTTCTTTGTGATCGGCTGACATACGGATCCTGCTACAACGGATCACTCACAGCCAAGCTGGCCTACGGCTATGCCCAGGAAGAGGACTTGGCCAGACTACTGGAACTGGAAGAACTGCTGGAGGCCAGCCAGATCCCCAGAGAGGTCCGCCAGGCGGGGGAAAAGCTAGGATCCCGTTTTGTGAAAACGGTGAGCGCCATGGACATTCCCTATGAGACGGATATTTTCCAGAGATATCAAGAAAGCCTGGGGAAAAAGCTGCCGCTGCACGCCATTGTCTACGGGGCATTCTGCGCGGCGGCGGGGATCCCCCGCGAAGACGCCCTGATCCATTATCTCTTCGCCCAGACTTCCGCCATGGTGACCAACTGTGTAAAGACGATCCCCTTAAGTCAGACGGACGGACAACGGCTGCTGTACAAAAGCCAGGAGATCTTCCAGAAAGTCCTGGAACGGTTGGAAGGGCTGACCCAGGAAGACCTGTGCCTGTCCGTACCGGGGTTTGATATCCGCTGCATGCAGCACGAAGCTCTATATTCCAGGATCTATATGTCGTAGGAGGTTTGATATGTCTTATGTAAAAATTGGCGTGGCCGGCCCGGTAGGCTCCGGCAAGACAGCCCTCATTGAAGCGCTGACCCGCCAGATGGCAAAAAATTACAGCATCGGTGTCATAACAAATGATATCTACACAAAAGAAGACGCAGAGTTTCTGTGCCAAAACAGCGTCCTGCCCATGGAGCGGATCTTAGGCGTGGAAACCGGCGGATGTCCCCACACGGCCATCCGTGAAGACGCATCCATGAATCTGGAGGCGGTGGATGAGCTGGTCGGGCGTTTTCCCGACCTGGAACTGCTCTTTATCGAGAGCGGCGGGGATAATCTGTCCGCCACTTTCAGTCCCGAGTTGGTGGATGCCACCATCTTTGTCATCGACGTGGCGGAAGGGGATAAGATCCCCCGCAAAGGCGGTCCCGGCATCACCCGCTCGGACTTGCTGGTGATCAATAAGATCGATCTGGCGCCGTATGTGGGCGCGGACTTAAGCGTGATGGAGCGGGACTCTCGGAAAATGCGGGGAGATCGGACGTTTTTATTCACAGACATCCGAAGCGGTTCCGGCGTGGACGCGGTGATCGCGTGGATACAGAAAAACGTGCTACTGGAGGGGTGCTGATCTTATGGAAAACCAGGAAAACTCTTTTGGGAGGATTTCCAAGCTGCATCTGGAAGCCTCCGTAAAAGACAGAAGGACCATTTTAAGCGACGTATCCTTTACCGCACCTTATAAGGTCATGCACCCCTTTTACGAGAAAAAAGGGATCATGTCCGTGACCATGCTGGCGGCTTCCGCCGGTATCATGGCTGGAGATCGGCAGGATCTTCGTATCCATGTCCGGGAAGGCGCCCGGATGGCGCTCACCTCCCAGTCTTATGAGAAGATCCACCGGATGGAGAAGGGCTATGCCTCCAGAAAGACATCCATCCGGGTGGAGGACGGCGCGGCTCTGTTTTACACGCCCCTGCCCACGATCCCTTTTCAGGGTTCCGATTACCGCAGCCAGCTGGACGCGGAACTGTCCGGCGACGATTCTCAGTTCGTTTTGCTGGAAATCCTCACTTGCGGCCGGGCGGCCCACGGAGAGCGGTTTTTGTACCGCAGGTTCCAGAACCAAGTCACTGTCCGGCAGGCGGGGAAGATCATCTACCGGGATAATACCCTCTACCAGCCAGAGTGGATGGATATGAGCGGTTTCGGCATGTACGAAGGGTATACCCATCTGGGAAATCTGGCGCTCTTCAACACCTCCCGATCGGAAGCATGGATCAATGAAGCCCGCAGACTTCTGGATGAGACGGACGGCGTGGAAGGCGGCGTGACCAGGACAGCCCGGGGCGATGTGGCGGTGCGGGCATTGGGAAAAAGCGCGCAGCGGCTGTCCGGATCATTGGAAAAGATGGTCGAAGACTGCTTCTGAGATAAAACAGATGGTCTATGATCTTGCGCAGCTGTGTAAGATCTTATGACATTAAGAAAGACCCTGCTGATGTGGATATATCTGCATCAGCAGAGTCTTATTTATGCTCTATCTTAAAAGTTCGTCATCTCTATTCCTTTCAGATCCAACATATCTGAACTGAGATCGATCCTTTTTCTTTATGATAGCTGCGATAAGTGATATAATGGGCCTAAAGGGTGTTTGGAAACCCATTCCCATGATCTGCCTCCCCCATTTAACATGATATTTATTCCGGATCTCGTCAACATCGGCCGCTATGACTCCTTGATCCGAAAAGTATCTGATCTACTACTGGTTATTTTAAAGATCCGTGTTCACGTTCATGACATATGATCGAGTGATAGAAAGAGGTGTTATCCAATGACTGCAGAAAAAGACATGCTGCTCCAACAGATCCGCACATACGCACAAAAAGACACAGTCCTGGCTTTTTCCGGCGGGGTGGATTCCGCGCTGCTGCTCTGCCTGCTCTCCCAGGCCAGCCGCGAGACAGGCCGCAGAGTCTACGCTGTGACCTTCCACACCGTCCTCCATCCCCAGGCAGACTTAGCCTGCGCCCGGCAGTTGGCCGATACGATAGACGTCAGCCACCACATCCTGACGATCGACGAGCTTGAAGATCCCCGGGTATCAGAAAATCCTCCGGACAGATGTTACCACTGTAAAAAGATGCTCTTCGAAAGACTATGGCGATTTGCCAGAGAAAGACATGTGGACACCGTGCTGGAGGGATCCAACAGGGACGATCTGGGTGTGTACCGGCCCGGCCTTAAAGCCGTACAGGAACTGGGCGTGGCCAGCCCTCTGGCCCAGTGCGGCATCACCAAAGCCCAGGTCCGCCAGATGGCCGCAGCATACGGACTGCCCGTGGCTTCCCGCCCCTCCGTCCCCTGCCTGGCCACCCGGATCCCCTACGGGACGCCCCTGGATACAGCGCTCCTCTCCCGCATCGACCAGGGCGAGCATTTCCTGCGCAGTCTGGGCTTTCGAAACGTCCGCATCCGCGTCCACGGGGACATCGCACGGCTGGAGACGGATCCGGAGGATCTTCCCCTCCTGCTAAAACACAGACCCGCAGTCGTCCGGCAGCTCAAAGGGCTGGGGATTCCCTATCTCACCCTGGATCTGGAGGGTTTCCGCAGCGGCAGCATGGATATCAAGATCAAAAATGGCGGATGACCTCAAAACGCTCCATCGTATAATTTACATGGGAGGGTATCCCCGCTTTCTGCAGCGCGATATGTACCTGATCCTGGGGCGTATCCACACCGGCCAGATCCGGGAGCAAAAGCCCCCGCTTTAACCCGGACTGGACGATCACCCCATACCGTTTCACATCCAACTGATCCATACTCTCGATATGCTCCGGCTCGCCCAGGATATCCACACTGTACGTCAAGAGCGGCAATTCCTCCGGTGTGACCGGGGGAAAACGGCGGTCCCGGACGGCAGCGCTGATCGCATTCTCTATGATCTCCTCCCCCACACAGTCCTGTGTAGGCATGATCGTGCCGATACAGCCCCGCAGCTTCCCATCGATCTTCAGGCTCACAAACGCTCCGGCTCGCTCCTCACATAGCTCAGGGGGCAGTCCCTCCGGGAGGACCAGCCTCTCCCCCGTCTGCACATGGTATTCCAGAGCCTCCCGCGCCAGCCGCACATAGACGTCCTCGTGTTCCTTCCTCTCCAGCCGTTTCCGCTCCTTTTCCCGGATATGCTTTTCCAAAAATTCCCGTTCCTCAGCCTCCCTCACCGGCCGGAACGCGGCCACCGCATACCCCACGCCAAAAGGCCCCTGATAAGACAAAAGACGGCTCTCCATCTCCCATCCGTCAAACGCCCCGGCCATCACCAGAAACGACCGATGCCCGCATTCCGCCGCCGACTCACAAAAAGCCGGATCCATATCCAAAAGGGCATAGAAATCCCCCTCCTTAAAGATCCGACAGATCTTCTCATCAAACAACAGACCGTCCATGGCAAAACCATAAGGCCCGTCCTCCCGCAATTTATGGGAGAGGTCGCCGCTCGCCAAAATGACCACCTTCTTCCGGCTGGCCCGGGCTGCCCGGCCGATGCACTGCCCCAGCTGGTAATGCACCTGATAAGAAAGCCCGGAAATGGAGATCCGCACGATGGGTATATCTCCCGCATACTTCTGTATGAAATACAGCGGGATCATCGTCCCGTGATCCAGGGACGGATCCTCCTCACCCAAAAACCCGGCTGGGATCCCCTGATACTCCGCCTGAGCACAGATCTGGTTGGCAAGATCCTGGTCATAGAGCGTCTGCACAGACACCTGGGGCGCGCCAAAAGCCCCAAAATCCCCCCGTGCCGCCATCCCCGGCGAGATATGCAGATAATCGGCATACATCACACTGTGGGGCGAGATCACGATCAGGGTATCCGGCTTTTCTTCTGCGATCTGCCGTCCGATCGCTTCATAAGAATCCGCGGTTGCCAATATATGCTGTTCCTTGCTCCTCCCCACCTCCGGGATGATCAAAGGTGGATGGGGCGCTGCAAATGCTCCTATCAAACTCATCTTATCATACCTCTCTATCTTCCTGTCTTTAGCTCGTCATCGATCATAAGCTGTAATGATCTGTCGATAATACGACTGTATCACATCCCGTAAATCCGTTCAAGCAAAAAAAGAATTGATTTTTCCACGTTTTAAGAGTATCATACAAAAATAAACCACGAGGAGGATACAAAAATATGAGAAGATCAGAAGTCTATTTCACAGACCTACGCGCCAAACCCGGTGACAGCCTGCTCCAGAAACTGGAACGGCTGATCAAAAAAGCGGGCATCGAGAAGATCGATCTGGAAGATAAATTCACCGCCATCAAGATCCATTTCGGAGAACCCGGCAATCTGGCTTTTCTCAGGCATCATTACGCTAAAGTCGTGGCGGACGTAGTCAAAGGATGCGGCGGGAAGCCATTCCTGACCGACTGCAACACCCTCTATGTGGGCGGACGCAAAAATGCCCTGGATCACTTAGACAGCGCGTACGCCAACGGGTTCACCCCCTACACCACCGGCTGCCAGCTCTTGATCGCCGACGGATTAAAAGGCACGGACGAGGTCTACGTGCCTGTAAAGGACGGTACATATGTAAAAGAGGCCAAGATCGGACAAGCCATCATGGACGCAGACGTGTTCATCTCCCTGAACCATTTCAAAGGCCATGAGGCATCCGGATTTGGGGGCGCTTTAAAAAATATCGGCATGGGCTGCGGCTCCCGCGCCGGGAAGATGGAGATGCACAGCGCCGGAAAACCCCATGTGGACCCCGAGCTCTGCATAAGCTGTAAAAAATGCACCAAGATCTGCGCCCACAGCGCCATCCACTTTCCAGAGGAGACCGCTTCCATCGACCACGACAAATGCGTCGGCTGCGGACGCTGCATCGGCATCTGTCCGAAAGACGCCATCCTGCCAGCAAGCGACGAGTCCAACGATATCTTGAACTGCAAGATCGCCGAGTATACGAAAGCCGTCCTGGAGGGACGTCCCCATTTCCACATCAGCCTGGTGATCGATGTATCTCCCTACTGCGACTGCCACGGTGAAAATGATGCGGCCATCGTACCGGATGTGGGCTTTTTTGCCTCCTTTGACCCGGTGGCGCTGGATATGGCCTGCGTGGACGCAGTCAATGCACAGCCTCCGATCCGCCAGTCCATGTTAGGGGAACTGCCGGAAGACCCGAGCCATGACCATTTCCATACAATCTCCCCGGATACCCATTGGCAGTCTGCCATCGAACATGCGGTAAAACTGGGGCTGGGCAGCAAGGAGTACCAACTCATCGAAATAAAATGATATCATGATGAACTTGTAAAAACCGCTGAAAGATCAGCCAGCGAGGTATCCATCATCGGCTATCCAAAAGCTGCATAATAGTAAAGTATAAAAAATCGGCTGTCGCGCTGTTCTATATCCTCATAGTCTTGCGCTGACAGCCTTCTTTTTATCCCCGCAGATCATCGGACCGTGCAGCCATGCTTGTATGGATATCCGGCGACGGCTGCGGGGGTTTTTACTTTATAAGTTCGGCCGGATGACTTTCGGCCTGAACCCGGCCTGCTCCAGTGCCGCCACCAGCTGACGTTTATGCTCCGTCCCAAAAGCCTCCACGGTTATCTTCAATTCTACCGCCGCGTTCCGGTTGGTGCTGACGAACTGGTTATGATCCAGTTTGATCACATTCCCTTGATTTTCTGCGATCACGGTAGAAACGCGCACCAGTTCCCAGGGCTTATCCGGGAGCAGCACAGACACAGTGAAGATCCGATCCCTCTGGATCAGGCCATGCTGTACCACAGAAGCCATGGTGATCATGTCCATATTTCCGCCGCTCAGGACACAGACCACTTTCTTTCCGGTAAATTCCAGGTGACGCAGGGCCGCCACAGTGAGCAAGCCGGAATTTTCCACGACCATTTTATGATTCTCCACGATATCCAGAAACGCCACGATCAGTTCATCATCCTCGATCGTGATCACTTCATCTATGTTCTCTTTCAGATACGGAAAGATCTTTTCCCCCGGCTTCTTTACCGCTGTGCCGTCTGCGATCGTGGTCACCTCCGGCAATGTGCAGACCTCCCCTTTTTCCAGGGAGACTTCCAGGCAGTTGGCCCCTGCGGGTTCCACCGCGATCACCTGGATATGGGGATTTAACTGTTTTGCCAGGGTCGCCACACCGGATGCCAGGCCGCCGCCGCCCACCGGGACCAGGATATAGTCCACCAGGGGCAGATCCTGGATGATCTCCATGGCGATGGTCCCCTGTCCGGTGGCCACGGCCAGGTCGTCAAACGGATGGATGAACGTGTAGCCTTTCTCCTCCGCCTCCTGTTGGGCATGGACACAGGCTTCGTCGTAGGAATCGCCGAAGAGCACCACTTCCGCGCCGTAATTCTTCGTGCGCTCCACTTTGATCAGCGGCGTGGTGGTGGGCATCACGATCACTGCCCGCACGCCGAACTCCCTGGCGGCATAGGCCACACCCTGGGCATGGTTGCCGGCCGAGGCGGTGATCAGACCCCTCTGCCGCTCTTCCTCCGTGAGAGTGCTGATCTTATAATAGGCCCCCCGCACTTTATAGGCCCCTGTCAACTGCATATTTTCTGGTTTCAGATAGACTTTATTTTCTGTCTGCCCGCTCAGATATTCACTGTAGATCAGCCGGGTCTCCTGCGTTACTTTATTTACGATCTCCGATGCTTCCTCAAACTTTTCTAGTGTTAACATCTCTTTTCTCTATCCTTCCTGTTGTGTACTTTCTATATTAAAGAGTGCCTTTACAAAAGCCTCTGCATCAAATTTCTGCAAGTCGTCGATGCTCTCCCCCACACCGATATATTTTACCGGGATGTTCAGTTCCGACTGGATCGCCACCGCGATGCCGCCCTTGGCCGTCCCGTCAAGTTTCGTCAGGATGATCCCGGTCAGGTCAGCCACCTCGCTGAACTGTCTCGCCTGCACCAGCGCATTTTGCCCGGTGGTCCCGTCCAGCACCACCAGCGTTTCCCGGTAGGCTTCCGGGTATTCCCTCTCCAGGATACGATAGATCTTGCGCAGTTCTTCCATCAAATTCTTCTTATTGTGCAGCCGTCCGGCTGTGTCGCATAACAATACGTCTGCATTCCTGGCCTTGGCCGCCGCCACTGCATCGTAGACCACAGCCGCCGGATCTGCCCCGTCCTGGCCTCCGATCATCTCCACACCGGCCCGGTCTGCCCACTGGGTCAGCTGCTCCCCTGCGGCCGCCCGGAAGGTATCCGCTGCCGCCAGGACCACCTTTTTCCCCTGATCCTTTAATTTTCCGGCCAGTTTGCCCACGGACGTGGTCTTGCCCACGCCGTTGACCCCGATCACCAGGATCACCGACTTCCTGTGTTCAAATTCGTACTGCGTATCCTCCACCCGCATCTGCTCGATGACGCTGTCGATCAGGATCTGTTTGCATTCCACGGGATCTTTGATATGTTTTTCGGCCACCTGTTTTTTCAGATCCTCGATGATCGCCGTGGTCGCGTTGATCCCAATGTCGCCCATGATCAATATCTCTTCAATCTCATCGTAAAAATCATCGTCGATACTGGAAAAGCCGCTGAATATGGAGTCGATCCCCGATACGATGTTTTCCCTGGTCTTCGCCAGGCCGTTGACCAGCCGCTTAAAGAAGCCTTGCTTTTCTTCCGCCATTTTAAAAAAGCCCTCCTCATGATCTATATTTATTTATCCAGGTCGTTTTCCACCAGGTCTACGGATACCAGGGTGGAAACGCCTTTTTCCTGCATGGTGATCCCATACAGCCGGTCCGCGGCGTTCATAGTGCCCCGCCTATGTGTTATTATAATAAATTGTGTGTTCGCCGTCAACTTATGCACGTATTGGGCAAATCTCACCACATTGGAATCATCCAGGGCGGCCTCGATCTCATCCAACAGACAGAAAGGCGACGGTTTTAAGTTCTGGATCGCAAATAACAATGCGATGGCGGTCAGGGC
>Ga0224483_100541_pt1 | contig 12179 bp, 10 predicted proteins | sample hydfratestSal1_FD_181453 | JGI IMG/M metagenome (GOLD analysis project Ga0224483, IMG submission 181453) | Metatranscriptome of mouse feces microbial communities from Columbus University, Ohio, United States - Sal1 (Metagenome Metatranscriptome) ... | reverse complement strand
CTGGTGTCAACAACGCAATAAGGATGGAAAGTAGGGCAGGAGAGGCATGTTTTTACCAAGCATGGGAAATGGCAGGGTACAAGGGGTTATGTTAGCGGACAGCATAGCAGATAACCTTGCGGAACTAGAAGAGTTAGAGCAGGCGGTGAAGCCTAGCGCGCTGAAAGGCTACCTGGAGGATATGCTCCCATATTTAGCAAGTTTTGCAATACGGGTGCTGATTGCCGCCATAATTTATTTTATTGGGAAAAAAATCATAAAATGGGCCCGCAAAGTGCTGGGCAGGGCGTTGGAGCGTTCCGGGGTGGATAAAGGGGTCCGGCAGTTCTTAGACTCTGCCACTAAAATTACGCTTTATTTTATCCTTGCCATAGCGGTTATCAACCAGCTTGGGGTGGAGACCACTTCCGTGGTGGCGGTCCTTGGCTCTGCCGGCCTTACCTTGGGGCTTGCGTTGCAGGGAAGCCTTTCAAATTTTGCAGGCGGGGTCTTGATTTTGCTGTTTAAACCCTTTAAAGTGGGAGATTATATTATTGAGGACACCCACAAGAATGAAGGGACGGTGGCTGAAATTATGATTTTTTATACTAAGCTGTTGACGGCAGACAACAGGATTGTAGTAATCCCAAATGGCATACTTGCCAATTCCAGCCTGACAAATGTAACCCATCAAAAGAAGCGCAGGGTGGACGTCTATGTGGGGATTTCCTATGATGCAGATATCAAGAAGGCAAAAGATGTCTTGACAGAATTGCTCCATGCCGAGACGGCAATGCTGAAGGAAGAAGGGATGTCCGTTTTTTTGGATGCGTTAGAGGACAGCAGCGTTAGGCTTGGCTGCCGCTTTTGGGTGGAGACGGGAGATTATTGGGACGCAAAATGGCGCCTGAATGAACAGATAAAAGAAGCATTTGATGCAAACCAAATTGAAATTCCATATAACCAGCTTACGGTGTCTGTGAAAACTATGGGGCCACAAGCTGACACCAGGAAAGATTAATTATGATAGCGAAAGAAAGGAATTATAGGACATGGACCTTACGAATTGCAAAGCATATGAACTGTTGGAGGAACGAAAGCTGAGTGACATTAAGTCAAAAGGATTTCTGCTGAGGCATAAAAAGAGCGGGGCGAAACTCTGCCTGGTTTCTAACAACGATGAAAACAAAGTATTTTATATTGGGTTCCGCACCCCTTCCTTGGACAGCACTGGGGCGGCCCATATCTTGGAACATTCTGTTTTATGCGGCTCTGAAAAGTATCCGGTAAAAGACCCTTTTATTGAACTGGAAAAGAGTTCTTTAAACACTTTCCTAAATGCCATGACGTATCCTGACAAGACCATCTACCCAGTGGCAAGCTGCAATAACAAGGATTTCCAAAATTTAATGGAAGTGTATATGGACGCAGTGTTCCATCCTGACATCTATAAGCACAAAGAGATTTTTTGTCAGGAAGGGTGGCACTATGAGATGGAGGATATGGATGCGCCCCTGACAATCAATGGTGTGGTGTACAATGAAATGAAAGGGGCTTTTTCCTCCCCGGACGGCGTGTTGGAGCGTGAGGTTTTAAGCAGCCTGTACCCGGATACTTCCTATGCCTTTGAATCAGGCGGCAACCCAGAGGATATCCCCAGCCTGACATATGAGCAGTTCTTGTCCTTCCACCAGAAATATTACCATCCCTGCAATTCTTACCTCTACCTTTATGGGGATATGGACATGGAAGAGAAGCTGAATTGGATTGACCGGGAATATTTCAGTAAATACGATAGGATAACGGTGGATTCTGAGGTCAAGCTCCAGCAGCCTTTTACGGAGTGCAGGGAAGTGTGCATCCCTTACAATATTGCAAGTGGGGAGAAGCTTATGGACAACACATACCTGACCTATAATGTCAGCGTTGGGACAATCCTGGACAAAAAGCTGTATGTGGCGTTTGATATCTTGGACTATGCGCTGTTAAGCGCGCCAGGGGCCCCTTTGAAGCAGGCGCTTTTGGATGCAAAGATAGGGAAAGATGTTATGGCTTCTTTTGACTGCAGCAGCTTCCAGCCTATGTTTTCTATTATAGTGAAAAACAGCAACTTGGACAAAAAGGGGGAATTTTTGGAAATAATCAAAAATGCCTTGAAGAGCCAGGTGGAACATGGCATCAATAAGAAATCCCTGCTGGCAGGGATTAACAGTTATGAATTCCGGTACCGGGAGGCTGACTATGGGCAGTTCCCAAAGGGGCTTCTTTTGGGGATTAAATGCCTGGATAGCTGGTTATATGATGAAAGCCAGCCATTTTTGCACATGGAGGAGCTGGAAACTATAGAGTTCTTAAAAGGGCAGGTAGATACAGGGTATTTCGAGCAGTTGGTCCAGGAATACTTTTTGGATAACCGCCATGCGTCGGTGGTTGTGGCAGAGCCAAAATATGGGCTGAACGCACAGAAGGAAGAGGCTTTGGCAAAACGGCTGGCAGAATATAAGGATTCTTTGAGCCAGGAAGAAAAACAGTCCATTGTGGAATTCACCCGCCATCTGAAAGAGTACCAGGAAGAGCCTTCCGCACCGGAGGACTTGGCGAAAATACCAATGCTTTCGAGGGCGGATATTAAGAAAACAGGGGAAAGGCTATATATCAGGGAAAAAGTAACGGATGGGACCTTAATGCTCTGCCATGACATCGAAACCAATGGGATTGCATATTTTAGCTTGCTGTTTGATGTGAAAGGGATTTCGCCCGAGGATATCCCTTACCTTGGGATTTTAAAATCGGCCTTAGGGTATGTGGACACCAAATCCTATCGCTTCCAGGAACTTGCAAATGAAATCAACCTCCATACAGGAGGGATTTTCAGCAATATCGGGATATACCCCCATGCAGAGGATAACGGCATTGCGCTGAAATATGAAGTGAAGATAAAAACCCTATACCATGAAATCCCAAAGACAATGGAAATTGTCAAAGAGATTATCTCTGGAAGCAATTTCCGCAGGCAGGAACGGATGTATGAGATTTTAGCCCAGCTAAAATCCAGAATCCAGATGAATTTAAGCGCTGCCGGGCATTCTGTTTCTTCCATGCGCGCTATGTCATATTTTTCTGAAAGCGCAAAATACACCGACATGGTGCAGGGAATAGAATTCTACCAGCTTGTGAAGGGGTTAGAGGAGGATTTTGAGGGACAAAAAGAAAACTTGAGCGGCAAACTGGAACAGTTGATGGGGCTGGTATTTTGTAAAGATAATTTAATGTTCAGCGTTGGCGCGGAACCAGAGGGCATGGAACTGGTGGAACAGGAAATCCCCAAGATAAAGGAAGTTTTATTTGCACATGCCCCTGTGAAAGCTGCCCCGCCCCTTTTGCTGGAAAAGAAAAACGAAGGCTTTCTGGATGCCTCCCAGGTGCAGTATGTATCCCGTGCGGGCAATTTCAAAAAGGCAGGCTATGCATATACTGGGACGCTGCGCATCTTAAAGGTGCTGTTAAGCTATGAGTATTTATGGGTAAACATTCGGGTAAAAGGCGGGGCTTATGGCTGCATGAGCGGGTTCACCCGAAGGGGGGATGGCTATTTTGCTTCTTACCGTGACCCGAACCTGGCAAAGACCAATGAAATTTATGATGGGATCCCGGAATACCTGGATCAGTTCCAGGCAAATGAAGAAGAAATGACACGGTATGTGATAGGGACCTTTAGCAGCATTGACGCGCCTTTGACCCCCGCAGCCAAGACGGGGCGCAGCGCCACCGCTTACCTGACAGGCGTAACAGAGGAAATGCTGCAAAAAGAGCGGGAAGAAATTTTAAATGCGTCCCAAGCGGATATCCGCAGCCTTTCTGGCATTGTAAAAGCAGTGCTGGAGGAAGGGGCGTTATGCGTAATCGGGAATGAGGAGAAACTGAAAGAGGAACAGGCATTGTTTAAAGAATTGAAAGGCCTCTGCTAAGGGGCGGGGCAATGCATGGTGAAAGATAGGGATGGAGAGGATATGAGCCAAAATATTAAATCAGGATTTGTAACTTTAATTGGAAGGCCAAATGTTGGGAAGTCAACGCTGATGAACCATCTGATTGGGCAGAAAATTGCCATTACTTCCAAAAAACCGCAAACTACAAGGAACCGTATCCAAACGGTGTACACCGAGGAAGGGAAAGGGCAGATTGTGTTCCTGGACACGCCAGGGATCCATAAGGCAAAAAATAAGCTGGGGCAATATATGGTGAACGTGGCGGAACGGACGCTGCGTGATGTGGATGTGGTCCTATGGCTGGTAGAGCCAAGCAATTTTATTGGCGCGGGGGAACGCCATATTTTAGAGAAACTGAGAAAAATCAACACGCCGGTAATATTAATTATCAATAAGACAGATACCGTAAAAAAAGAAGATATCCTGGCTTACATTGACACATACCGCAAAGAGTATGATTTTGCTGAAATTGTGCCGCTGTCGGCTCTTCGCGGGGAGAACACAGAAATTTTGCCTGACTTAATTTTCAAGTACCTGCCTTATGGGCCAATGTTCTATGATGAGGACACTGTGACAGACCAGCCAGAGCGCCAGATTGTGGCGGAAATTATCCGGGAGAAGTCCCTCCATGCCCTAAATGAGGAGGTTCCCCATGGGATCGCCGTGACCATTGAGCAGATGAAAGAGCGGAAAAAGGGCGGCATTATTGACATCGAGGCGACAGTTATCTGCGAGAAGGAGTCACACAAAGGGATTATTATCGGCAAAGGCGGGGCAATGTTAAAGAAAATTGGCAGCAACGCCCGGTTCGAGATTGAAAGGATGCTGGAACATCAAGTGAACTTAAACCTTTGGGTAAAGGTAAAAAAAGACTGGCGTGACAGCGATTTCTTAATTAAAAATTTTGGGTACCGTGAATCAGAGGAATAGCAAGTTCCAGTTGTTTCTGCCAAAATTTATATAGTATATCTGCAACCAGCAGGGAAACCCTAACTAGTAATTACAGTATTTGCAGGGAGCAGGCAAAGCCTGTAAGAGACGATCAGAAGAACAGGGGGAATCCAGATGGTAGAGCAGGAATGGATGAAATTTGTAAGCACAGGAAGTGTTCAGGATTACTTAAGTTACAGGAGCCATCAGGGTTCGGAAGGGTTTTATGGGGACGCTACCCTTACCATGGCGGCGGATAAAGAACATACAAGTGGGAGTGTGAGTAGGGATGGGGCAGTCCACAGTTCTGACAGGCATGGTATTGTCAGCAGCCCCAGTGGGGGAATATGACAAAAGGATAACGCTCCTTACAAAGGAAAAGGGAAAAATCTCTGCTTTCGCACGAGGGGCAAAGCGGCCGGGCAACCACCTGATGGCGGCCTGCAGCCCCTTTTCCTTTGGGAAATTTGAAATATATGAAGGGCGGAATTCCTATACGGTTGGCAAGGCGGAGATTTCCAATTATTTCCGGGATCTTGCGCTCCACCCGGACAATGCCTGTTATGGATTTTATTTTCTGGAGCTGGCAGGCTATTATGCCAGGGAAAACATAGATGAGGTACATATGTTGAAGCTGCTGTACCAGTCCCTTAGGGCTTTGGAAAAAGAAAGCTTAGACAACCGGTTGGTGCGGCGGATTTTTGAATTAAAAGCAATGGCGGTGAACGGGGAATGCCCAAATGTTTTTTCCTGCCTAAACTGTGGGAAGGAAGAGGGGCTTTTTTGGTTCCATGCAAAAAGCGGAGGCACGCTTTGCGCATGTTGTGGGGAGCAGGCGCATGCAAAGGCTTTGGGCGGCTCTACCTTGTATACGATGCAATATGTCATTGCCTCCAGCATTGAAAAGCTCTATACGTTTTCGGTTTCACCAGACGTCCTTGTGGAGTTTGGGAACATTATGGATGGGTATATGGGGCTTTATATAGACCAGAAGTTCCATGCGCTGAAAATATTGGAAGAAAACGAAGGGTTTGCAAAGCAGATGATGGAAAATTTTTCAACCTGAAAAAATCAGTGGTTGCAATCAGTGGAGGAAGAGAGTATAATAATTTGCGATTCACGTATTAGACTTTGAGGAGGTTGAGCATGAAAAAATTATTTTCCATCAGTCTGGCCTGCCTGATAATGGCTGGGCTGTTGATAGGATGTGGAAAATCTTTGGAGGCAGATCGTGATACCGTATACGTACAGAAAAAAGGCACAGTGGTCAGTGCGGCTATCGCAGATTTTGACAAAGATTACTATGATGAGGAAGAACTAAAAAAGTATATTGACGAGAGGGTCGGGGATTATCAGGAAGAACATGGGAAAAACAGCGTCAGCATAGATAAGTTTTCTGTGGAAGAGGGCGTGGCAAAATTATTCATTAAATATGCAGGCTGCAAAGAGTATGAGGACTTTAACGGCGTGACATTGTTTTCTGGGACAGTTCCCCAGGCATTGGCAGAAGGCTATGGGTTCGATGCAGAGTTCACAGAGATTGAAGATGGGAAGGCAGCGGGCAGCGCGGACAGCAAGGCAGTCTCAGAGACAGACGCAAAGGTCATAATCTTAAGTGAAAAGGTGGATGTGAAGGTAGATGGGACGATTCGGTACGTCTCTTCCCAATATACCACGATAAAAGCAAAAGACACCGTTTCCATCCAGCTTCCAGAGGAAGCTGAGGACGGGGAGGAATCTGCTTTGGTGTATGTGGTGTACGAATAGATAGAAATAATATAATTATGCAGAAAGAGGTAACAGCATGGAAAAGACGATGGAAAAAATCGTGGCATTGGCAAAAGCAAGGGGCTTTGTATATGCAGGCTCTGAAATCTATGGAGGGCTTGCAAACACCTGGGATTATGGCAACCTGGGCGTGGAATTGAAAAATAATGTAAAACAGGCGTGGTGGAAAAAATTTGTGATGGAGAACCCATATAACGTAGGGGTGGACTGCGCAATCTTAATGAACCCCCAGACATGGGTGGCTTCTGGGCATTTGGGCGGGTTCTCTGACCCGTTGATGGACTGCCGGGAATGCCATGAACGGTTCCGGGCAGATAAATTGATTGAAGATTTTGCAGAGGAGCATGGAATTGGGCTGGAAGGCACAGTGGATGGCTGGAGCCAGGAACAAATGGTGGAATTTATTGAAAAAAACCAAATCCCATGCCCTACCTGCGGGAAACATAACTTTACAGATATCCGTCAGTTTAACTTAATGTTTAAGACGTTCCAGGGCGTTACAGAAGATGCTAAGAATACCGTTTACTTAAGGCCGGAAACGGCTCAGGGCATTTTTGTGAACTTTAAAAATGTCCAAAGGACTTCAAGGAAGAAAGTGCCATTTGGCATTTGCCAGATTGGGAAATCCTTCCGAAATGAGATCACGCCTGGGAACTTCACGTTCCGAACCAGGGAATTTGAGCAGATGGAGCTGGAGTTTTTCTGTGTTCCAGGGACGGATTTGGAATGGTTCCAGTATTGGAGGGGCTTTTGCCGCGACTGGCTGTTGAACTTAGGGATGAAGGAAGAAGAGCTTCGCTTAAGGGACCATGAGCCAGAAGAACTCTCTTTCTACAGCAAGGCAACCACGGACTTTGAATTTTTATTCCCCTTTGGCTGGGGTGAGCTTTGGGGCATTGCAGACCGGACAGACTATGACCTGACACGCCACCAGGAAACTTCTGGGCAGGATATGAGTTATTTTGATGACGAAAAGAAGGAAAAATACATCCCTTATGTTATCGAGCCTTCCTTAGGCGCAGACCGTGTCGTGCTTGCATTCCTTTGCTCTGCTTATGATGAAGAGAACATTGGGACGCCAGAGAAGCCAGACATGCGTACCGTGCTTCATTTCCACCCGGCGCTGGCTCCTGTGAAAATTGGCGTGCTGCCCCTTTCTAAGAAATTGAACGAGGGGGCAGAGAAGGTTTTTGCGCAGCTCTCTAAGAAATACAATTGTGAATTCGATGACAGAGGGAATATTGGGAAACGTTATCGGAGGCAGGATGAAATTGGAACGCCTTTCTGTGTTACATACGATTTTGAATCGGAAAATGACGGCGCAGTGACTGTGCGGTTCCGTGACAGCATGGAGCAGGAAAGGGTAAAGATAGAAGAGTTGGATGCATATTTTGCAGATAAGTTTGATTTCTAGGTTAAGATTCGACTAATTTCTAAACCATAACATGATAGGTCCCATAAGCAATCACCTTGAGGCTGCGTTACGCGGGCAATAGGCGTATTGCCTATGGGATTCTCTATTGATAAGCGCGCGTATGTGGCTCAGAAATGCCAAGCCTGCTCATTTCTGAAAGGGCTGGTAAGTAATTTGGAGTAGGTGCCTGGGTGGCATACAGCACAACACTATGCCGTCGTATCTGATTCATAAGGAGATTTCATATCCTGTCAGCTTTGCGGCGGGGGATTTGACTTTAGTTTGCCTTTGGAATTGGGGCGGTAGCCAGGCGCCTTCTAAATTTTCTATACCGCAAATCTTATAGGTTCTTTTTTGCTTCAGGCAATTTCTTCCTAGTTTTTGTAAGGCACGCCCCTTACTATCCGTTTGAGGGCAGTAAAAAAACGAAAAAATAGACTTGCTATTATTCCAAAATATGTTAAGATATATATGTGCGCTTTGTAAGGCATGCCGTTTAATTTGTGTAATGGCAGAATATGGAGAGGCAGGGGGAGTTCCCAATTGGCAAACCATATTCGCATAACAATAAACCAAAGTAAATATTAGGAGGAATTCAAATGGCAAACAAATGGGTTTATCTCTTCAAAGAAGGAAATGCAAGCATGCGTGAGCTTCTTGGAGGAAAAGGCGCAAACCTTGCTGAAATGACCAGTTTAGGTCTTCCAGTGCCACAGGGTTTTACAATCACAACAGAAGCTTGTACTCAGTATTATGAAGACGGACGTCAGATCAATGAAGAAATCCAGTCACAGATTAATGAGCATATTGGCAAAATGGAAGAGATCACAGGGAAGAAATTTGGCGATAAAGAGAATCCGCTTCTTGTATCTGTGCGTTCTGGCGCAAGGGCTTCTATGCCTGGCATGATGGATACCATCCTGAACCTGGGCCTGAATGAAACAGTAGTGAATGTAATCGCTGAGAAATCCGGAAACCCACGTTGGGCTTGGGACTGCTATAGAAGGTTTATCCAGATGTATTCTGACGTGGTTATGGAAGTTGGGAAGAAATATTTTGAAGAGCTGATTGATAAAATGAAAGCTGAAAAGGGCGTGACACAGGACGTTGACCTTACAGCAGAAGATTTAAAAGAGCTTGCTTCTCAGTTTAAGGCTGAATATAAAGAGAAAATTGGTGAAGAGTTCCCAGATGACCCGAAGGAACAGTTAATGGGCGCTGTAAAAGCTGTGTTCCGTTCTTGGGACAACCCTCGTGCAAATGTATACCGCCGCGACAATGATATCCCATATTCCTGGGGTACTGCTGTTAACGTACAGAGCATGGCATTTGGCAACATGGGCGATGACTGCGGGACAGGCGTTGCATTTACCCGTGACCCAGCTACTGGAGAGAAGAAGCTGATGGGTGAGTTTTTGACAAATGCACAGGGCGAAGACGTGGTTGCTGGAGTACGTACCCCAATGCCAATCGCTCAGATGGAAGAGAAATTCCCGGCGGCTTTCAAACAGTTTAAAGAAGTTTGCGCAACATTGGAAAACCACTATAGGGATATGCAGGATATGGAGTTTACTGTTGAAAATGAGAAACTCTATATGCTCCAGACACGTAATGGCAAGAGGACTGCACAGGCTGCTTTGAAAATTGCATGCGATCTTGTAGATGAAGGCATGAGGAGCGAAGAAGAAGCAGTTGCAATGATCGACCCAAGGAACTTGGACACATTACTGCACCCACAGTTTGATGCGGCTGCATTGAAAGCTGCTACCCCAGCAGGAAAAGGCCTTGGCGCTTCTCCGGGAGCTGCATGCGGTAAAGTTGTGTTCTCTGCTGACGATGCTGTTGCATGGGCAGAGAAAGGTGAGAAAGTCGTACTGGTCCGCCTTGAGACGTCTCCAGAAGATATCACTGGCATGAAAGCTGCCCAGGGTATCCTGACAGTACGTGGCGGGATGACCAGCCATGCAGCCGTTGTTGCACGTGGTATGGGTACTTGCTGTGTATCTGGATGTGGAGATATTACCATGGATGAAGAAAACAAGAAATTCACTTTGGCAGGCAAGGAATATCATGAAGGTGACCCAATCTCTATTGATGGTACCACAGGTAACATTTATGACGGCCTGATCCCAACCGTTGACGCAACCATCGCTGGTGAATTCGGAAGGATTATGGCGTGGGCAGATAAATATAGGACTTTAAAAGTCCGCACAAATGCAGACACACCTGCAGATGCTAAGAAAGCACGTGAGCTTGGCGCAGAAGGCATCGGCCTTTGCCGCACAGAGCATATGTTCTTTGAGGAAGACAGAATCGCTGCATTCCGTGAAATGATTTGTGCAGATACAGTGGAAGAGAGAGAAGCTGCTCTGGATAAGATCCTTCCATATCAGCAAGGGGACTTTGAAAAATTATACGAAGCCCTGGAAGGCAACCCAGTTACTATCCGTTTCCTGGATCCGCCATTACATGAGTTTGTTCCTACAGAAGAAGAGGATATTAAGAAACTTGCTGACGCTCAGGGCAAATCTGTAGAAGACATTAAGGCATTAATTGAATCCCTGCATGAATTCAACCCAATGATGGGGCATCGTGGATGCCGCCTTGCAGTTACCTATCCGGAAATTGCAAAAATGCAGACAAGCGCTGTGATCCGTGCTGCAATCAATGTAAAGAAGGTACATGCTGATTGGGCTTTGAAACCAGAAATTATGATCCCATTGATTGGTGACATCAAAGAATTGAAATACGTTAAGAAAGTAGTGGTAGAAACTGCTGATGCAGAAATCGCTGCTGCAGGCGTAGAATTAGATTATGAAGTAGGCACCATGATTGAGATCCCAAGGGCTGCCCTTACAGCAGATGAGATTGCAAAAGAAGCTGACTTCTTCTGCTTCGGCACCAATGACTTGACGCAGATGACATTTGGGTTCTCACGTGATGACTCTGGCAAATTCTTAGAAGCATACTACGATGCTAAGATTTTTGAGAATGACCCATTTGCAAAGCTTGACCAAACAGGCGTTGGTAAATTGATGGAAACAGCAATCAAGTTAGGGAAACCGGTGAACCCGAACCTCCATATTGGTATTTGTGGTGAGCATGGCGGAGACCCTACTTCTGTAGAGTTCTGCCATAAGATTGGTTTGGATTATGTTTCCTGTTCTCCATTCCGTGTGCCAATTGCAAGGTTGGCAGCAGCACAGGCGGCTATACAAAGTAGGTAGGAGTTCTCTTTCCTTTGAATTACCGCTATCTTTCGAGCAGGCGGCAGCTTACCGAAAGGCTAACGGACAGTATGTAAGGAAAAATCAATGGAGAGAAACGAATGTAACCGTTTATATCGACCTTGATTAGATGATGAATTATGATAAGCGTATCATTAGAAATAGTGGTACGCTTATTTTTTTTGTCTGAATCGTACCTTTGATTGGTTTGGCATTTCTCTATATAATGAAATCAAAAAAGGTTGGTGTTGATTATGAGAGAAAAGAAAAATCATTTATATGTGGATAGTGAGGAACGGAGCATTTTATTACATAGCCTTGTGGAGCTGAAAAATCAGCTCATTCAGCAGGGCAGATATACAGATTGTGTTGATGAACTTATTTTTAAAGTTATCCATGCACCTGTAAAAAAGTTAAGAGTAGAACTGGCAGGAGGAAGTGATGTGCGATAAGGAATTTAAGGAACTGGTGAAGATAGCGGTAGAGAAATTGAAAGACGAATCTGTCTTGAAACTGTTACAAGCTGATGCGAGTTATCAAAAGGACAGTAATAATGAGGGGAGTGCAGAGGATGCTTTTAATCAGCTTGATTTAACGGAGAAACAGAGGGCTGTTTGCCAACGCCTTTTAGATTGCAGGGATAAGCAGGATTTTGAATACGGAACTCATGCGTATATTGCAGGACTGATAGATGCGTTTCATATTATGGCGGTGTTGTTTCCAGAAAAATGGGATACAGAAAGAATAAGGAAAGCCTTATCATATAAGAGCAGATAAAAACAGAATAGACTTTTACATAGCCGATTGGTGTAGTTTAAAAACAGCCAGTCGGCTTTTTTTATTGTCATGAAT
>Ga0224483_100540_pt1 | contig 12187 bp, 9 predicted proteins | sample hydfratestSal1_FD_181453 | JGI IMG/M metagenome (GOLD analysis project Ga0224483, IMG submission 181453) | Metatranscriptome of mouse feces microbial communities from Columbus University, Ohio, United States - Sal1 (Metagenome Metatranscriptome) ... | reverse complement strand
GGCGTGACAAGGTCTTTCCTATAAGAGAACAAAGCGTCCAGCCTCCTAGTTATGAGAGGCTGGACGTCCTTTTATGCAATTGACTGCTTTAAGAAGGGAAATCCCCCGCTGCAGCCTATGGTAACCTATTAACTTTTCTTAATAAACTCTGCCTTGCACTTCGGGCAGGTAATGCATATTTTCCCTTTGCCTTTCGGTACCCTGACCTTCTGTTTGCAAGCAGGGCATTTATAAAAATGGTATATTTTCCTCTGTTGCAGATGTTCTTTCCTGCGGTTTTTCTTTACTGCCAATTGATACCGCCAATTCAGAAATTTTTGGTTCTCCTGATACCGCTTCTCCACCTGCCTGGACAGCATACGGTAATACTCATAACCCATCATCCCCAATGCCAACACATAAAAAATATCCCAACGTGAAAAAACTGAAATCACCAACAACGCCATGGAAATCCCTAAATATACCTGCCCCAATTGGTCTGCGCCGTACCTTCCTGCCATAAACCGCTGCATCTTCTGTTTCATTTTACCAACTCCTTATTTACTGGCCACGCCTGTTGGAGTTAATGGTAGCGCAGAACGGAATGGAAGTCAATGGAGTTATTTTCTTTTAAGAAATATTTTATTCTTTGTTTATCCCCATTTCATTTACTTCCGAATCATCGCTAGACGGCGTCTCCTCTTGCTTTAACTGGAACTGGTTTACCAGCTCATACAAGCGCTTAGACTGGCTGGACAATTCTGAACTTGTGGTAACGCTGTTTTGGGCGAACGATGAATTGGATTGAACCACATTGCTGATTAAATCCACATTTTCTGTAAGCTGTTCTAACACCAACCTCTGGTTTTGGGAGGCATTGTTAATTTTATCCATAGAAGTTAAAATTTCCTCGGACCCTTCCACCACTGCCACAAGTGATTTTGCCGTATTGTCCACAGTACCCATACCTTTTTCCACCGCATTCTGGGACCTCTGTATCAAAGCCGCCGTCTGGTCAACCGCTTCCGCGCTCCGCTCGGCAAGCTCACGGATCTCATTTGCCACAACGGCGAACCCTTTGCCGGCTTCTCCTGCCTTTGCCGCCTCTATGGAAGCATTTAAGGAAAGGAGGTCTGTCTGGTTTGCAATGTCCTGGATTGTTTTCACAATTTTCTCAATCTCGCTGGAAGAATTCTTAATGTCCGACATGGCGCCAACCAAATGCGCCATCTCCTGGTTGCTCTCCCTAATGCACCTGCCCACCTCAGAAACAATGGCATTGGCATTCTTCGCATCTGCCGCATTTGCCGCCACATCCTCTGATAAGCTTTCTATGGACGCCGCAAGTTGGTCAATCGCCGCTGCCTGCTCGGAAGCGCCGTCAGACAAGACCTGCGCGCCAGAAGAAACATTCTCTGAGCTGGCGGAAACTTCGTCTGCAGACAGCACAATCTGATGAAGCGCATCGTTTAAAGACTGGGCAATCTTTTCTATGGATGCCTGGATAGGGATAAAATCGCCTATGTAGTCTTGGGTAATGGCAATATCCATATTATTATCCGCCATTTGGGAAAGCTGGCTGGAAATATCCTCTACATAATTCCCCATCGTGGCGCTGATATGGTTAAATGCCTGGGAAAGCTGACCCAGCTCGTCGTCCGACTGGAAATCAATATGGATATTCAAATACCCTGCCTCCAGCTTCGCCGCCCCATCTGCAATCAATTGGATAGGGTTCAAATATTTCTTGATCATACGGTTCACTACCATCAACAGCGCTACCCCAAGCAAAACCACAATAAAGGTCAGCTTTCCTGCGCTTTCAATAATCGACCAATAAAATTCACTTCTGTCAACCGCCAAATGCAAGGTCCATTGGGTCTTTCCACTTACAGTAAGCGGGATTGACACAGAAATCCCATTCTTCCCTGTGGAGTAATTTTTGCCTTTCCGAATTACAGTACGGCTATTTTCCTGTTTCCCCTCGGCCATGGAATTGATTTTCTTTGCATCTTCTTCTAACGCCCCATACCCCACATCGGAAGCGGCCTGCCCTACTTTGGCGCTGTCTGCAGAATCTACCAGAACCGTCCCATCCTGTGCAAGCGCCACCAAATGGGCAGACTTATAATCTGTGCTGACCAATAGCTGCTCCTGCATATTGTCAAGCCCCACGTCAACGCCAGACACTCCGAGGAATTCCCCTTGTGCATCCCAAACAGGCGCAATTATGCTAATCATCATAATATTTTTCCCCATTAACTCATATATATAGGGATCCATCACATATGGCTCGCCCGTTTCCTTAATTTGCATATAGTATTCTTTTTCATAATTGTCAAAAGCATCTTCATGTTTTTCAAACACATACTCTGTATGCCCTTCATTGGGGTACACTACAGATTCATAAGCAATATCTCTTTTATGTACGCTGTAAGGCTCCCCATTTGCATCTGCAATCGCATTCTGCTCAAAATAGGCAAAAGCCGTGGGGAACCCGTCTCCCCCTTCTAAAAGCCCTACCAATGCCGTGTCAATCGCGTCCCTTTGCTCCGTTGGGTCCAATGCTGAAATATTCCGAAGGGAACCTGCAAAGCCCACCACCTTTCCATAGGCAGTTTCAATATCGCTCGCCATTAAAAATGCATTTTCATAAGCGACTGCCGCAAGCTTTTCCTTGTTTACCTTGATTAATGGCCTTGCAGAAAGAAAAGCAGCCATCAAAACAGTCAGTAGAAAAATGGCTGCAACCAGCAAAGCCATATTTGAAATAATCTTTTTGCTAAGGCTGCCGCTTGCCCCAAAATGCAGCCCTTCTGCATCCTTTTCTTTGCGTATCATAACATATCCTCCATGAATTTTAAAAATAAAGAATCCTGCTTGGCTGGATTCTTCGCCTGCGGCATGCCCCTTTTGTGGCTGATTCCTTTTTTGCCGCAGTGCGGCCATTGTCTTTTCTCTTATCGGAAATCCGAAGGCATTTCTGATAAGAGAAAAAATCCCCGCAGCAAGCTGCGGGGAACAAGCAGGGCTATAAGCCGGGTTATGTCTTGGATAACCATCTATCTAGCCTGGCTGTTGCCAGCCAGGTCATGCGGCCTACCTAAAGCTGGCGGGCCACGTCATCGCTTTTGTTCGGCCTTGCTTCGGATGGGGTTTACATATGCCCTGGCTGTTGCCAGCCAGGCGGTAGCCTCTTACACTGCCCTTCCACCCTTACTATTATCACTAATAGCGGTATATTTCTGTTGCACTGTCCTTGGAGTCACCTCCACCGGCCGTTAGCCGGCATCCTGCCCTGTGAAGCCCGGACTTTCCTCGCCTGCGGCCTTTCGGCGCCTGCAGCCGCGGTTATCCGCCCTACTTGCTTATCCTTACATAGCCTAACATATCTTGCGCGGGAATACAACTACTTTTATACATTGAAGCAGCTTCCCCCAATAAATTCCCGTAAGATAGAATTTTTCCCAATATCCTCGCTTGGCACTGGGAGGAAATAATCCAGGAATTTCAAGAGCCGTTTCGCCTCCGTATATTCCTTGCACTCTTTGTCAATTTCAAACAGCAGCGGCTCCGCATACTGCTTGAGCACTGCAAGCTCATATATCAAAGCTGAGTTAAACATAATATCCGCCTCTTCCTGGAATGGGAATATATATTGTTCCTCGCCCCGCCGCACAGAATCCCACATAGCTATTGTCTCTTTTGCAGAAATATTCCTGGTCCTGGCGTCCCTTACCATACGCCGGACCATCCTGCCGTCTGTGGTTGGCAGATTGTTATGCTCATCAATATTAAGCTGTGTCAGCGCGCTAATATAAATTTTTAATTTACTGGACTCGGGAAGGGAATACGACAGCTTGCCATTCAGCCCATGGATGCCTTCCAGCACCAGAATGTCATTTTTCCCAAGCTTCTTATAAATCCCTTTATATTCCCTTTTTCCGGTACGGAAATTATATGTAGGCAGGGAGATGCGCTCCCCTTTTAAAAGCGCGGACATATCATGGTTGAAAAGCTCCAGGTCCAAAGCCTCCAAGCACTCAAAATTATAATTCCCATGTTCATCTTTGGGCGTATCCACCCGATTTACATAATAATCATCCAAGGCAATTGGATGGGGCTTCAAGCCTTGAGCCATCAATTGGATGGAAAGCCGATGGGAAAATGTAGTCTTCCCAGAGGAGGACGGGCCTGCAATCATAATAAATTTCTTATCCGGCTGGGATGCAATCTGTTCTGCCAGGCTGCCAATCTTGCGTTCCATCAACGCTTCCGCCACTAGGATCACGTCCCGAATCCTCCCTTGGGCCACAGCGTCATTCAGCGCGCCGATGGTCCCAATCTCCATCTTCTGCCCCCAGTCGGCAGATTCCCGCAATACATGGAACAGTTTATGGGAAGGTGCAAATTTGGCAGGGGCTTTCGTATTTTTATCTGGGAACAGCACAACAAACCCGCCTTCATACTGTTCCAACCCAAAATACTTTAAATATCCTGTATCCGGCACCATATATCCATAAAAGTAATCCATATAATGCCCAATGCTGTATATATTCACTTTAGAGCTTCTGCGGTAAGAAAAGAGCCGTTCTTTGTCATGCATCCCCAATTCCCGAAACAATGCAACCGCTTCATCTGTGGAAATGCTTCTTTTTTGGAGGGGTATTTTTTCCTCCGCCAGCCTCCCCATCTCTTCTTTCAACCTTGCCAAATACTCCTGGCTTGGCGCTTCCCCTTCCAATTCACAGTAATGCCCCTGGCTGATGGAATGCAGCACTTTTACCGTAACCTGCTTGCCATCCTCTTTCGCCAAGTTGTATACCGCCCGCTGCATAAGGAATGTCACGCTCCTGCGGTAAGCCTTCCTCCCTGCCTTATCCTTTGTGGTTACAAACGAAAGCTCCCCGTCTTCCTTCACCCTCCGCCTTAACTCCCGAAGGCGGTTATTAAACAGCACCAGCACGATATCATCTTCAAACTGGTTCTGGTATTCCTCTGCAATTTCCCGAAACGGCGTGCCTTTCGGGTACTTCTTTTCCTCCCCATTTATCTTAATGCAATATATGGTTCCCTCCATGTCCTGTTTCCCTTCTCTTTCCTATTCCCAGCGTTTCCATTATTGGTATATAAATGGCTGCTTCACTGGCTGGGCAATTACCTGGACGCCTGTCGTGTTGGCTTCCAGATACTGCTTCATATAGGGGATAAATATCTTTTCCACCCCATAATGCCCGGCATCTATAATGGCAAGCCCCTGGGCAGCCGCATCAATCCCATCATGGTGGTCAATATCGCCTGTCACCAACACCTGCGCGCCGGCAGCAATCGCCTTGCCAATCACGCTTTTTCCCGAGCCTGGGCAAATCGCGGCTTTTCTAACCTTATAGTCTGGCCTGCCAAAAATCTTAACCAGTTCCACCCCAAAGGCTTCTTTCACCTTACTGGCACAGTCCGCCACCGTCATTTCACAGGGAAGCCCGCCAACCTTACCAATCCCTTCCTGCTCTGGCAGGCAGGTGGCTTCAAGCACCTGGCAATCCACAAGGCCCATGCGCGCCGCCCCAAGCTCTGCCATGCCTTTCACATCAAAATTCGTGTGCATGGCATAATAAGAGATATCATTTTGGATCAATGCAATGACCCTGCGTCCCGTAAAATCTTCCGTATTGACCTTCTTTAATCCCCGGAATATCAGAGGATGGTGTGTCAGCAGCAGGTCAGCGCCTGCCTCCGCCGCCTCGCTAATGGTTTCCTCTGTGGCATCCAAGGCAATATAAATAACCTGTACCTCTTTGTGCGGGCTGCCCACCAGCAGCCCAACATTATCCCATTCGCAGGCATACCGTTCTGGCGACTGCACCTGCAATATATCTATGACTTCCTGGCAGGTCATATGACTGCCCCCTTTCTTAACTGTATTAAAAAAACCGCAATGCGGCGTCTATGTCCTTAAGCTCCTGCGCCAGTTCAGCGGCACGCATTGTGGCGTCTTTCTTGGAATTTTTCTGCAATTGTACCAGAATTTTTTGCTTTTGCTGCCTTTGGCGTTGCAAAAACTGCCGCAGCACAGGGTGTTTTTGCGCCAGCAGCAATGGCCCGAATTTATAAGACAGCGTAAGGTCGGCTTGTCCTTCTATATGCCGCTGCGCCAGGCTTGCCCTGCCACATCCCTCAGGCCATTCCCCTTGGTAGGAAGAAACAATAATAGGATAGTATTTCCCATCCTCAAACACCATATCCTCAGCCATAATCTGGTAACCATCCTGAAATAAAAATTTCCGAAACGCCGCCAGCTCAGACTGCGGCTGCAGCACCAGCCGTTTTGCCGCCCGGGCCGCCCCCGCCCCCTGAGCCAGGATCCGCTGCATCAGCGCCCCGCCCATTCCTGCAACCACAATCACATCTGCTTCCCCTGGCTCCAGAGCCAAACACCCATCGGAAAGCCTTGCCTCAATCTTCCCTTCCAGCCCATATTGCATAATATGCTCCCTGGCACGGAGCAAGGGCCCTGGGTTCACATCCAAGGCGATTGCTTTCTTTGCTTTCTGGTTTGACACCAAATACACAGGTATGTATCCGTGGTCTGTCCCCACGTCCGCCATTGTGCCGCAATGCCCTGCAAGGTCTGCCACCGACTGGAGCCTTTTTGATAACTGTACCATATCGACAAGCTAACTCCTGTTCCCTATTTCAATTCTGTATAGCCCAATTAATCCAAATAATCCTTTAACTTCCGGCTTCTGCTGGGATGGCGCAGCTTACGCAACGCCTTTGCCTCAATCTGCCTAATGCGCTCCCTTGTCACATTGAACTCTTTGCCCACTTCCTCCAATGTCCTGGCACGCCCGTCATCCAGCCCAAACCGAAGCCGAAGCACTTTCTGCTCCCGTTCTGTCAATGTCCCCAGCACCTCTACAAGCTGCTCTTTCAATAATGTGAAAGCTGCTGCGTCCGCTGGGACAGGCACGTTGTCATCTTGTATAAAGTCCCCCAAATGGCTGTCTTCCTCCTCGCCAATTGGGGTCTCCAAGGAAACTGGCTCCTGGGAAATTTTCAAAATCTCCCGCACACGGTCCACCGGCATGCTCATTTCCTCGGCAATCTCTTCTGGCGACGGTTCCCGCCCTAGCTCCTGCAATAACTGCCGGGACACACGGATTAATTTATTGATTGTCTCCACCATATGCACCGGAATACGGATCGTCCTTGCCTGGTCAGCAATAGCCCTAGTAATCGCCTGCCTAATCCACCAGGTTGCATAAGTGGAGAACTTATAGCCTTTCCGGTAGTCAAACTTTTCCACAGCCTTAATCAGCCCCAGGTTCCCTTCCTGGATTAAGTCCAAAAACAGCATCCCACGCCCTACGTAACGCTTGGCGATGGACACCACTAGACGGAGGTTTGCCTCCGCAAGCTGCTTTTTGGCTTCCTGGTCGCCCAACTCCATGCGTTTGGCAAGCTCAATCTCCTCCTCCGCACTCAGCAGAGGGACTTTGCCAATCTCCTTTAAATACATACGAACAGGATCTTCAATGGAAATTCCATCTGGAACAGTAAGGTCAATATTCTCAACCTCCACCTCTTCCTCATCATCTATAAGGATATCGTCATCATCATCGGAAATCCGCAGCACGTCAATGTTATTGGATTCCAGAAAGTCCAAAATTTTTTCAAACTGTTCCACATCCAATTCCATGTCATGAAAAAAGTCGTTGATTTCCTGATATTCCAGGACGTTTTTTTTCTTTTTTGCAATGGATAATAACTCCTGCAGCTTTTCGATAAATTTCACACTTTTTTCTTCCATTTCGTTTCATCCTTCCATTCGTTGTTTATATTTTGTCCCTAATTGGTGAAAATATACAATTGTTTGCCCACGGTCGCCTGCTATGTCACAGTAAAATGGACTTTCTGCAATTGCTGCATGCCTTTTTTATCTGCGACCAATTTCTGCAGCCCTTCCAAATCCGCAGGCTCCAGATGGCGGGAGCGGTAATTAATGCTGTTTTCTTTTATCTTTAAGACCGTCTCTTTCAAAGCCTTTTCCCTCTCTGCCTGCGTCTCCACCTCCAAAAGCTTTGCGTGGAACAGCCCGGCAATCTCCTTTTGCTGCGCTTCCTCCTCAAACATGCTGATTATTTTTGCCGGGTTCAGCTCCCCTCCCTTGTTCTGGGCAAACAATGCCTCTGCCGCCTGCCGGTACAGTTCATCCGTGAAATCTTCCGGCCCAATATATGGCCCAACCTCCGCAAATAACTCTGGCTTCTCGATAAGCCAGGTCAGCATTAACCTTTGCGACTGTTTCACGCCATCCTCCTTTTTCTGTTTTTTATTTTCATTGACGCCAGATTTCAAGGTACGCGCCGCCCTGCCAAATCCAGCCCTGGTCCCCAGGTGCATTACCAATTTATGCAAAGTTGCCGGCGCTATCTGGTATTTATTTGCCACTGCCTCAATATAGTTGTCACGTTCTAACTCTTCTTCAAATTGCAGGATCTTTTCCGCAACGGCATTATAAAATAACGTCTTGCCTTCCGGGTCGTCCAACTGGTATTCCCCTTCCATCACTTCCACCTCAAATAGAAAGCTGTTTTTTGCTGCATCAATCCGTTCCTGGTAGCTGTCTGCCCCTTTTGCCCGGATAAATTCATCTGGGTCTTTATATGGCTCCATGCTGACAACCTTCACCGTAATCCCCGCCTCTTTCAAGATTGGGATCGCCCGCAGCGCCGCCTTCGTCCCGGCGCTGTCGCTGTCAAAGGTACAGTAGACTTCCTTTGTGTACCGTTTCAGCAATGCCGCATGGCCTGGGGTGAACGCAGTCCCCAGCGAAGCCACCGCGTTGTCAAAGCCCGCCTGGTGCAGCGCTATCACATCCATATAGCCTTCGCATAGCAAAATCCCCTGCCTGCGGGACGACCTGGCAATATCCAAGCCATACAAATTCCTGCTTTTATCAAAAATCATGGTTTCTGGTGAGTTCAGGTATTTTGGCTCGCCCTCCCCCATCACGCGCCCGCCAAAGCCAATGACACGGTGGTTGACATCCATAATTGGGAATATCACACGGTTCCAGAATTTATCACGCCCACCCCGTTCCTCATCCAGGGTGACCAAGCCAGAATCCTTTAAAATGCTATCCTCATAGCCTTGCTGGCGAAGGTATTTGTACAAATCGTCGCTAAACTTATTGGAATAGCCCAACCCAAACTTCTTCATAATTTCAGGGCTTAACCCACGGTCCACAAAATACCTCATGCCCGTCTTCCCTTGCTCCATGCGAAGCTGGGCATAAAAATATTTCGCGGCCGTTTTGTTGATTTCTAACAGCCTCGCCCGTTTATCCGCCTCCTGCCTTGCCCTGCCTGACAGTTCTTGTTTGGGAAGCGCAATCCCCGCCTTCCCGGCAAGGGTTTCCACCGCTTCCGGAAAAGAGGCGTTTTCATATTGCATCAGGAACGTTATGGCATTCCCCCCTGCCCCGCATCCAAAGCAATAATACATCTGCTTTTCCTGTGATACAGAAAAAGAAGGCGTTTTCTCGTTATGGAATGGGCATAACCCAAAATAGGCGCTGCCTTTTTTCTTCAAACGCACAAAGCTGGAAATCACATCCACAATGCTGTTAGAAGAAAGCACCTCCTCTATTAGTTCCTCTGAATAATATGCCATCCAAGCCTCCTTATACACTAGTGCATGGTCCAAACGCGCCCTAATTCACCTGCCATGCCTTCGGCATAAAGTACTCTTCAAATTTGGCAATGGCATAGCGGTCCGTCATCCCTGCAATATAGTCGCAAACTGCCTGCTCTTTTGTCTCCCCCTGGTCTATCATCTGCAGGTACTGCTCTGGCAGTTGGTCTATATTCTTACTATAATAATAAAATAGCCGGCTCAATAGGTCTTTCGCACGCTCTTCTTCCCCTTTTGCCACTGGGTTCCGATATACATTTTCAAACATAAATTTCCGCAGCCCTTTCATGGCCTGCTCCACGTCCTCAGACATGCAGATATCATTTTTCCCCACGCTGTTGGAAATTATATTATGTATCAGGGTATTCAGCCGCATCCGGGTAGTATTCCCCAAAATCTCCCGGTACTCTAATGGGATATCCTGTTCTGAAAGCACTTTCCCCCGGATAGCGTCGTCAATATCATGATTAATATATGCAATCTTATCGGAAAGGCGGACAATTTTCCCTTCCAGCGTGGAAGGCATAAGGCTGGTCTGGTGGTTCAGCATCCCATCCCGCACCTCCCAGGTCAAGTTCAGCCCTTTCCCGCCTTTTTCTAACACCTCAACAATACGGACGCTCTGGCAATTGTGCTTGAAGCCTTTTTCACAAATTGAATTCAGCATATGTTCCCCGGCATGGCCAAAGGGCGTATGCCCCAAATCATGCCCAAGCGCAATCGCCTCTACCAAGTCTTCATTCAGCCGGAGCGCTTTGGCAATTGTCCTCGCATTCTGCGACACTTCCAGCGTATGGGTAAGCCTGGTTCTATAGTGGTCCTCCTGAGGGGTTAAAAATACCTGGGTCTTATGCCTAAGCCTTCGGAATGATTTACAATGGAGGATCCTATCCCTGTCCCTTTGGAAAACTGGACGGATGTCACATTGCGGTTCCTCCCTGTCACGCCCCTTAGAATTCTCGCTTAATGTGGCAAAAGGGCTTAAATATGTCCGTTCCAACAATTCCATATTTTCTCGAATGAGCATTTCCCATCACCTCTATATGATATATTCCGCACAAACCTCCTATTTCCTTTATTTTTTTTACAAAAATCCGCAGAATCTTACAGGTTAATAATTCCCAATTTTCCCTGCTGCAAACTTTGCAATATGGTATGCAGGGTTCTCCATCCGTTTTTTCACTTTCCCCAACTCCTGACGGATGGAAATGCCCTGTGGGCAATGGCGCTCACATTTCCCACATTTCAAGCATTTTGATGCGTTAGTGGGGTTTGTCCGCAGCGTGGTACACATAAAATAAGATTTTATCCCTTGGAACCAATTGTCTGTGTAGCTGGTATTATAAGCGGAAAAGCATCCTGGGATATCCACCCCTCCAGGGCAGGGCATACAGTACCCGCAGCCAGTGCATGGCACTTTCATATAACGGTTGATTTCGCCCTTCACTTGCTCTAAGACTGCCTTGCCTTTCTCTGTCATGCAGCCTGCCTTGGCCTTTGACGCAATGCGCACATTTTCTTCGACCTGGGAAACGCTGTTCATGCCAGACAGCACGACGGTCACTGCCGGCTGGTCCCAAAGCCAGCGAAGCCCCCATTCTGCCGGGCTTCTCCCTGTTTTGCCCAATAGTTTTGCCGCTGTCTTAGGAAGCCCCTGCACCAGGCGCCCGCCCCGCAACGGCTCCATAATAATCACGGGCATCCCTTTTTCATGGGCGCGTTCCACCCCGCGCCTGCCTGCCTGGGAATGCTCGTCCATATAATTATACTGTACCTGGCAAAAATCCCAGTCATAGCTTTCGAGTATTTTCAGGAAATTATCCGTGTTCCCATGGAAAGAAAAGCCGATATTCTGAATCTGCCCTTTGGCCTTTTTTTCTTCCACCCATTTTGCAACCCCAAGGGCCTTTATCCGCTCCCAAGCCGCAATATCGTTTAACATATGCATCAGGTAATATTCCACATGGTCTGTCTGAAGCCTCTCTAGCTGCTCCTGGAAATACCGCTCCATATCCCCTGGCTGCTTCAGGTAATAATGCGGCAGCTTCGTGGCGATATTCACTTTATCCCGATGCCCTTTTGCCAAAAATTTGCCCAGGCAGGCCTCGCTCCCGCTATAGGTATAGGCGGTGTCAAAATAATTCACCCCATGTTCTAGGGCAAACAGCATTTCCCGCTCTGCCTTTTCCTGGTCGATGGCTCCCCCTTTTTTGGTAAAGCGCAGGCATCCATAACCTAAAATTGATAATTGCTGTTGGTTCTTTGGGTTTGTCCTGTATCGCATAATGGCTCCTTTCTTATAAGGAAATTTCAGGTAATTTTCCCGTTGTAATGGGCGCGTCTTAATTCTTTTTAACTTATAGGGAATCCAAAGTAATTTCCCATAAGATAAAAAGAGCTATTGCCAACCGCAACAGCTCTTCTTATGAAATTCAAATGCAGGAGATGGGACTTGAACCCACACGATATTGCTACCACAGGCACCTGAAGCCTGCGCGTCTGCCAATTCCGC
>Ga0224483_100539_pt1 | contig 12203 bp, 15 predicted proteins | sample hydfratestSal1_FD_181453 | JGI IMG/M metagenome (GOLD analysis project Ga0224483, IMG submission 181453) | Metatranscriptome of mouse feces microbial communities from Columbus University, Ohio, United States - Sal1 (Metagenome Metatranscriptome) ... | reverse complement strand
TAATTATCGCAGGGTCTGCCCCAGCAAAGCGAGGGTACTGCGGTGGAAAAGGAATATGCCGCGGGAGCGGCCCGCCGCAGGCGGAGAATCCTGCATAGCAGGATTCTTTGTTTTTTATAGAAAATTCCTTCGGGTTTCCTAATAAGATAAAAATAGGGATGCGCACCCGCAAAGAAAAGGAGAGAAGATTTTACTATGAGTACAATGGATACCGCAACTGTGAGGAAACAGGCAAAACAAAAGGATGTATGGAAATTAACCATGACGGCAATGCTTTCGGCAATCGCGTTTATATTGATGTTCCTGGAATTTTCCGTCCCAGTGATGCCAGCTTTTATTAAGATGGATTTATCAGAGCTGCCAGCTTTGGTGGCGGCGTTTGCCATGGGGCCGGTCAGCGGCATGATGGTTTGTTTGATAAAGAACCTGCTGCACCTGTTTATGACTACCACCGGGGGCGTAGGGGAGCTTTCTAATTTTATCCTGGGCGCCAGTTTTGTGGTTCCGGCAGGGCTGGTTTACCGGAAATGGAGAGGCAAAAAAAGCGCTGTCGCCGGCGCAGTGGCAGGGGCGGCGCTGATGGCGGCAGTGAGTATTTTTTCCAATTATTTTATTGTATACCCAGTGTATTATAACTTTATGCCGCAGGAGGCAGTCCTTGCCGCATACCAGATGATATTCCCAAAAGTGGAAAATATACTGCAATGTTTGGTTGTGTTCAACGCGCCGTTTACATTTGTAAAAGGGCTGTGCAGCGTAGGGATTACTATGTTGGTTTATAAGCCGTTGTCCCCCTTTTTAAAAGGGGTTTACAGAAAATAATCCCAGGAGATGGAAGTAATGCAGCAAAATATCGAAAAAACACCAGAATTTTATATGAAACAGGCGTTAGCGCTTGCCAAGCAAGGGGAAGGGAAGGTATCCCCCAACCCTATGGTTGGCTGTGTGGTGGCCAAGGGTGGGGATGTGGTTGCCACTGGGTACCATGAGCAGTATGGCGGGTACCATGCGGAACGGAATGCCTTATTGAATTGCAAAGGGAGCCTGGAAGGCGCTGAACTTTATGTGAACCTGGAGCCATGCTGCCATTATGGGAAAACCCCCCCTTGTACTGAAATTATTATCGAAAAGAAAATCCGTAAAGTTTATGTGGGCTGCCTGGACCCTAACCCCAAAGTGGCAGGGAAAGGGATAAAAATCCTTCAGCAGCATGGCGTTTTGGTGGAAACAGGGGTTTTGGAACAAGAGTGCCGCGGGCTAAACGAGGTGTTTTTCCATTATATGGAATGCCAGATGCCGTTTGTCGCTATGAAGTATGCCATGACTTTGGATGGGAAAATTGCCTGCGAAACCGGGGATTCCAAATGGGTGACCGGGACAGAGGCACGGGCGCATGTGCAGTGCTTGCGCAACCGGTATAAGGGGATTATGGCAGGCATTGGGACGGTGCTGGCAGACGACCCTATGCTGAACTGCCGCCTGGAAGGGGGCAAGGACCCAGTGCGGGTTATTTGTGATTCCAAGCTGCAAATCCCTTTGGGCAGCCAGATTGTACAAACAGCCCCGCAAATAAGGACAATTGTGGCATGGAACCCAGAAGAAGCGGAAAAATGGCGGGGCTTTCCCCAACCAGGGAACGGGCTGCCTTCCTTAAGGCAGTCAGCCGAAGCGCTGGGGCGGCAAGGGGTGGAACTGATGGAAATCCCAATGGAAAGGGACGGGAAATATTTAGACTTACGCCAATTATTGAAAAACCTTGCAAATCAGGGGATTGATAGTATTTTGTTGGAGGGGGGAGGCACATTGAACGCTTCCATGCTGCGGGAAGGGCTGGCACAGCGAGTTTATGCGTTTATCGCCCCGAAGCTAGTGGCAGGGGCAAAAGCCAAGTCCCCAGTGGAAGGTAGCGGCATCCCATTGATGGCGGATGCGGTGGGGCTTAAGCAAATAGAGGTGTCCAGGTTTGGAGACGATTTGTGCATAACGGGCAGGATTGGAGGGGAAATATGTTTACCGGGATAATAGAAGAAACAGGGGAAATTTGTGAAATTAAAAAAGAAACCCTCTCAGCCAGGATAAAGGTACGCTGTAGGAAGGTTTTGGAGGGTACAAACGTGGGGGACAGCATTGCAGTGAACGGGATCTGCCTTACGGTGACTTCCCTTGCAAAGGATGGGTTTACTGCGGATGTGATGGCGGAAACAATGCGCCGCAGCAGTTTGTCAGGGCTGAAGGTTCCAGGGAAAGTGAACTTGGAACGCGCGATGGCGGCAGACGGGAGGTTTGGCGGGCATATCGTGTCTGGGCATATTGACGGGACAGGGCAAGTGCAGCAGGTCCGCCAGGAAGAGAATGCAGTGTGGTATACGATTGCGGCAAATCCGCAGCTCCTTCGTTATATTGTGGAGAAAGGCTCTGTTGCCCTGGATGGCGTCAGCCTGACCGTGGCAAAGGTTACAAAAGGGGAGTTCCAGGTATCTGTGATCCCGCATACCCGCCAGGAGACAACTTTGGCAGGGAAGGGGGCGGGGAGCATAGTCAATATCGAATGTGATGTGATTGGGAAATATGTGGAAAAGCTTTTATCAGCGCCAAACGCACCACAACAGGAGAGCAAAATCTCAGAAAATTTTCTGATGGAGCATGGATTTTTCTAAAGATAAGGAAAGATAGGGAGGAAGATAGAAGATGGGCAAAAAAATTGACACAGTAGAACAGGCGGTTGCAGATATTAAGCAGGGGAAAATTGTCATGGTCATTGACGACCCAGACCGGGAAAACGAAGGTGACTTTATCTGCGCCACAGAATTTGCAACGCCAGAAAATATTAACTTTATGGCTACCCATGGAAAAGGCTTAATCTGCATGCCTATGAGCAAAGAATTGTGCCAAAAACTTGGGTTGAAGCAAATGGTGGAACAGAATACAGATAACCACCAGACAGCGTTTACCATATCTATTGATGGGATACATACAGATACAGGGATATCTGCATTTGAACGCTCAGAAACAGCGATAGCGGCAATGAAGGATGACGCGAAACCAGAAGATTTCCGTAAGCCAGGGCATATGTTCCCGTTGGAAGCCAGGGAAGGAGGGGTCTTAAAGCGCACCGGGCATACGGAAGCTACGGTGGACCTGGCAGTGCTGGCAGGGTTAAAGCCCAGTGGGCTTTGCTGTGAGATTATGCGGGAAGACGGGACTATGATGCGCACAACGGAACTTCTGGAGCTGGCAGAAAAGTTCCAAATGACAGTAATCACCATTGCGGACCTGGTGCGTTACCGTATGGACATTGACAGCCTGGTCCGCCAGGAAGCCCATGCAAAGCTGCCCACAAAATATGGGGAATTTGATATTTATGGCTATATCAATAAATTGAATGGGGAGCATCATGTGGCGTTGGTTATGGGAGATGTCTCTGACGGGGAACCGGTATTGTGCCGGGTGCATTCAGAATGCCTTACAGGAGATGTGTTTGGTTCCGACCGCTGCGACTGCGGGGAGCAATTGGATGCAGCCATGAAAGCCATTTCTGAGCAAGGGCGCGGCATCCTTCTGTATATGCGCCAGGAAGGGCGCGGCATAGGGCTGATTAACAAATTAAAAGCTTATGCCCTTCAGGAACAGGGGTTTGACACGGTGGAGGCAAATGTGGAATTGGGCTTTGCCCCAGATTTGCGGGATTATGGCATTGGCGCGCAAATCCTCCATGACCTGGGGGCTGAGAAGCTTCGCCTGCTCACCAATAACCCTAAGAAAATTACTGGGCTGTCGGGCTATGGCATTTCTATTGAGGAGCGGGTGCCAATCCAGATGCCGGCAAAAAAGGCGGACGTCTTTTATTTAAAGACCAAACAGAGTAAAATGCAGCATATGACAGATTATAAATAAAATAATAGAAAATAGGATTGAGGAAAGAGGAGGCACAGATGAGAGTATTAGAAGGAAATGTAGTGGCGAATGGGACAAAGATAGGGATCGTGGCGTCCAGGTTTAATGAATTTATTGTATCCAAGCTGGTAGGGGGCGCCCAGGATGCATTGCTCCGCCATGGGGTGAGGGATGACGACATTACGCTGGCATGGGTGCCAGGCGCATTTGAAATCCCCTTGACCGCCCAGAAAATGGCAGAGACTGGGAATTATGATGCAGTTATCTGCCTTGGGGCTGTGATTAAGGGAGCCACCACACATTATGATTATGTATGTGCAGAGGTCAGCAAAGGCGTTGCGGCAGTAGGGCTTAAGACGGAAATTCCTGTGATTTTCGGCGTAGTCACAACAGATAATATTGAACAGGCTATTGAACGTGCCGGGACAAAAGCCGGGAACAAAGGGTATGATGCGGCATGCACGGCAATTGAGATGGTGAATTTAATGCAAACTATGGAATAGGGAAAAATCCTTATTTCTTTTTGTATGCCGTCCCCGGCTCCAAAAAATAGCGGAGCCGGGGCGCTTTTTTCCAAAGATATTGAAAAAATGCAAAAACCGTGTTAAACTATGTATCATTATTCAAGAAGGAGCGGGCAAAATGTCAGTAGAATTTGAGACGGCTATTACAGATAAAGATATGTACCGGTTTAACCTGTACCATGCCTACCATGGGTTCCAGGGGATTTGCGCAACGCTGGTAGGGGTCTGGGTAATGATTATGGCAATTGTGACCTTTGGGAAAGTGGAAATAATGTATACCATGCTGTATACGGTATTTGGAATTGTATTTTTCGTTTATGTGCCAGGCAGCTTATACCTCCGCTCGAAACAGCAAATACGCAGTTCTAAAGCGCTGCAGCAAGCGCTGCGCTATAGAATCGACGATGCTGGCGTCCATGTGTCACAGGGGGAAGAGACGGCAGATTTAGAGTGGAAGCAGATTTACAAAATGGTTTCCACTAAGAACCAGCTTTTGATTTACAGTAACAGGGTGAATGCCTATGTCATCCCCAGGGAGGCAATTGGCCAGCAGTATGAGACTGTGGTGGGGCTTGCCATTAACCATTTGGAAAGCTACCGTCTGAAACTGAACCCATTCCATGTTTAAAGAATTGAGGGTATTATGCGAGTGATAGAGAGTTTTTCCCCAGAAGTGACATTCTGTTTGGGGCAGGAATTAGGAAGGCAGGCGCAGCCTGGGGAATTGTATACGTTGGTTGGGGATTTGGGGACGGGCAAAACAGTGCTTACCCAGGGAATTGCCAAGGGGCTGGGGATTGAAGAGCCAATCTGCAGCCCTACCTTTACGATTGTGCAGGTATATGAGGGGGGCAGGATGCCCTTATACCATTTTGACGTATACCGGATTGGCGATGTGGAGGAAATGGAAGAAATTGGGTACCAGGATTATTTTTATGGCCAGGGCCTGACGATGGTAGAGTGGGCAAACTTAATTGAAGAGGTTCTGCCGCAACATTATGTGGAAATACAGATAGAAAAGGATTTGGAAAAAGGGTTTGATTACCGAAAAATTACGGTAAATGAGGTAGGGGCATGAAAATATTAGGGCTTGACAGTTCCGGGCTGGTGGCAAGTGTGGCCATCGTGGAAGATGACAACCTTCTGGCGGAATATACGGTAAATTATAAAAAGACGCATTCGCAGACCTTGCTCCCGATGCTGGATGAAATTGCCAGGATGACGGAGTTGGATTTCTCTACCATAGACGCCATTGCAATTGCAGGTGGGCCAGGTTCGTTTACAGGGCTGCGTATTGGTTCCGCTACTGCAAAAGGGTTGGGGCTGGCATGGAAAAAACCACTAGTCCAGATACCTACGGTAGATGGGATTGCCTATAACTTATATGGGAGCCGAGATATGGTATGCCCCCTGATGGATGCAAGGAGGGAACAGGCTTATACGGGGTTATATGAATTTACGCCCGAAGGCATGGGGATATTATTGCCGCAGTGTGCGGTGTCCATTGAGGAAATTTTAGGAAATATCAATAGGATGGGGCGTCCAGTGGTTTTTCTAGGGGATGGAGTCCCTGTTTTCCGAGGTTATATCAGTGAAAATTGCAAAGTTCCGTATTCTTTTGCGCCAGCGCATTTGAATAAACAGAGGGCTGCTGCCGTGGCAGCGCTGGCATGTACTTACTGCAAAGAAGGGAAAGTCCAGACAGCGGCAAGCCATAGCCCAGAATATTTGCGGCTGTCCCAGGCAGAGCGGGAACGTCTGGCAAAAGGGCAGGCGGATGGATAAATGGGTCGATGGGCGCCAACTGCAATTCCGCAGCATGGAGGCGAAGGACATCCCTGCTGCTGCCGCAATAGAACGGAAGCTATTTTCCAGGCCTTGGTCAGAACAGGCATTTTCAGAATCCATGGGCCAGGATGCCATATTTGTGGTTACGGAGCATAAGGGTTCTATTTTAGGGCATTGTGGGATGTATTGTTCTTTGGGCGAAGGTGAGGTTATGAACGTGGCGGTAGCGCCAGAGTGGCAAAACCTTGGGATTGGGCGCCAGATGTTGGGATATCTTATGGGAGAGGCGCGCCAAAGAGGGGTTAGCCATGTGATATTGGAAGTGCGCGTTTCCAATGCAAATGCAATCCATTTATACGAAACGCTGGGGTTTAGAAATTGTGGGATCCGCAAAGGGCTGTATGAAATGCCCAGGGAAGATGGCATGGTTATGTCGTTGGATGTCAAGTAATTTTTGCGGCGCGTTGGCTGTAATTCCCTCTTTCCAACCAGGCGGCCGATTGGCTATAATAGGGAGAGCAGAGCCGCTTGCTTAGCGGGGCAGGGAGGACGACAGATGAAGACAGAATATCAAGAAATTGTATGTAATTGTTGTAAAAAAGTGATACAGGAAGGGAATGGGCTGCCCCATGCGGAATATCTCCATGTCGAGAAGGAATGGGGGTATTTTTCAGGAAAAGATGGGGAAAGGCAGGAATTCGACATTTGCGAGGCGTGTTATGATAAATGGGTGAAAAGTTTCCAGATTCCTGTAAAAACAATAGAAATCACAGAGTTGGTATAAGGAAACGCCAGTTTTTTTGAAAGGGACTATTATGTTGGATGTATGTTTACTGGGAACTGCGGGGATGATGCCGCTGCCTTACCGTTGGCTCACTGCGTTGATGGCAAGGTATAATGGGAGCAGCCTTTTGATAGACTGCGGTGAAGGCACTCAGATAGCCATAAGGGAAAAAGGCTGGAGCGCTAAGCCAATTGACACGATATGTTTTACCCATTACCATGCAGACCATATCAGTGGGCTGCCAGGCCTTTTGCTTACTATGGGGAATGCGGAGCGGACAGAGCCGTTGACTGTGGTAGGGCCAAAAGGGTTGGGACGGGTGGTGAATGCGCTTAGGACGATTGCGCCAGAGCTGCCTTTTGAGATACAGTATAGGGAATTGGCACAGCCAGTGGAACATCTTGTCCTGCATGGGTACCATATTACCGCTTTCCGTGTCAACCATAACATTGCCTGCTATGGCTATACCCTAGAAATTCCCAGGGCAGGGCAGTTTCAGGTAGAGCGGGCAAAGGAACTGGAGATCCCGCAAAAATGCTGGAACAGGCTACAAAAAGGGGAAACCCTTGAGGTGGATGGGAAGGTCTATACGCCGGATATGGTGCTGGGGGCGCCAAGAAAGGGGATAAAAGTAGCATATTGTACGGATACCAGGCCCGTGGCGGCTATTACGGAACATGCCAAAAATGCCGATTTATTAATCATAGAGGGAATGTATGCAGAGAAGGATAAAGTGGCAAAAGCCAAGCAATATAAGCATATGACATTTTATGAGGCGGCAGAGATTGCCAGGGATGCCCAAGCTGCCGATATGTGGCTGACCCATTTCAGCCCCTCTCTGGTGCATGCGGAAGATTATATGGATGAGGTGCGGGGCATTTTCCCGGCTGCCAAATTGGGAAAAGATGGCAAGACGGTAGAGTTGGATTTTGAATAGGGCGGTTTAGGCCCACGGCTCAGTGGCGCCTGCCTTTTTAAATCTTCCAGTCCCTATCAGGCGCTTGAATTGGGTGAGGAGGGAGTTCTATGAAAAAAAATAGTGCAAAATCAGTTTTAATTGTTGTAACCTGCGCGGCGCTGTGCCTTGGGTATTATTTTTACCTTACACACAGGGACAGTGGGAAAGAAAAGGAAATGTCAGAAGTGGAGATGGTTGTATCGAAAGATTTGGAGAAGTCCTATCCCAAGACGGCAAGGGAGGTAGTGAAGTTTTATAACCGGATCTTAGATTGCTATTATACCCAGGATTACACACAGGAACAGCTAGAAATAATGGCGGAGCAGGCACGGGGCCTTATGGATGAGGAATTGAAGGAAAATAATCCCCAAGACCTGTATTTGGAATCGGTCAAAGCAGATATTGCCAGTTTTGAGGAAGAGAAGAAGTCAATCTCCAATATTAGCATAGAAGGAAGCAAGGAAGTGGAGTATAAGACAAAAAGCGGCAAGGATTATGCATATGTAGATGTGTCTTATTTTGTCAAAAGCAATAAAAAGGGACAGAAATCAGAACGTGTCCTCCAGACTTATATTTTGCGCAAAGACGAGAATGCGGACTGGCGGATATTAGGGTTTTATCAGGAGTAGGTAATATGTTGGCAGAGAAACAGGAAGATATTGTTATTTTGGCTATTGAAAGTTCTTGTGACGAGACGGCGGCGGCGGTGGTAAAAAATGGGAGGGAGGTTTTGTCTAATATTATTTCCTCCCAGATTGACCTGCATACCCTGTATGGGGGCGTGGTGCCGGAGCTTGCTTCTAGAAAGCACATAGAACGCATAAATCAGGTGATAGAAGAAGCGTTGTCAGAAGCAGGCACGGACCTGGAGGGCATAGATGTGGTTGCGGCTACCTATGGGCCGGGGCTTGTGGGCGCGCTGCTGGTAGGGGTGGCAGAAGCGAAAGCCATTGCCTATGCTGCAAAAAAGCCTTTGGTTGGCGTGCATCATATTGAAGGACATATCAGCGCAAATTATATAGAGAACCAGGATTTAGAGCCGCCGTTTCTGTGCTTGGTAGTCTCAGGCGGGCATACGCACCTGGTAAAAGTGGCGGATTATGGCGTTTATGAAATCCTTGGGCGGACAAGGGATGATGCGGCAGGGGAAGCGTTTGATAAGGTTGCCCGTGCCATTGGGCTTGGATACCCTGGCGGCCCCAAAATTGAACAGGCAGCCAAGGAAGGGAACCCAGATGCGATAGTGTTCCCAAAGGCGAAGGTTGCAGAGAATCCCTATGACTTTAGTTTTAGCGGGGTGAAATCCGCTGTGCTTAATTATATCAATGGCTGCCACATGAAGGATATTCCGATTGTGGAAGCAGATATTGCAGCAGCATTCCAAAAAGCGGTGACAGAGGTGCTGATTGAGCATGCTATGATGGCGCTGGATGAATTGCATATGGATAAATTTGCAATTGCTGGCGGAGTGGCCTCCAATCGCGCGCTGCGTGATGGAATGGAAGCGGCTTGCAAAAGGAGAGGCGTGGCATTTTACCATCCTTCCCCTGTTTTTTGTACAGATAATGCGGCGATGATAGGCGTAGCCGCTTATTATGAGTATTTGGCAGGGAGAAGGGATGGATGGGATTTGAATGCCGTGCCAAATTTAAAATTAGGAGAACGGTAATGCAGGGGAAAAGATATGCGGCAATTGTACTTTCTGCCGGAAAGGGGACGCGCATGAACCATTCCGTGCCGAAACAGTATCTCATGCTGAAAGGGAACCCAGTGCTGTACTATTCATTGCTTGCTTTCCAAAAAAGCTTAGTCCATGAGATAATCCTGGTAACCGGGGAAGATGAAATAGGCTATTGCCAGAAGGAAATTGTGGAAAAATATGGCTTTACGAAAGTTACAGAAGTGGTGGCCGGAGGGAAGGAACGGTACCACTCTGTATTTTGCGGGCTTGAAACGTTGAAAAAAGGGGGGCGCATGCCAGATTATGTTATGATACATGATGGGGCGCGTCCCTTTGTGGATGGAGGCACGATTGCCCGGTGCGCGCAGGCCGTAGAAAAATTTCAGGCCTGTGTGGCTGGAATGCCAATCAAAGATACCATAAAGATTGCAGATGGGGCGTTGTTTGCGAAAGAGACGCCAGACCGGAAATATGTCTGGCAAATTCAGACACCACAAGTATTTGAATTCTTGCTGATTAGAAGCATACAAAGAATTGCTGGATTGGGAAAAGGCGGGGAAACCTGTTTCTGTTACAGACGATGCCATGGTATTGGAAGTGACTTGCAATAAGAAGGTGAAACTGGTAGAAGGGTCTTATGAAAATATAAAGATAACAACGCCAGAGGATTTGAGGCTGGCAAAGGCTTTTTTCCCTGATATATGGGGCATGGGAGGCTTTTCAAATACGGAAAAGTAAAAAAATGGTAACAGTTCAGCCTTGCGATTGACCTAACGGGTATTACACCGGCTAAAATATAGCCGGTGTGCCCATAAATAACATTTTTATATTTTCTATAATCCCCATTTTCCTTTTCTTAAGGGTTTCTATGACTGTCATAATGGAACAGTACATTTCACTGCCGCTTTCCTTGCGAAAACCTCCAGCCATTTTCTGGCGATTTTTTGCTTTCCGTAAATCTCGTTCCGAAATATTGTCATCAAAGGGCACGGAAAAATCATGCAAGAATAAAAGATGGTTATGACTGTATTTATCCATACGGTTAAGTAATGTCTTTTCCTCTTTTTTCGCATATTTATGTCTGGTCGTTTTATTTTCTGCCTCTCCTTTTCGTATCAGGGAAAAATATTTTTCTTCATATTCCCTTAGGATTGCAGGCGGAAATGATGGGAACCCCTGCCCTAGTAATTCTTTCCGTTCCCGATTCATTTCACACAGGAGCGCACTCATCTCCCCGGACCATGCATTCCCTGTTTCCTCCGTATTTTTTCGGAGATAACGCATGATGTGGACATTGCATTCTGCGTGATCCGTGCCAAAGTGGTACAAAGCGGTTTCATGGTCATGGAGAAGAATCCCTGTATAGTGTTTCAAAAAATACAGTCCCTTCAGTGCTTCTATGGATTTGCTGTCCATGGCATGGTATACCACGCTGTTTTTTATGCTGAAATTCCGGATATAATTCTGTTTCCCATTTACTGTTACCACTGTGGCATCGGTTGCAACAACCTTTTGGTTCAACAGTCCGTTTTCCAAATTTGAAATGCTTGTTTGAGAAACCGACGCCAGTTTTTTGCAAAATCCATAGACGCTCCCTTCTGATAATTCAAGTTCTCCCTTACCGGCTGCATTTAAAAAAGAAGCAATCCTGTCGTTTGACATAACCCCTTCGCTATACAGGGATACAGCCAGCGCTTTTACATTTGCTCCATAGGTAACATCACTGCGGTATTCTTTTGGAATGTGTAAAACCCCTTCTTTATCTGCATAGATACGGATTTCTGTAATCATCGGTTCCACAGCTAGATCAACCACATATTTTGTGACGTATTTCTGTCCGGCTGCATTACCAATCATTTTTACTTCATGTCTGCATTTGCCGGAAGCAATTTTTACTTCTATCTCTGCTTTTGTAAGCGTTGTTCCTTTATGCCCTTTTTGTCCGCCTGCTTTACGTTTTGTTTTCTTTCTTCCGTTATAGGTATTTGCAGGTTTTCCGCCTTTTTGATCGGTAGATGGTGGAAGGGAAGTATTGGAGCTGTCATGATTGATAATACTTTTCAGACGTGCATTATCGTCTTTAAGCAGCCGGTTTTCTTGACGTAAGAGCCGGTTCTCTTCTTTTAAATCTGCGATTTCCGCTTTCAATTCCCCAACTTCCTGTTTGTGTTCTTTTTCAACCGTATCCAGACGCCCCATGATTTCCATGAGCTGCTGGTACATTCCATTTTCATAGTTGCTTTTTCTTCCCATGGGGCATCTCCTTCCGTTCATTTCTGATAACCATAGTTTATCAGAAATGAATAGAAAAGAAAAATCCTCTTTAGAATAGGTTCGTCAAAATGACGGTGGATTATTTTTGTGTATTCCAGAGGTTCTGTGGAATACCGGTCACAAAAACTATGAAAAATGGGATTCTGAACAGACATGTTGTTCAAAAGTTATCCACATACTAATCACAAAGCAATTAAATTCGTGAAATTACGTGTTTCCATGTGGATAATCAGAAGAAAAAACTTTTTCAATTTCTCTCTTTTGCCAGTCGCAAGGCTGAACTGTTACGGTTTTTCTCCG
>Ga0224483_100534_pt1 | contig 12253 bp, 9 predicted proteins | sample hydfratestSal1_FD_181453 | JGI IMG/M metagenome (GOLD analysis project Ga0224483, IMG submission 181453) | Metatranscriptome of mouse feces microbial communities from Columbus University, Ohio, United States - Sal1 (Metagenome Metatranscriptome) ... | reverse complement strand
TTTGGGTGATATAATATAGGCCAGGTTAAGCAAACAAGATGGGAGAGCCGGACCATGAGATGGAATCGAGTGTTGTTAAAATTAAGCGGAGAGGCCCTGGCAGGCCCGAAGAAGACGGGATTTGACGAGACCGCGGTGAAAGAGGTGGCCAGGCAGGTAAAGATTTCCGTGGACGCGGGAGTGGAAGTGGGGATCGTCACCGGAGGAGGAAACTTCTGGCGGGGGCGGACCAGCAGTGATATGGACCGGGTAAAGGCGGACCAGATCGGCATGCTGGCCACTGTGATGAACTGCATTTACGTTTCGGAGATGTTTCGGGGCGCGGGGATGGACACGGAGATCCTGACTCCATTTGCCTGCGGAACCATGACAAAGTTATTTTCCAAGGATCTGGCCAACGAGTATTTTAGCCAGGGCAAGGTGGTGTTTTTTGCAGGGGGGACAGGCCATCCCTATTTTTCCACGGACACGGGCATTGTCCTTCGGGCTGTGGAGATGGAGGCGGACGTGATCCTGTTAGCCAAGTCTGTGGACGGGGTCTATGACAGCGATCCGGCCCTGAACCCGGACGCGAAAAAGTATGAGACCGTTTCCATTGAGGAAGTGATCGACAAAAAGCTGGGTGTGGTGGATCTGACCGCGTCCATCATGTGCATGGAGCACAGGATGAGCATGGCTGTGTTTGATATGAACGAGCCGGACAGCATTGCAAACGCCATGCAGGGAAAAATAAACGGCACCATAGTGACCGTATGATCAGGAGGAAATCATGCAGGAATTATTAAAACCTTATGAGGACAAGATGAACAAGACTCTGGACGTTCTCCAGAGCGAATATGGGACCATCCGGGCAGGAAGGGCTAACCCCCATGTGCTTGACAGGATCAAGGTGGATTATTACGGCACTCCCACGCCTTTACAGCAGGTGGGCAATATTTCTGTGCCGGAGGCCCGCATGATCGTGATCCAGCCATGGGAGAAGAATCTTTTAAAGGTCATTGAGAAGGCGATCTTGACCTCTGATCTGGGCATTAACCCTACCAATGACGGCACGGTGATCCGTCTGGTGTTCCCGGAGCTGACGGAGGAGCGGAGAAAACAGTTGGCCAAGGATGTGAAGAAAAAAGGCGAGGCTGCCAAGGTGGCTATGCGCAATGTGCGCCGCGATGCTAACGACAGCTTTAAAAAGATGGAGAAAGCCGGGGAGTTGTCCGAGGACGATTTAGAGCTGGCGATTGACAAGATCCAGAAGATGATTGACAAGATGACCGAGAAGGTGGACAAGGCTGTGGAGGCCAAGACAAAGGAGATCCTCACCGTGTGATTCTGGCAGAAAGGTTACATCTTGGCAGATAAGAAGACAAATACAGGGGGCGGGCATTTACCTGCCCTTTGCTGTGTGTAAGGAAACAGGAGATGGCTATGAGCTTAGAACATATGGTGATACCGAAACATGTGGCGGTTATCCTGGACGGCAACGGTCGGTGGGCGAGGAGACGGGGAGTTCCCAGGGCTATGGGCCACAAGGCGGGGTGCGAGACTCTGGAGAAGATGGTCCGGATTGCTTCGGACACAGGGATTGAATATTTTACGGTGTACGGGTTTTCCACGGAGAACTGGAAGCGCTCCACAGAGGAGGTGGGGGCGCTGATGCAGCTGTTTCGGTATTATATGGTGCGCCTTTTGAAGATCGCCTCTGCCAACAACGTGCGGGTGCGGATGATCGGGGACAAAAGGCGGTTTGCCCCGGACATCATAAAGGGCATTGACGATCTGGTGGAGGGGACCAAGGACAATACGGGCATGACGTTTGTGATCGCCATCAATTACGGGGGCAGGGATGAGATCATCCGGGCCGCAAAGAAGCTGGTAAAGGATTATCAGGCGTCGGGAGCGGACGCGGACGGCATCGACGAGGCGGCATTTGCCTCATACCTTGACACGGCGGATATTCCGGACCCGGATCTCATGATCAGGACCAGCGGGGAGTTTAGGCTGTCCAACTATCTTTTGTGGCAGCTGGCCTACGCGGAGTTCTATGTGACAGATTGTCTGTGGCCGGATTTTAATAAGGAAGAATTAGAAAAAGCCATTGCTGCGTATAATAAGAGGGAACGCAGATTTGGCGGCAGGGTTTAAAGATGGAGGTGGTTGCATGTTTACGACCCGGTTGATAAGCGGGATCATCCTGGTGGTTCTGGCGGTTCTGATCGTGGGAGCCGGCGGGAGCCTGTTGTTTGTGGTAAACGGAGCTGTTTCCATGGTGGGTCTGTTTGAGCTTTATCGGGTGTTAAAGATCGAGAGGACGCCTCTTGCCGCCATCGGGTATCTGGCCTGCGGAGTCTACTACGGCCTGATCTGGTTTGACGGTCACGAGTATGTGACGCTGATGGCGATTGGGGCTTTGATGTGCCTTATGAGTTTTTATGTGTTTACGTTTCCAAAGTACAAGACCGAGGAAGTGACAGCGGCGTTTTTCGGCGTGTTCTATGTGGCGGTCATGCTGTCCTATTTGTACCAGGTACGGCAGATGCCGGATGGGGCTTATCTGGTGTGGCTGATCTTTTTCAGCTCCTGGGGATGCGACACCTGCGCCTACTGCGCGGGAAAGCTGTTTGGAAAACATAAGATGACGCCTACGTTGAGTCCGAAGAAGACCATCGAGGGCGCTGTAGGCGGCGTGGCCGGTGCGGCTGTTTTAGGGTATGCCTACGCGGCACTGCTGGGCCATGAGATGATGGAGCTTAGGAATCCTTATGTGGCCTGTGCCCTGGCCTGCGGGGTTGCGGCTCTGATCTCCCAGGTAGGGGATCTGGCGGCTTCGGCGATCAAGAGAAACCATCAGGTGAAGGATTACGGCCATCTGATCCCTGGACACGGAGGAATCCTGGACCGGTTTGACAGCATGATCTTTACGGCCCCGGCCATCTACCTGGTGATCACGCTGGCACGGTGAGACAGAGCGGTGTTTTGACGGGAGGAATACGGAATGAGAAACATATCGATTTTAGGTTCTACAGGCTCCATAGGAACCCAGACCCTGGAGGTTGTGCAAAAGAACGGGGATATCCGGGTGACGGCACTGGCGGCAGGGCAGAATATTGAACTTCTGGAGCGGCAGATCCGGGAGTTTAAGCCTTTGATTGCCTGTGTGTGGGACCAGGAGAGAGCGAAGGAATTAAAGATAAAGGTGGCGGATCTGCCGGTGCGGGTGGTGTCAGGCATGGACGGCCTTTTGGAGGCGGCCACAGAGCCGGAGGCAGAGACGGTGGTGACAGCCGTGGTGGGTATGATCGGCATACGGCCTACCATAGCGGCCATGGAGGCGGGGAAAGATATTGCCCTGGCCAACAAGGAGACCCTGGTGACGGCAGGTCATATTATCATGCCGCTGGCCGGGGAGAAGGGCGTAAAGATCCTGCCGGTGGACAGCGAGCACAGCGCTATTTTTCAGTGTCTTAACGGGGAGGATAAAAGGAACATCCACAAGATCCTGCTTACCGCTTCCGGCGGGCCTTTCAGGGGAAAGACCAGGGAGGAGATGCGGGATGTGCAGGTGGAGGACGCCTTAAAGCACCCCAACTGGTCCATGGGCCAAAAGATCACCATTGATTCGTCCACCATGGTCAACAAGGGCCTGGAGGTGATGGAGGCTAAGTGGCTGTTTGGGGTGGAGATGGACCAGATCCAGGTGGTGATCCAGCCAAAGAGCGTGATCCACTCCATGGTGGAGTTTGAGGACGGCGCGGTTATGGCCCAGCTTGGCACGCCGGACATGAAGCTGCCCATCCAGTACGCCCTGTACTATCCGAAGAGAAGATTTCTTCCAGGGGAGCGTCTGGATTTTTGGACGTTACATGAGATCGCCTTTGAGAAGCCGGATTTCCGGAACTTTAGAGGCCTTTCCCTTGCCTGGCGGGCCGGAGAGCGGGGCGGAAGCCTTCCGACGGTGTTTAACGCGGCCAATGAGTGGGCGGTTAAGGAGTTTTTGGCCAGGCGGATCTCCTATCTGGAGATCACGGATAAGATTGAGCGGGCCATGGAGGCACATAAAGTGGTGGATAAGCCTGGGGTGGAGGAGATCCTGGAAGCGGAACGGTGGACCTATGAGCTTCTGGGGTGATCTGCCGTCCCGGCGCTGAAAGGATGGAGTACTGGGCGCTGAAAGTATGATTATTGGGCGGATAGAGTACTGGGCCGGCAGTTTGACCGAATGTCTATTTATTTTCATTAGAAAGCAGGTATCGAAAGTATGAGCATGATCGTGGCGATCCTTGTGTTTGGGATCATCATTCTGATCCACGAGTTTGGACACTTCATTGTAGCAAAGAAATGCGGTATCGGCGTGGTGGAGTTCTCCATAGGCATGGGACCCCGCCTGTTTAGTTTTGTGAAGGGGGAGACCCGGTATTCCATAAAGGGGCTGCCTTTCGGCGGTTCCTGTATGATGCTGGGGGAGGATGAGGAAGACGCCAACCCCAAGGCGTTTAACAACAAGCCGGTTTGGTCCAGGATCGCGGTTATTGCCGCGGGGCCGGTGTTTAATTTTCTCCTGGCTTTTGTCCTGGCCCTGGCCATCATCCATGTGGCCGGGTATGATCCCGCGGAGCTGACAGGGGTTTTGGACGGATTTTCCGCTAAGGAGCAGGGCATGGAGGCAGGGGACGTGATCACCCGGCTGGGCGGGGAGCGGGTTATGGTGTACCGGGATGTGACCATGTACATGTATCTGCACCCTTCGGAGCCGGTGGACGTAGAGTATCGAAGGACCCTGGAGGACGGTTCTACCGAGCTTCGAAGGGCCCGGCTGGAGCCCAGATACTCGGAGGAGCACGGCGGATACATGCTGGGGATCCAGACCAGAGGCTATCGACAGCCCACGGGAGGGATTCTAAAGACGGTGAAATACGGGGCCTACGAGGTGGTCTACTGGATGAAGACTGTGGTGAAGAGCATTGGTATGATGATCCGGGGCCAGGTGGGAGCCCAGGATATGGCAGGACCTGTGCGTCTGGTGAGCATGATCGACGAGACAGTGGAGGAGACCAGGCAGTACGGGCTTGAGACCATGCTTTTGACGCTGGCCAACTTGTGCGTGATGCTGAGCGCCAACTTAGGAGTCATGAACCTGCTGCCGATCCCGGCCCTTGACGGAGGGCGTCTGGTGTTTCTTCTGTTGGAGGCCCTTCGCGGGAAACCGGTTGACAAGGAGAAGGAGGGCATGGTCCACATGGCCGGCATGGCGCTCTTGATGGGCTTTATGGTGTTTGTGCTGTTTAATGATATTGCCATGTTGTTTTTTAAATAGGGGAGAAGGGAGTTAAGTAGAACCATGGGAAGAGAGGAAAGCAAGATCGCGCGGATCGGGGACCGGGTGATCGGGGGCGGGAATCCGATCCTGATCCAGTCTATGTGCAACACCAAGACCGAGGATGTGAAGGCTACGGTGGAGCAGATCCTGGGATTAGAGAAGGCGGGATGCGACATTATCCGGGTGGCGGTTCCCACAAAGGAGGCGGCAGAGGGGTTGGGCCGGATCAAAAGGCAGATCCACATACCCTTGGTGGCTGACATTCATTTTGATTATCGCCTGGCTATTGCGGCGATAGAGAACGGGGCGGATAAGATCCGCATTAATCCCGGCAATATCGGTTCTGTGGACCGGGTGCGGGCTGTGGTGGATAAGGCCAGGGAGCGGGGGATCCCCATCCGCGTGGGGGTCAACAGCGGGTCCCTGGAAAAGGACCTGATCGCAAAGTACGGCGGCGTTACGGCGGAGGGAATCGTGGAGAGCGCCCTGGACAAGGTGAGAATCATCGAGGATATGGGATATGACAACCTGGTGATCAGCATCAAGTCCTCCGATGTCCTTATGTGCGTCAAAGCCCATGAACTGATTGCCGGTAAAACCAGGTATCCTCTCCATGTGGGAATCACCGAGGCCGGTACTCTGACAGCGGGCAATATTAAGTCCGCCATAGGGCTGGGGCTGATTTTAAGCCAGGGGATCGGGGATACCATCAGGGTCTCTCTGACAGGGGCTCCGGTGGAGGAGGTAAAGTCGGCAAAACTGATCTTAAAGACTCTGGGCCTTAGAAAAGGCGGGGTTACGGTGGTTTCCTGCCCTACCTGCGGGAGAACGCAGATCGACCTGATCGGCCTGGCGGGGCAGGTGGAGACTATGGCGGCGGAATTTGATGATCTGGATGTGAAGGTGGCTGTCATGGGCTGCGTGGTCAACGGGCCGGGGGAGGCTAAGGAGGCGGATCTTGGGATTGCGGGAGGCGTGGGAGAAGGGCTTCTTATAAGGAAAGGGGAGGTGGTCAGAAAGCTTCCGGAAGGGGAGCTTTTGGCGGCTCTCCGGGAGGAGTTTTTGAAACTGCGGGGGTGATATACCATGGCATATCAGAGAAAGGAACTGTTGTGAACTATCTTACAGTAGATGTATATAAGGAGTTTAAATGCAGCGCGGACGCCTGTTCAAACACATGCTGCGTGGGCTGGAGAGTGGAAATAGATAAAGAAACTTATGAAAAAATGATCGAGAAAGAAGAACAGCTGGGCGTTTTGGCAAAAGAGTGGCTTGATGATACCAGAGGCAGGGTATCTGTCCGGCTGGCTGATCATAAAAGGTGCCCTATGCTGACTGATAATAACCTGTGCAGAGTTGTGCTCAAATTGGGACCTGAGTATTTAAGTACGGTCTGTACGATGTATCCCCGTCAGTTTCATCAGTACGGTGAAAACTTAGAAGGGTATCTTTTTATGTCCTGTCCGGAGGTCATATCGATGCTGATGGAAAAAGACGCGGTTGAGTTTGATACTGGTCAGGATCAGAGAACCATGTCGGAGTATCCGCATTTGCGGTTGTATTTATTTGAGTGTACAGTGCGGGCGTCTATGGTGGAAATCCTTCAGAGTATGCCCCAGATATCCCTGAATACCCGCCTGTTTACAGCGTTTACGGTTCTGGAAGAGGGAATCCGTATGTATCGGGAGGATCAGCTTGATGGCGAAGCATTTGAAAAGGAGGTCAGCCTTTACGCTCAGGAAGCCATTCTTTGGGGGGTGGAAACGCGGATCGGCCAGCTTGTGGATGGAAGAAAACAGTATCAGTTTCTTAGACAGCTGTTTTTCATCATGCAACAATATACACAGGCAGAATCCCAGCGTTTCGCAAAATTGATCAGGCAGGCAGAACTGTATTTTTCAGAATGCGGAATGGAGCAGTATTTATCGGATGTACAGGCGTTTAAAGAAAACTGCAGAGCTGAGTATGGCAGATTTTATACAAACTATTGGGTTTATCGCATCTTTTCCTATATGATCACCATACCGGAGTATGAAAAGTCAAAAGAAAAGTTTATTTATACAGCGGTTGAGTTTGCTATGATCCAGATGATCCTCTTAGCGGATTTTGTGAAACAAGGGGGGAGGATTGATCGGGAAGATTATATTTATATTATTTCCTGTATCAGCAGAGTTGCGGAACATTCCTCAAAGTTTGAAACAGACCTTTTGAAGCATATTCATGAGAAAAATTTGGCCAGCGGAGCAGGAGTGCTGCTTATGACGATCCTTTAAAACGTGAACAGGAGTGGTAAGATGGCAAAATCATTTCTGGAGGTATTTCCAGATCTACATATGACAGCGGAGATGAATGAGCTTTTCAGACTGGTCTGTGTGGAGCGGGTTTCTTCCACCAGGGATCGAAGTTCTCTACGCGTCTACATAAACAGCCCAAGGCTGATCGATAAGAGAAACATCCATGCCCTGGAAAAAGGGATTCGGGAGCAGTTGTTTCCCGGAAAAAAACTTACTGTAAAGATCATGGAGAAATACAGTCTGTCAGGACAGTATAATCCAGAGAAGCTTTTTCAAGTATACAGGGATAGTCTGCTCTATGAGCTGAAAAGCTACAGTATTGTGGAGTATAATATCATGAGAAAAGCCAGATGCAGTTTTCCGCAGACAAATCTGCTGCGGATGACTGTGGAGGACAATGGGGTTTTTCGGGAAAAAACAGGGGATTTGAAACGAATCCTGGAGAAAATTTTTTACGAGCGGTGCGGACTGCCGGTGGATGTGGAATATGAGTTTGTAGAAGCGTCAGAGAACACACTGTTAAAACAGAGGGAGGCCCAGATCCAGAGAGAGATTGAAGAGAAGATCCTGAATCATCCCATGTTTGCGGGAAATGTTCCAGAGCAGAACGAATATGTGGATGACAAAAGGCCTGCGGCCATGGGAACCGGCGATCCTGCGTCTGAAAAAGGGCGGACCGCGGATGCGAATGGGCAGAGGAGTAAGGCGGCTATGGGCGGGGCACAGTCTTTGCCCCAGGCAGGCAGAGACGCAAAGGGAGAAGTCGCCTCGCCAGGGGCATTTTTTGACAGCGGAAGATCTGGGGACACCGGGAAAAAATCCTTCTCCAAAGAACCCCGCAGATTCGGCAGCTACCAAAAAAAGAGCGACAATCCGGACGTGCTCTACGGCCGGGATTTTGAGGACGAATTTTCCCAGATCCGGGACATTGCCGGCGAGATGGGGGAAGTGACCATCCGGGGCAAGATCATTGCCAAGGACAGCCGGCTTTTAAAGAGCGGCAAGACCATTGTGATCTTTGATGTCACTGATTTTACGGACACCATCACCGTGAAGCTGTTTGTCCGGGAGGACGCCCTGGAGGATATTGACAAGGCAGTGAATAAGGGGCAGTTTATCAAGTTAAAGGGCATGACCACCATTGACAAGTTTGACGGGGAGCTGACCATCGGGTCTGTGGTGGGCCTGAAAAAATGCGAGGATTTCTCGGATCAGAGGACAGATAACAGCCTGGTGAAGCGGGTGGAGCTCCACTGCCACACCAAGATGAGCGATATGGACGGGGTCAGCGACGTGAAAGATCTGGTGAAGCGGGCCAAAAAGTGGGGCATGCCCGCTCTGGCCATCACGGACCACGGGTGCGTCCAGGCATTTCCGGATGCCAGCCACGCCCTGGACAAGGGAGATCCGTTTAAGGTCATCTACGGGGTGGAAGGGTATCTGGTGGATGACGAGAAACAGCTGGTGGACAATGGCAGAGGCCAGGATTTTGACGACCCTTACGTGGTTTTTGACATTGAGACCACAGGTTTTTCCCCTCTCACCAACCATATTATCGAGATCGGGGCGGTGCGGGTGGAAAAAGGGAAGATCACAGACCGGTTCAGCACTTTTGTCAACCCGGACGAGCCGATCCCTTTCCGCATCGAACAGCTGACAAAGATCAACGACGCCATGGTCCTGGACGCGCCTAAGATCGACAAGGTTTTGCCGGATTTCTTAAAGTTTTGTGAGGGGGCGGCCCTGGTGGCCCACAACGCCTCCTTTGACGTCAGCTTTATTGACCGGAACGCAAGGCTTTTGGGCCTTCCCTTTGATCCTACGGTGCTGGACACGGTGGCTCTCGCCAGAATTTTGCTGCCCCAGATCAGCCGCTATAAGCTGGATTCGGTGGCAAAAGTGCTGAACATTTCCCTGGAGAACCATCACCGGGCCGTGGAGGACGCCGAGGCCACGGCGGAGATCTTTCTGGCGTTTTTGAAGATGTTAAAGGCCAGGGACATCCACACCCTTGACGAGTTAAACCGTCTGGGGGACATGGACAGGGAAAAGATAAAAAAGCTGCCTTCCTACCACGTGATCATCCTGGCCAAGAATGACCTGGGGCGGACCAATCTGTACCGGCTGGTGTCCTGGTCCCACATTGACTATTACCACAAAAGGCCCAGGATCCCCAGAAGTCTGCTGCGCAAGTACAGGGAGGGGCTGATCATTGGCTCGGCCTGTGAGGCGGGGGAGCTTTATCAGGCGGTGCTTCGGGGGATCCCGGACACGGAGGTGGGAAAGATCGTGGATTTTTACGATTACCTGGAGATCCAGCCCATTGGCAACAATGATTTTATGCTTCGGGATGAGGACAGCTCCATAGAGAGCGAGGAGGATCTAAGGAACATTAACCGGAAGATCGTCCATCTGGGGGAGGAGTTTAACAAGCCGGTGTGCGCCACCTGCGATGTACACTTTCTCGACCCGGAGGACGAGATTTACCGCAGGATCATCATGTCTCACAGGAAATTTAAGGACAGCGACGACCAGGCGCCTTTGTATCTTCGGACCACCCAGGAGATGCTTGATGAGTTCGCCTACCTGGGGCCTGACAAGGCGGAGGAGGTGGTGATCACCAACACCAGGCGCATTGCCGACCAGTGCGAGAACATTTCGCCTGTGCGGCCGGACAAATGCCCTCCGGTGATCGAAAACTCTGACGAGACCTTAAGAAATATCTGCTACAACCGGGCCAGGGAGCTTTACGGGGACAATCTGCCGGAGATCGTGGTGGAGCGGCTGGAGCGGGAGTTAAACTCCATTATCTCCAATGGATTCGCGGTTATGTACATCATTGCCCAGAAGCTGGTGTGGAAGTCCAATGAGGACGGGTATCTGGTGGGATCCCGAGGGTCCGTAGGGTCTTCCCTGGTGGCCACCATGTCCGGGATCACGGAGGTGAACCCTTTAAGCCCTCACTATTACTGCCCGGAGTGCCACTATTCGGACTTTGACTCTGAGGATGTGAAGAAGTTCGGGGGAATGAGCGGGTGTGATATGCCGGATAGGGAGTGCCCAAAGTGCGGCGCGCTGATGAAAAAGGACGGCCACGACATCCCTTTTGAGACATTTCTGGGATTTAAAGGGGACAAGGAGCCGGATATTGACTTAAATTTTTCCGGGGAGTACCAGAGCCATGCCCACGACTACACGGAGGTGATCTTTGGCAAAGGCCAGACCTTTCGGGCCGGGACCATCGGCACTCTGGCGGACAAGACGGCCTACGGGTATGTGAAGAACTACTATGAGGAGCGGGGGGACCGGAAGAGAGGCTGCGAGATCAACCGCATCGTCCAGGGGTGTGTGGGAGTGCGGCGGACCACGGGACAGCACCCGGGGGGAATCGTGGTCTTGCCTGTGGGGGAGGAGATCTACTCCTTTACCCCGGTGCAGCGGCCTGCCAATGATATGGAGACCACCACGGTGACCACCCATTTTGATTACCACTCCATTGACCACAACCTGTTAAAGTTGGACATTCTGGGACACGATGATCCCACCATGATCAGGATGCTGCAGGATCTTACCGGGCTGGACCCGGTGAAGGACATTCCCCTGGACTGCAAGGAGGTCATGTCCCTGTTTCAGAACACTTCTGCCCTGGGCATCACGCCGGAGGATATCGGCGGCTGTCCCCTGGGGGCTTTGGGGGTGCCGGAGTTCGGAACGGATTTTGCCATGCAGATGCTTATGGACGCCAAGCCTAAGTATTTCTCCGACCTGGTGCGCATCGCCGGATTGGCCCACGGCACGGACGTGTGGCTGGGCAATGCCAAGGACCTGATCCTAAGCGGTCAGGCCACCATCCAGACGGCCATCTGCTGCCGGGATGATATTATGGTGTACCTGATCCAGAAGGGCATGGAGGAGGGGCTTTCCTTTACCATCATGGAGTCGGTGCGAAAGGGCAAAGGGCTGAAACCGGACTGGATCGAGGCCATGCTGGCTCACGACGTGCCACAGTGGTATATTGACTCCTGTTTAAAGATCAAGTACATGTTCCCAAAGGCCCACGCGGCGGCTTACGTGATGATGGCCTGGCGCATTGCCTACTGCAAGGTGTTTTATCCTCTGGCCTACTACGCGGCGTTTTTCAGCATCCGGGCCAGCGCCTTCAGCTATGAGATTATGTGTCAGGGCCGGGATAAGCTGGAGTACTATATCGCGGATTACAGGAAGCGGTGGGACAATTTGTCCAAGAAGGAGCAGGATTCCATGAGGGATATGCGGGTGGTTCAGGAGATGTATGCCAGAGGGTTTGAGTTTGTGCCTCTGGACATCTACAGGGCTAAGGCAAGGGATTTTCAGATCATAGACGGAAAGCTGATGCCGTCCTTTGCCAGCATAGACGGCCTGGGGGACAAGGCGGCTGACGGCGTGGTGGACGCGGTGAAGGACGGGCCGTTTTTGTCCAAGGAGGATTTTAGGAATCGCACCAAGGTCAGCAAGACCATCTGCGATTTGATGGGGGATCTGGGGCTGTTTGGGGATCTGCCGGAGTCCAATCAGTTGTCTTTGTTTGATTTTGCGTAAGTGGGGGAAGGTTAAAAAGTGTCGCTTAACTGATAGTTAAGCGACACTTTTTATGTTAATTAAATCTATA
>Ga0224483_100532_pt1 | contig 12258 bp, 12 predicted proteins | sample hydfratestSal1_FD_181453 | JGI IMG/M metagenome (GOLD analysis project Ga0224483, IMG submission 181453) | Metatranscriptome of mouse feces microbial communities from Columbus University, Ohio, United States - Sal1 (Metagenome Metatranscriptome) ... | reverse complement strand
CCGCAATTTAAATGTATGTATCAATGCGGCGTTGAGGTAAAATGTAAACAGTAGTAAAAAAGAGATACTTAATTTAAATTTAGGGATTTATGATTACCCATATTTCAGAAAGAGTCCAGGCTTTGGCGCCGTCAGCCACATTGGCGATGTCTCAGAAGAGCAATGAGCTTAAGGCTCAGGGTGTAGATGTGATAAACCTTTCGGTAGGAGAGCCTGATTTCGAGACTCCTGCCCACATCAAGGATGCCGCCAAGCGTGCCATCGACGAGAATTTCACATTTTATACACCGGTGGCCGGCTATATGTCACTCCGTAAGGCTGTGTCTGAAAAGCTTCTCAAGGAGAATGGCGTCAGCTATGCCCCTGAACAGATTGTGGTGTCAAATGGAGCCAAGCAGGCACTTTGCAATGTGATTCTCGCCACTATCAATCCGGGTGATGAAGTAATCATCCCTATGCCGGCATGGGTAAGCTACGTGGAGATGGTGAAGCTTGCAGGCGGTAAAACTGTCGAGATTCTTGCTGATATCCAGCAGGATTTCAAGATTACCCCCGAACAGCTTGAGGCAGCTATTACTCCTGCCACACGAATGATTCTCATCTGTTCTCCCTCCAACCCGACCGGTAGCATCTACAGCCGCGAGGAACTCGAGGGGCTTGTGAAGGTTCTCGCCAAGTATCCCGACATCATGGTTCTTGCCGATGAAATTTATGAGCACATCAACTTCACCGGCTCATTTACCTCTATGGCTTCATTCCCCGAGATAGCTGACCGTACCATAATCATCAACGGTGTGTCAAAGGCTTATGCTATGACAGGCTGGCGTATCGGTTACTGTGCAGCACCACAGTGGCTTGCGAAGGCTGTGACCAAGCTCCAGGGTCAGTATACTTCCAATGCATCATCTATAGCTCAGAAAGCAGCCGAAGCAGCATATACCGGCTCGCAGGACTGCATCGCCGAGATGAACAAGGCGTTTGAACGTCGCCGTGACCTCGTGGTGAAGCTCGCAAGTGAAATCCCCGGTCTCAAGGTCAATCGTCCGCAGGGCGCATTCTATCTTTTCCCCGAAGTGAGTGCATATCTTGGCAAGACCACTCCTGACGGAAAGAAGATTGCTACTTCCGGTGACCTTGCCATGTATCTGCTTGAAGCAGGACATGTGGCTACAGTAGATGGTGGCGCCTTCGGTATGGAAGGATATATCCGTCTTAGCTACGCTACATCTGATGACAATCTCCGCGAAGCTCTCCGCCGCATCCGCGAGGCTCTCTTGAATTTGAAATAGTGCTGACAGGCAGTTCCGTCAAGAGGAATTGCTTTCAGTCTCCATAACTAAACTCTAAAATATCCGATGGATTTTATTGAAGAATTGACCTGGCGCGGCATGATTCACCAGATGATGCCGGGCACAGACGAACAACTGAAAAAGGAAATGACTACGGCGTATCTCGGCATTGACCCGACCGCTGATTCTCTTCATATCGGTCACCTCGTGGGGGTGATGATGCTCAAACATTTCCAGCGAGCCGGTCACAAGCCCATTGCGCTTGTAGGCGGTGCTACAGGTATGATTGGTGACCCCTCCATGAAAAGTCAGGAGCGCAAGCTTCTAGATGAGGAAACCCTGCGTCACAATCAGGAAGCCATCAAGGCGCAGCTCGCTAAGTTCCTTGACTTTGACTCAGATGCTCCCAACGCGGCTGAGATGGTCAACAACTACGACTGGATGAAGAATTTCTCATTTCTCGATTTCATCCGTGACGTAGGTAAGCACATTACCGTTAACTATATGATGGCTAAGGACTCAGTGAAGAAGCGTCTTAGCGGCGAGTCACAGCAGGGAATGTCGTTCACCGAATTTTCTTATCAGCTCTGCCAGGGCTACGATTTCCTCCATCTTTACAAGGAGAAGGGATGTCGTCTGCAGCTTGGCGGTTCTGACCAGTGGGGCAACATTACCACAGGCACCGAGCTTATCCGTCGCACAGCAGGTGGTGAGGCTTATGCACTGACATGTCCGCTGATTACCAAGGCTGACGGTGGTAAGTTTGGCAAGACTGAGAGTGGTAACGTATGGCTCGATGCCCGTTACACCTCCCCTTACAAGTTCTATCAATTCTGGCTTAATGTCTCCGACGCTGATGCCGAGAAATATATCAAAATCTTCACAGAACTTACCCGTGAGGAGGTAGCCGCGCTCGTTGAGGAGCAGGCTAAGGACCCCGGTCTCCGTCCCTTGCAGAAGCGTCTCGCCAAGGAAATCACCACTATGGTCCACTCAGCTGAGGACTATGAGATGGCTGTAGAGGCATCTCAGATACTTTTCAGCAACAAGGCCGGTGAGACTCTCCGTAAGATTGACGAGCAGACACTCCTTGCCGTGATGGAAGGTGTACCCCAGTTCGAGGTACCCCGTGCAGCCATCGAGGAGGGCACCAAGCTCGCCGACCTGCTTACCGAGGTTGCTCCTGTCTTCCCCTCCAAGGGTGAGATGCGCAAGATGGTACAGGGTGGCGGTGTGTCTGTCAACAAGGAAAAAATCGCCGACCCCTATGCTCCTGCCACTGCCGATATGCTGCTCAACGACAAGTATATCCTTGTGCAGAAAGGCAAAAAGAACTATTTCTTGCTGAAAGTTGTGTAAATCACGCTTGTAAATAGATAGGTCCTGCACCTGTCATCCGAGCTTTTATCATAATCCATCCCATACAGTCGGGGTGGATTATGTGTTTAAAGATTATTGCTTTTCCACCTAATGACCATGAAAATATGAAACTAAAGATAATTCTCACCGTGATGATGTGTGCTATATCCTTATTTGGAAGAGCACTTGACCATAAAGGAATCGTTCTGGATAAGGTGGATTTCGGCGGTTATAGACCATCATATCTATTTATGGAAGAATCCCCTTTGACCAAGCATCCAAAATAGAATCGTAACGACCTGCCGACCCCTTTCTCCTTATCTGCCACGAGGCATTATCAACAGAGGGTAATATCCGATATGGAGAATGCAATATTTTGATTGATATTTCCGTTATTTAGGAGAGTCGTGCAAATGTACGGGTCGGCAAGTTGATGAAGGGTCAAAGCGAGATATACATACCTGAAGAAGAACGATTTCAGACTAAGAGGGTTGCTGTCAGGCAATTTCACTCCAAGAGGATAAATGGAGGGCAGTTTGACGCCAAAGGGTGTACTCTTAGGCGGTGGATTGCTGTGGTTGTGACTTTGCTGGTAGGATTTGCTTCGGTTGTCAATGCGCAGTATCTCAACGATAAGCTCATGAACAAGCCCTACGCTGATTTGCGCCGTTGGCACCTCGGTTTCTCGGTGGGTGTGCATACTCAGGATATATCATTTACGCACAATGGTTTTGTGACCGCACAGGGCGAGCAATGGTTCATGGAACAGCCCTCCTTCTCTCCCGGCTTTTGTGTGAATGGGTTGGTGGATTATAGACTCAGCTCTCTGTTTAACCTGCGTTTAACCCCGGGAATGTACTTTGGAAACCGGGATGTGACCATGCGTGAGTATGAAAGCGGTGCCACTCTGAGTCAGAATATCAAATCGGCATACGTAGTGCTCCCGTTCGACCTGAAATTTTCCGGTCTGCGCTATCGGAATTCGCGTCCCTACATAACAGGAGGCGTAATGCCTACCTTCTGTGTGTCGCGTCAGCGCAACGACTATTTACGCATGAATGTGGCAGACTTTTATCTTACCTGTGGCTTCGGCTGCGACTTCTATCTACCATATTTCAAACTGAATCCGGAGTTGAAATTCTGCTTTGGGCTTACTGATATGATTGACCATGACCGCCCCGATTTAGTTGATGACCCGGAGAAGTTTAAAATTACCCAATCGCTCAAAAAAGCGGTGTCGCGCATGGTGGTGCTTACATTTTATTTTGAATAGTGGGTATGTGTAGGTTGCGATTTGATATTTCAGTAGTCCTGCGGTCAGCCGTGACAGCCATGATGATTGTGCTCTTTGGCGTGGGGAACGGAGCTGCGCAAGGTGAAGCTGCTTTGCTGTCACATTATTGGGCGCTCCCGACCTATTACAATCCGGCTGCGGTAGGTGAGACTGACTGTCTGCGCATACGTGGTGGTGCCCGTCTGCAATGGGTGGGGATTGATGATGCTCCGCGCTCGTTTTATGCTGTGGCTGATATGCCGTTGAAGTTTGCCGACCGCAAGTGGGGAGCCGGGGTGGTGGTGAGCAGAAGTTCTGAAGGTCTCTACCGCAATCTTAATGTTGGCGCCCAGTTCGGCTATAAATTCAACTTACTGAAAGGAGAATTTACTCTCGCATTTCAGGCGGGATATCTGCAGAACGATTTCAAAGGCTCGCAGCTCTCTTTGCCTGACGACGGGGAGGTTGAGCCTGTGGATGGGTCACTTCCCACATCTGATGTAAAAGGTGGTGCTGTTGACCTCGGGCTTGGTGTCTGGTACACCCGTGGCGGTTCATGGCTCGGCGTGTCGCTCAGCCATCTCAATAATCCTACAGTAACTTACAAGTCTTCTTTGGATATGCCGGTAACCACCGGACAGGTATCCGATGGCGAAGGAGTAGAGGAACAAAATTTTGAATTTACAGCTTCACGGATGGTATATTTTACCGCCGGAAGCAATATTGCCGTGAGAAACACGTTATTAGAAGTGATACCTTCTGTTATCGTGAGGACAGATTTCACCCGTACCTCATTTGAACTCACAGGGCGTCTGCGTTACAAGAAGATGTTCAGTGCAGGGGTGGGGTATAGGTACAAGGATGCTGTGGCGGCTATGCTCTCGGCAGAATTAAAAGGAGTGTTTGTCGGGTATGCCTACGAGTATAACCTCAGGGATATAGCCAAAGGCTCGTCAGGTAGCCATGAGATATTTGCCGGATATAGTCTGAAGCTTGATTTCTCCGGACATAACCGGTATAAACACAAAAGTATACGCTTATTGTAACTTATGAAAAAGATAATACATATACTTCTCACAGTCACGCTGCTCTCCATGGTGGGAGCCTGTGCGTCGGGCAACCGTAGTGCCATAGGGGGTGAAGTGACCGGAGTGGGCGGCAATTCGTGGTCGGAGCCTACACCTTACGGCATGGTACTTGTGTCGAGAGGCTCAGTGAAGATGGGGCCTGCCAAGGATGACTCGTTATGGAATCTTCGGGCTGATGCCAAGGGTGTATCGGTCGATGCCTTCTGGATGGATGAGACAGAGGTTACCAATGCCAAGTACAAGCAATTTGTCTTCTGGGTGCGTGATTCCATTATCCGTCAGCGCCTTGCTGACCCTGCCTATGGAGGGAACGAGGAGTTTATTATTGAAGAGAACCGCGAGGGTAACCCGATAGCCCCTCATATCAATTGGGCTAAGCCGATACCTTGGCGCAATGCCGATGAGGATGAGCAAAGGGCAATTGAGAGCATGTATCGTACAAACCCTATCACCGGTGTGCGCGAACTTGACCCCGAGCAGCTCAATTATCGTTATGAGACCTACAATCACACCGAGGCTGCACGCCGTAAACATCGTCTCAATCCTGCGCGTAGGGAATACAATACAGATAAGCCGGTCCCAACCGACATACCATTGATTTCCAAGGATACCGCTTATATCAACGATGACGGAGAGATTGTGCGTGAGACCATTACCCGTGGACTCACCGGGGATTTTGATTTTGTAAACACCTACATAGTGAATGTCTACCCCGACACCACCGCATGGATAAATGATTTCGACAACGCTTACAATGAGCCGTATGTACGTCTGTATTTCTCTCATGGTGGCTATAGTGACTATCCTGTGGTTGGAGTGAGCTGGGAACAGGCGAGCGCTTTCGCCAACTGGCGTACTGATTTCCTCCGCCGTTCGCTCGGCAAGGAGGGTGTGTATGTGGAGCCCTACCGTCTCCCCACGGAAGCAGAGTGGGAGTATGCGGCACGTGCCGGAAAGAGCGAGAACATGTATCCGTGGGACGGTGACCTTCCAATGACTGAGGAGGAAGGGTGTTTCTATGCGAATTTCAAACCTCAGGAGGGGAATTTCGTCCAGGACGGTCAGCTCATAACCTCTAAAGTGGGTACATACGCCCCAAATGATTTCGGGCTCTATGACATGGCTGGTAATGTGAGCGAATGGACTTCCACTGCTTACACAGAGAGCGTGAGCAAACTTACTGGCGACCTTAATCCTGAGTATCGTTATGACGCGGCTCAGGAGGACCCCTACAGGTTGAAGCGTAAGATAGTGCGTGGAGGCTCATGGAAGGATGTGGCTCACAATGTCCGCTCTGACATCCGCATGTGGGAATACCAGAATGAACAGCGCTCCTACATAGGCTTCCGCTGTGTGCGCTCGCAGATAGGTTTCGCTAAAGGAACCAAAGTAAAAAAGTAATCCGTAAACTCCTATGGGAAAAATAAATATCAGGACAAAAATTGATAATCTGCTCCGGTGGGAGGGTGGTCAGCGATTGTTTAACTTCGCTTACAGCATAGGTGCGGCAATTGTGATATGTGGCGCTCTGTTCACCATCCTGCATGTGCGCGGTGGTGTGGCTTTGCTCTGCATAGGCATGGGCACGGAGGTGCTTATGTTTGTCATCACGGCGTTCGACCGTCCACCGAGGGAGTATCCAGGAGGAAATTATCCGGTTGAGGTTAGCCAACGTGTAGCCGATTCCGGCAATCTCATTGCTGCGCAATCGTCTCCCTCATTGAGCGAGGCCGACTCGCAGTCGATAGCCGAGAATATACGCAAAATGTCGGTGGCGGCTGAGCAGATGGCGGCAATCGCTCGTGAATTGGAATTGCTCAGGCGTACCACTGAAACCCTTAACGAGGTGTCGTCCGTGGTGCTCGACAGCTACCGCGCCATCACGGAGAATTCATCCTCAATCTCCGAGAACACACGGGGATATGTGGAAAAGATGAATGACTTGAACCGAAACCTCGGCGGTCTCAACACTATCTATGAGGTGCAGCTCAAGAGCGTTTCCTCGCAGATTGACTCCATAGAGCGAGTGAACCGTGGCATCAAGGATATACGTGATATGTATGAGAAGAGTGCGGCGCAAAGCGCCCGTTACTGCGAGGAGACAGAAAAGATGGCTCGTTACATGCAGCAGCTCAATCGCATGTATGAGAAGACTCTCGATACAATGACCGTCAACATAGCCCGACAGGTCCCTGTGGATTAAGAGGTTGTTTGAAATAACAATGGCAGAATCGATAACAAAACTTTCGCCGAGGCAGAAGATGATAAACCTTATGTATATCATCCTCACGGCTATGCTTGCCCTGAATGTGTCGAGCGACGTGCTCGACGGTTTCGTCCAGGTCGAGGATGGTCTTGCCCGCACCAACGAGAATGTAGGGTTGCGTAATGATGCTGTCTATTCTCAGCTTGAATCATTCACGGCGCTTAATCCTGAGAAGGGTACTCCCTGGCTTGAGAAAGCTAAGGAGGTCAAGGACCGCACTGTCGGTTTGTACGAGCTCATTGATTCTCTTAAGGTGGCGATTGCCGTCGAAGCTGATGGTGCCGGTGGGAATCCTGTCGATATTAAGCGAAAGGATGATGTGGAGGCGGCTTCAGTGGTGATGCTTGCTCCCGGCGACAATCTCGGCAAGCATCTGCGCGAGTCGATAGAGGATTACCGGAATTTTATTATGACGACTGTCAGTGACTCGGTGAAGCGTGCAAGCATTGTCGAGACTTTGTCTACCAAACCTTTCCGGCGACCTGGTACTCTGGTGACCCAGCAGTGGGAATACTCCAAGTTTGAGAATCAGCCTGCAGTGGCTGCGGTTACTCTTCTGACCAAGCTCCAGAATGATATACGTTATGTCGAGGGGGAAGCCCTCGGTGCTCTTCTTGCGTCTGTCGATGCCGGCGATGTGCGTGTGAACGAACTCAACGCTTTTGTGCTCCCACGCTCTCAGATTGTGATGAAAGGGGGGAAATATGCCGCTAATATAGTGCTTGCTGCTGTCGATACTACGTCTCGCCCTATCATATATGTGGATGGAAAGAAACTTGCGGACGATAAAGGGACCTATGAATTTGTACCATCCTCGACAGGTACCTTTGACTACCACGGACACCTTGAGGTGACGCATGGCGACGGTTCTGTGAGTCGCCATCCGTTTGAGTCTACCTATACGGTTATTGAACCTATGGCAACCGTGTCGGCTACGATGATGAATCTGCTGTATGCCGGGATTGACAATCCGGTCAGCATTTCAGTGCCTGGAGTCCCGATGTCGGGAGTGAAGGCCACCATGACCAATGGAACATTGTCTCGAAACGGCGACAAGTGGATTGCACGCCCCTCCAAGGTTGGTGAAAACTCAATAGTGACTGTGACTGCCGAAATAGATGGGCAACCGCGCACTGTGGCTACAACTGAGTTTCGCGTGAGGAAATTGCCCGACCCGACAGCTTTTCTGCTCCTTCAAGGACAGAACGGCCGAAATGAACGCTACAAAGGGGACCGTCCGGTAGGGAAGGACCTCCTGACCTCCTCGCCGGGCATTGAGGCTGCTATTGATGACGATATACTCAATATAGATTTCAAGGTGCTTGGATTTGAGACTGTTTTCTTCGACCAGATGGGCAATGCCATCCCCGAAGTGTCGGATGGTGCTTCATTCTCTGCCCGTCAGAAGGAACGCATCAAACGTATGGGGCGCGGAAAGAGATTTTATCTATCCCGCATTCGTGCCAAAGGTCCTGACGGGGTGGAACGTACTCTTAATCCCGTTGAGGTTATAGTGCGGTAATCCCCCTTTCCTAATCACCTTATAAAAAACTTGCCGGATATGAAGAGATTTCTTTTTGCTGCTATAGTTATGATGATTGCCTCTGTCGGTCTCGCACAGGATGTGAGCCGAAGCACCGGAGTGCGTCGTCGGGTTGCCGATGAGAGTGGTGACACTAAAGGACGGTCTGCCGTTGCCACGGTTTCGGAACGTAGCCAGTTGCACTCACAGTCAACTGCAGTAGATGATTCAGAACTGCAATGGATGCGTGTGATATACCGTCATCTTGACCTCTCGAAGGAGAAGAATGCCCCTCTCTACTACCCGGAGGAGCCGACCGAAGGGGGCGATAATCTCTTCAGAATAATTCTCGCGCGTGTCGCTGCCAATCAGCTTCCGGTCTACGAGTACCTTGACGGTAAGGAGATTTTCACGGATGATTATAGGGTGAAGGTTGGCGATATGCTCGAGCGGTTCCATATTCCTTATACTGAAGCCAAAGGTTCCACCGAGCGCAACCCTAAGTTCAACATTGAGGAGGCTGATGTGCCCGTGACAGAGGTGCTGTCCTACTACATTGTTGAGCGCTGGGAGTTTGACAAGCGTAACAACCGGGTGCGTACCTATGTCGACGCCTTGTGTCCGGTCCTTCATCGTGCTGGCGATTTTGGTGGTGAGGATGTGAAATATCCGATGTTCTGGGTTAAATACGATGATTTAAGCCCATATTTGCGCGATAATGCGATATTCACCTCCGACGATAACAATCTCGCCACTTCCACTTATCATGACTATTTTACACTCAATCTATATGACGGTGATATCTACAAGACCCGCAATCTGCGCAACAAATCGCTGATGGAGCTTCATCCCGATTCTGAGTCGCTTAGTCATGCTCAGGACAGTATACAGCGACGCCTTGACTCATTTGAGGACAAATTGTGGGTGCCATCTCTTGAGGAACTTGCCGCACGTACCGATAGCGTGGGTACGGCAACTGACGAGAAGGTGAAGAAAACCTCCTCTGTGCGCTCACGCCGTGGTGCAGCCACAGCCAAGAGCAAACAGAAGGTAAAGCCTGCCAAAGTGAAACGGGCGAAAGCCTCCAAGTCAAAATCCTCCTCTGGCTCCGTCACCCGTTCGGTTCGCAACCGAAAGAATTAGAGGTTATTATTAAATATCCTCTTAACGTTTTCTCTCTTAACGTTTTTGCACCTTTTTGAGGTTAGGTAGTAGCACTGCCACGATGCCGAGCAGCGGAGTGTAGGCACAGAAATTATATACTGCCTCGATGCCATAAGTGTCAGCGAATTCTCCCAACACTGCCGATGCTATACCGCCCACGCCGAAAGCGAAGCCGAAGAACAGTCCGGAAATCATTCCTAATTTGGTAGGTAGGAGTTCCTGGGCATAGAGCAATATGGCAGGGAAAGCTGACGAGAGTGTGAATCCGGCGCAGAAGCTGAGTATCACTGTGAGCGGAAGTGATACATGGGGCATCAGCAGACTGAATGGAGCTGTGCCGAGAATTGACACCCAGATTACCAGTTTCCTGCCGTATCGGTCTCCCACCGGTCCGCCAACCAATGTGCCGGCTGCTGTTGATACTACAAATACAAACAGATAGATTTGCGATTCTGACACAGTGACTCCAAACTTGTCAATGAGATAGAAAGTATAGTAGCTCGAAAGGCTCGCCATGTAGATATATTTGGAGAAGATAAGCACTATTATGACTCCGATGGCAAACCATGTCATGCTCTTGGATAGCGGCAGATGTGCGTGATGTTCTTTGCGGGATATGTTTTGTCTCAGCTGCTGGAGATATCCGCGGTACCACCGGCATATAGGGCGCATGGCAACGAAGCATGCCGCAGCGAAGAGCAGAAACCAAAGCACGTAGTGGCGGTTATGAGGTGCCACTATCAGCGCCACGAGCAGCGGACCCACTGAGCCTCCGAAATTTCCTCCCACCTGAAACACTGACTGTGCGAATCCTCTGCGTTCATGTCCGGCAAGCGATGTGATGCGTGACGCCTCGGGATGAAGGGTGGCGGACCCTAAGCCCACCATGAACACAGCCACAAGGATTCCGGGCAGTGTGGAGCAATAAGAAAACAGCACTATGCCGATTGATGTGCAGCACATCCCCATAGGAAGGCTCCATACAAATGGGCGGCGGTCAAAAGCATACCCGACAACCGGCTGGAAAATGGATGCCGCGAGTTGATATACAAGTGTGATAAGACCGATTTGGGCGAAATTGATATTCAAATCCTCCTTAAGCATAGGATAAACCGCCGTGATGACCGATTGCAGTAAGTCATTCAGGCAATGTGCCGCGCTCAAGGCAAGAAGTACATTGAACGTAGGCATCGAAGTGAGTTTGCGAACCTTTCTGATAATATCCATCTTTATATGTTACCGTTAGACAACTTCTTAGTAATTGAACCTATCCTGAAAAATCATTCTTTTCACTGATGAGAATGATTTTTTTGCTACATCTCCTACCGGTTCAATAATCACGATTATTAAAAAGAGCTGCAAAGTTATGAAAAATCCATTAATTAAAAAATCAGATATTCTGTCTCACCTCGATTGCCCTCATGGCATAACAACACAGACGCCCCATGTAAAAGCGCGGGGGCGTCTGTCAGAGTTGTTCTATCCCTGATTCAAGGGAGCGGTCGTTGTTTTATAGATTAAATGTTGTTGCCTTATAGGTAAGTGTTGCCGTGTCAATATGTGATGACAGGCTCAAGTTCTTTTGCCTGGTCAATCATTTTTTGTAATTCGGTTATTGACGGCACACGGTTGCAGAGGTTCTTCTGGTCATTTACCTCCACTAACTTTGGCTGGAGATTGGCTGCAACCCTGTGGCGGAATTCCTTTACGGTGTCTACGCCTGCGGCTTCGAGAAGTTCGGCAAACTGACCTGCCACACCTTTGATGCGGAACAAGTCGGCATGGTTGGTCCATTTGAGAATCAGTTTCTCGGATATCCCGGTCTCTTCAGCGAGAGCCTCACGTCCCTTTTTCGTGGCGGCTTTTTTCAAAAGCTCTTCGGTGGTGTTCACGCCTGAAGCCTGAAGCTTATGTGCGTAGGATTCACCTATACCCTCGATTACATCAATTTTATAAGCCATTGGGTGTTGTATTAATGGTTAAGATAAATTTTGTGAGTCACTCAGAGGATTGGTCGAACCACCTCTCAGCTAAAATCATAACGTTTGGGCGGCGGTGTAGGTTTTCGTATAGGCATAAAAAAAGTGTCTGCGGTTTTGCAGACACTTCTGATGATTTTTGTGGGCGCTGAGGGATTCGAACCCCCGACCCTCTGCTTGTAAGGCAGATGCTCTGAACCAGCTGAGCTAAGCGCCCGGATATTTTTTAGATGCTTGCGGGATGCATCGTTGCTGTTAAGACGAGATTGGCTGTTATTTGTGGGCGCTGAGGGATTCGAACCCCCGACCCTCTGCTTG
>Ga0224483_100530_pt1 | contig 12281 bp, 10 predicted proteins | sample hydfratestSal1_FD_181453 | JGI IMG/M metagenome (GOLD analysis project Ga0224483, IMG submission 181453) | Metatranscriptome of mouse feces microbial communities from Columbus University, Ohio, United States - Sal1 (Metagenome Metatranscriptome) ... | reverse complement strand
TTTTCATAGCAGTATATTTATTATGATTATTAATACTCTGCAAAGTTACATACACAATCACCCTAAAAAGTGCGATAATGTCAATGCATGGTAATAATAATTCCCTCAAAAAGCCTCAACAATCCTTAACACAAATCGGGGAGGATTATTTTTAATAGTTATTTTGGTTTTTTAGCAAATATCTGCTATCTTTGCAGTCGAAATGCCCCTACATGGATAATACTGATTACCTTTTTCTGCTCTTCTCAGGTCGGACTATCCATCACACTATTTAGTGCTATCGCACAATTTTTTTATTTCAATTCTATTACGTTTATTTTGCTGACACACAAGCATCACATTTAGAATATTTTTTTCCATGGCTTACTGGTCTGTTAACCTGCTTATCATTTTTTCGCTTTGCGTATTGCTGGCGGGTGTATTGATTCCTCAAATTCTGCTGATTGCCTACAGGAAAAACCTGTTTGACGAAGTAGACGAACGAAAAATCCATAAAGGTTCCATACCGCGTCTCGGCGGTCTGGCATTTGAACCTGTGATAATGCTGTCGCTCGCATTAGTGCTGGGAGCCAACATGATGATGGGATACTCCGATTTCGGCACTGCCCTCACCCACGACTGCCTGCTCCTCATCGCCACATTCTGCTCCACGATGATGCTCTACCTTATCGGTATAGCCGACGACCTTATCGGTATCAAATACCGCGCTAAATTCGTGGTACAGATAGCCTGTGCGGTCCTCCTTATCTGCGGCGGCGCATGGTTTGACTCATTGGGCGGCATATTCGGCATCTGGGGGCTGCACCCAGCCATCGGCTACCCCTTCACTGCAATAGTGATTGTATTCCTGATTAACGCCATAAACCTCATCGACGGGATTGACGGACTCGCATCAGGACTCAGTTCCATAGCGGTGATAATATTCGGCATATCATTCTTCATCCTTGGCGAATACGCATTATCAGCCATCTCGTTTGCCGCTCTCGGTGTGCTATGCCCGTTCTTCTACTACAACGTGTTCGGCAACGTGCAGAAGCATAGCAAAATCTTCATGGGCGACACCGGTTCACTTACCATCGGATTGATTCTCTGTATCCTCGGCATCAAGCTCTTCACTGCCGACCCCGGCGAGCTGTCGTTCAATCCCGTGGTACTCGTCTTCTCCCCGCTCATCATTCCGAGCTTTGACGTGGTGCGCGTGTATATGCTCCGCATACGCCAGCACCGCAGCCCCTTCCTCCCCGACAAAACCCACATCCACCACAAGCTGCTTGCAGCCGGACTCCGTCCACGTGTGGCAATGATTACAATCATCTCCGTGTCAGCAGCTTTCACCATCCTCAACCTACTCCTCTCATCAATCATGAACATCAACTTCGTGGTGGTGATTGACATAGTGCTCTGGGTGGTAGGCAACATCTGGCTTTCCAATCTGATTTCAAAGCGCAAACTTGCTGAGCAGCAAGCTTAAAAGGCGCCAAATCACTGCGGACAGTCACTACGGATGATAAACGCATAAATTTTTGCCGGTATTTTATTCATGAAAATACCGGCAAAAATTGTTATATTTGTAGAACTGATTTTAAAATCTTTATTTTTCAAGGTTAGAATCTGTTTTTGAGAGAATGAACTGATTCTGAGCCGACATTCCACAAAGTCTGAATCAGTTAGTATTCAGAGATTTTACAATTATGATTGACCAGATATTAAACGAACAGATAACCGAACGCGCAGTGCTGGTAGGTCTGATAACCGAGCAGCAGAACGAAGCTAAAGCCAACGAATATCTTGACGAACTCGCATTTCTCGCCGATACAGCCGGCGCTGAGACCGTCAAGACATTCCTGCAGCGCCTCGACTACCCCAACCCCCGCACATTCGTGGGTAAAGGAAAGCTGGACGAAATACGCGAATTTATTGAGGACAACGACATAGGAATGGCGATTTTCGATGACGACCTCACATCGAAGCAGGTACTCAACATCGAGCGTGAGCTGAAAGTGAAGATTCTTGACCGCACAAGCCTCATTCTCGATATATTCGCCAAACGCGCACGTACAGCAAACGCCAAAACTCAGGTGGAACTGGCTCAGTACCAGTATCTCCTCCCCCGTCTTACCCGAATGTGGACTCACCTTGAGCGCCAGCGAGGCGGTATAGGTATGCGTGGTCCCGGTGAAACCCAGATTGAAACCGACCGTCGTATAATCCTCGACAAGATTTCACGCCTCAAGGAGGAGCTCCGCTCCATCGATAAGCAGAAAGCCGTGCAGCGCAAGAACCGTGGCAAACTCACCCGTGTGGCGCTTGTGGGCTATACCAATGCAGGCAAATCAACCCTCATGAATCTGCTGAGCAAGAGCGACGTCTTTGCCGAAAACAAGCTTTTCGCCACGCTCGACACCACCGTGCGCAAGGTAATCATCGACAATCTCCCCTTCCTTCTCACCGACACCGTCGGGTTTATACGCAAGCTCCCCACCCACCTGGTCGACTCATTCAAATCCACACTCGACGAGGTGCGCGAGGCTGACCTTCTGGTACATGTGGTGGACATCTCGCATCCCAACTTCGAGGAGCAGATTGAGGTGGTCGACAAGACCCTGCGGGAAGTGTGCAACGGGGCTGAGAAACCGATGATAATGGTATTCAACAAGATTGACGCCTTCTCCTACACCCCGAAGGATGAGAATGACCTCACACCCCGCACCCGCGAGAACATATCGCTCGACGAGCTTAAAAAGAGCTGGATGAGCCGTATGCCCCACGACTGTGTGTTCATCTCGGCAAAGAACGGCACCAACATCGACGAACTGAAACAGATGCTCTACGAGCGCGCCAAGGAGATTCACCTCTCCCGCTTCCCATACAATGATTTCCTGTTCCAGAAATATGACGAGGATGACACCCCCGAACTTCCGGAATAACCTGCGCTCTCTCCCCCTTGATTGAAAAGAATCAATACGACAGACAATATCAATGCCCGCAGGGACCGAAGACCTTGCGGGCATTAATTATATGTTAATTATATGTTCTGCATGCTACGGAGCGACGTTTCCATCCCTCCCCTTACATGCTCTTAAAACTCCACGAAAGCAAGCGGGAGCAACGACTTCACGGAGGGAAGGATATAGAACTTATCCTTTCCGCAAAGTATCACCTTGACATCATGTCCGGCAAGGGTCTCATACTCCAGCAGAGCCTGCCTGCAAGCCCCGCAAGGAGCCACGGGATTCTCCACAAACTCCCCGTCAGTGCCGCGTGCGGCTATCACAATCATCTTGAACCGCGAATCGGGATACTGCGCATGGGCATAGAAGCAAGCCGTGCGCTCGGCGCATGTGCCTGAAGGATAAGCCACGTTCTCCTGATTGGAACCTGTCACTATCTGCTCTCCGTCGAGCAGTATGGCAGCCCCCACGCAGAAATGGCTATAAGGCGCATAGCTACGGTGAGTGGCTTCGCGAGCCATCACCACCAATCTCTGCTCCATCTCCGAGAGTTCATCGAACGAGGCTACATCAACCGGGACCTTTATCTCAAATTTTTTCATCGTATAATCTGTTTGATATCTATTTTTCATTTTCCACCTGCTCATACAGGTTGCGGCAGCCCTCCTCCAGGAGGTCGAGCACAAGCTCAAATCCCTCGGCACCTTCATAGTAAGGGTCGGGCACATGGTCCCAGCGATTGCCGGGATTGAAGAACGATGCCATAGCCACAATTTTCTTCTCAGCCTCGGGCGAGGGTGCCACTGCCCGGAGATTGCTCAGATTGCTCGCATCCATACCTACAATCAGGTCAAATCTGTCGAAATCATCAGGAGTGACCTGGCGGCATCTGTGGTCAAGTTCCAGTCCGCGCTGACGCGCATGCACTCTCATGCGCCTGTCGGGGAGGTCTCCTATATGATAGCGCCCGGTGCCGGCCGAGTCGATATTCCACTCCGCCTCATCACCTTCCTGCGCCACGATGGACTTCAACACCCCTTCTGCAGCCGGCGAACGGCATATATTACCGAGACAGACGAACAGTATGTTATGTTTCTTATGCTTCATAATTAATGAAATCAGTTCAATATATTTAACGCAAAAATAATGATTTTGGATTTATAAAACAAGAAATCAGCCTCACGGCAGGAGAAATGTCCCGTGAGGCTGATTAATGGGGAGTTATCAGTAATCTAAAGAATCTGTGCTATAAAGAATCTAAAGAAACCGTGCTGCAAAGATTACTGTTCCAAATCCTTAGGAACGGCAACGATGCGGAGATTCACAGAGTTGATGAAATCAAGTATGTTCTGACGTTCGGGAGTATCCTCTACGTCAGCCTCGATGCGGCGCATGGCGTTGAACACCGAAGTACCTGTCTGATATATATGGCGATAACACTTGGCGATATCGTCGATGCGCTCCTCGCTCATGCCCTGCTTGCGGAGAATCATTGCATTCACGCCGAAATAGGAGGTAGGGTTGTGCGCCATGATACAGTAAGGAGGCACATTGCCGGTGATACGGCAGCCACCCTTAATCAGCACCCAGTCACCCACGCGGCTGTTCTCATGCACCACCACGCTTGATGAGAGTATGGAGCATTCGCCAATCTCAACATCGCCGGCTACCGATACATTGTTGCCCAACACATCTTTACCCTTGAGGTGGGAATCATGTCCCACATGGGAATTAGCCATGAGGAATGAACCGCTACCGATGCGTGTGCCCCCCTCGGGATTGATGCCTCGGTTGATAATCACATTCTCACGGATAGTCACATCGTCGCCAATGTAGCAATATGTGAAGCCACCCTTCCAACGGAAATCCTGAGGGTCGGCACCGACAATCGCACCCTGGTATACCTTGCAGTTCTTACCCATGCGGGTACCGCGGATAATGCTTGCGAAAGGCATAATCACGCAATTATCGCCTATCTCCACATCCTTGTCGATGTATGCGAAGGGATGTATTTTCACATTCTCGCCGATTTTGGCGGAAGGGTCGACATGAGCTTTTTCGCTAATCATAATTTTTCATGTGTTAAGAGGTTGTGAAAACTATCTGCCGCCACCGAGGTTCTGGTATAGATTTATCACCGAACGGGCAGCTGTCAGGTTGGTAGTAATCTGGGCTGTCTGTGCCGCGAGCAGATTCTTCTGTGCGGTGAGCACTTCCAGATAAGTGGTTGAGCCATCAAAGAGGAGCAATTCATTGGTTATCTCCACTGACTTCACAAGATTATCCACCTGAAGTGCAAGCCACTGCTGCTTCTGCATGCTCTTCTCGTAAGTGGTGAGAGCATCGCTCACATCGGCTGCAGCGCTCATGAGGGTATACTCAAAATTATTGAGCGCCTGCTGCTGCTGAGCCTTGGCTGCCTCGAGACGGGCTATATTCTGTCCGCGGGCAAAGATTGGAGCAGTGAGGCTTCCTGCAAGCTGGATGAACCAGTCGCCGGGGTTCTGGATAAACGAGCCGAGGAGGTTGGTGAAACCGCCGTTGGCAGAGATATTGATGCTGGGATAGAAGGCGGCACGAGCGGAAGCTGTGGTATAGAATGCCATGGCGAGACCCATTTCCGATGCACGGACGTCGGGACGGGCTGCGAGCTCAGCCATAGGGATGGCTGTACGCTTCATTTCAGGCACATTGAGAGCGGCATCGGGCGAGATGGTCCACTTCTGCGGCATCACATTGAGGAGCAGCGAGAGGGTATTGTTGGCTTCATGGAGCGACATTTCCACATCGGTGATAGCCGACTCGATGCTGTAGTACTGTGCGAGGCTCTGCACCACTGCATCCTCACGCAGACGTCCGGCTTCCTTCAAGTTCTTCATCACGGTCACGCTCTCGTTCCACAGCTCGGCGGTCTCGCGCGAAAGTTTCAGCTGGCTTTCGAGAGCCGCGATGGTGTAATAGCATTGAGCCACACCGGCTATAATCTGTGAACGCACAGCCTGCTCGTAGGCACGGGTCTGGAGTTCAGCCATCTGTGCGCCGCGTTTTGAATTAAGAATCTTACCGAACACGTCCACCTCCCAGTTTACGGCGAGGGGGAGCTGATAAGTCCAGCTCATATCGCTGCCGGCATACGAAGCACCTGCTCCGTTGGGCTGGAATGTGAGCGAGGGGAGATAGCTGAGCTTAGCGCCTTTGAGCTGCGCATGGGCTATATCCACATTGAGTTTGGCGTTGCGGAGGTCCTTGTTGTTGGCAAGCGCCTGATTGATAAGGTCGGCGAGCACAGGGTCAGTGAACACCTTGTCCCACGCGAGGTTACCGAAAGCACCGGCATCCTCTTCCTGCTTCAGAGCCTCGGCATATTCGCTCACCAGACGGCTGTTGACCTTCTCAGGGTCATATTTCTGATATATTCCGCAGCCGGTGAGCGCCGAAGCGCTCACTGCTACTGCGAGAATCAATGATATATTCTTGATTTTCATTTCAGTATACTGTGTGATAAGTAACTCTTATATGATTATTGTGCAGGTGTATACTGCTCGATTTCGTTTTCGATACCCTCGTTGTCGGTGTCTTCCCATTTGAGAGGAGTAATCTTCTCCTGAATCTTCTGGAAAATCACGAAGAGCGCGGGCACTATCAGCACCTGGAGTATCATACCGATAAGCATACCGCCGATTGAACCTGTACCGAGGGCACGGTTACCGTTGGCACCCGCACCGGTGGCAAACATCATAGGCAACAGACCGATAATCATCGCCAACGATGTCATGAGGATAGGACGAAGACGGGCGGTGGCACCCTGGATGGCGGCATTGACGATTGACATACCTGTGCGGCGGCGTTCCACTGCGAATTCCACAATAAGGATGGCATTCTTGGCAAGAAGACCGATAAGCATGATAAGCGCAATCTGCAGGTAGATGTTGTTGGAGATATCGAAAATCTGAGCGAAGATGAAGGTACCCATCAGACCGAACGGAATTGAGAAAATAACCGCCCAGGGGAGAATGTAGCTTTCATACTGCGCTGACAGAAGGAGGTAGACGAACAGCAAGCAGAGTCCGAAAATAACCGCGGTGGTCGAACCTGCACCGGTGCTTGCCTCCTCACGGGTCATACCTGAATACTCGTAACCGTAACCTGCGGGAAGTGTCTCGTTGGCTACACGTTCGATAGCTGCAAGACAGTCACCTGAAGTATAACCGGGAGCCGGCTGACCGGTCACGGAGATTGACTGGAACATGTTGAAACGGTTCAACAAGTCAGGTCCGTAAACCTTGGTGAGAGTCACGAAGTTTGACACCGATGCCATTTCGGCGCCGTTGCGCACCTTGATGGCAGAGAGGGTCTCGGGGCTTACGCGTGATTCAGGGTTAGCCTGCATCATCACACGGTAAATCTTACCGAAACGGTTGAAGTTAGACACGTACATACCGCCATAGTAACCCTGGAGAGCCGAGAGAATATCGCGGGGTGAGATGCCGGCCTGCTTTGCCTTGGCAGCATCGATATCCACCATATACTGCGGGAACGAGGGGTTGAAGGTGGTGTATGCCATCTGCACTTCGGGCTGGGCGTTAAGCTGTCCGAGGAAGCCCTGAACCACGCCGAAGAAGTCGTTGACATCGCCACCGGTACGGTCCTGCATCTTGATTTCAAAACCGTTGGTGAGCGAGTAACCGGTAATCATAGGGGGTGCGAATATCATCACACGTCCATCCTTGATTACTGAGGTCATGCCGTAGAGCTTACCAAGGATAGCATCCGAAGTCTGGTCGGCGCGCTGGCGGTCCTCCCAGTGTTTGAGCTTAAGGATGAATGTACCGTAAGTGGCACCCTGACCTGCCATGAAGCTATAGCCGAGAATCTTCTGGCGATACTCGATTTCAGGAACCTGGGCGAGAAGCACGTCAAGCTGATTGAGCACCTCTTCTGTACGCTCCTGTGATGTGCCCGGAGGCATATCGACCATACAGAACAGTGTACCGGTATCCTCATTAGGCACGAGGGTCGAGGTAGTGATGCTCATGAGCCATACAAGGATTGCGACTGAAGCTGCCACAATGCCGAATGAGGTGATTTTGTGATTGATAAACCATCCGGTGAACTTATTATAAGCCTTGAGGATGCGGCCGAAACCGATTTCAAATCCCTTGTGGAAACGCTTGCCGAAGATACCGAGGATAGTGACAATGGCACATACCGCAGCGATGGCGAGTTTCAAGGGGTGTTCGAAGCTGTACCAGCCGAGCACCATGAAAGTAATGGTGGCGGCAAGGAAAAGGAAGGTAATCAATGGGGGAAGGTCGAGTGTGAAGCGACGCTTGGCGTTTGCCTTGACTGCCTCGGCTGCAGCACCGTAAGCCTGACCCATGCGATCCTTGAGTGAGTCATGGTTGTCGTGACCCTTGAGGAACACCGCACAAAGCGCAGGTGAAAGGGTCAACGCATTCAGCGCCGACAGACCAATGGCGATAGCCATGGTAAGACCGAACTGGCGGTAGAACACACCGGTGGTACCCGACATGAACGACACAGGAATGAACACAAGCATCATTACAAGAGTGATGGAGATGATGGCACCGCCAATCTCACCCATCGCATCGATTGATGCCTTGCGCGCACTCTTGTAGCCCACGTCAAGTTTGGCATGCACCGCCTCGACCACCACAATCGCGTCGTCGACCACAATCGCAATCGCAAGCACGAGAGCCGAGAGGGTGATAAGGTTGATTGAGAACCCAATCAGGTTCATGAAGAAGAATGTACCCACGAGTGCCACAGGGATGGCGATAGCGGGGATGATGGTGGAACGGATATCCTGAAGGAACACGTATACCACAAAGAACACGAGGATGAATGCCTCGATAAGGGTCTTGATTACCTCATGGATTGAAGCGTCAAGGAAGTCGTTGTTGTTCATCGGCACGGCGATGGCGAGACCTGCGGGAAGGTCCTTCTTCATCTTATCTACCACGCCGAGACAGTCATTGATAATCTGGGTCGCGTTAGAACCTGCGGTCTGGAACACGATACAGCTTGTAGAGGGATAACCGTTAAGACTGTTGGCAAAGCCGTAGGTCACACGTCCCAGCTCTATCTCTGCCACATCTCCGAGGCGGAGCACCTCACCGGTAGGCTTGGCGGCTACAACAATATCCTCAAACTGTTCGGGGGTGGTCAGACGTCCCTTGTACTTCATGGTGTACTGGAAGCTCTGGTCACCCTGCTCGCCGAAGGCACCGGGGGCAGCCTCGATGTTCTGTTCGGAAAGAGCGTAGGAGATATCGGAAGGCACAAGTCCATACTGCGCCATAACCTCCGGTTTGAGCCATATACGCATTGAGTAGTCAGCGCCAAACGACATCACGTCGCCCACACCTGACACACGCTGGAGTTCAGGAATCATGTTAATCTTGGCATAGTTGTCAAGGAACTCCTGGTTGTAACGGCCTGACTCATCGTAGAGTGCCACCATGAGAAGCATTGAAGTCTGACGCTTCTGGGTGAGCACACCCACCTGGGTTACTTCGGCGGGAAGAAGGTTCTGAGCCTTTGCCACACGGTTCTGCACGTCCACGGCAGCCATGTCGGGGTTAAAACCCTGTTCAAAATACACTGTGATGTCGGCTGAACCTGTATTGGTGGCGGTTGACTCCATATAGGTCATACCCTCGGCACCGTTGATTGACTCCTCCAGAGGGGCAATCACCGAGTTAAGCACCGCCTGGGCATTCGCACCGGTATAAGTGGTGGAAACGCGGATGGTAGGAGGTGCGATGTCGGGGAACTGGGTGACAGGGAGCGAAAACAGTCCGATAAGACCCAGCAACACGATGAAAATTGAAATCACCGTTGACAGCACCGGCCTATTGATAAAAGTATCTAATTTCATCTTTTTTGCACTAATTGTTTATTTGTTTATTAGGTGAACGGGTGGGATTGGATGCCGCTCACTTATTTTGCAGCGGGAGCTGCTGTCTCGGCTGCAGGAGCTGCGGCTTCCTTGGGAGCCACCGGAGTGATTACAGCGCCATCCGAAAGTTTAGTACCCACGCCTTCAACGGCTATGCGGTCGCCGCTCTTCAGACCTGAGGTGACCACGAAAGTCTTACCGTCATTGTTAGCCTCGATGGTGATGGGGGTTGACACGACCTTGTTGGAATCGTTGACCACATACACGAAGCGACGGTCCTGAAGCTCGAATGTAGCCTTCTGGGGAATCACAATCACGCTCTCCTGGGGGTTAGGCATGATTACCTGACCTGTACCACCGCTGCGGAGCACACCGTTGGGATTGTCGAAGAGGGCACGCACGCTTGATGAACCGGTGTTGTTGTCAATCACACCCGAAACGGTGGCAACCTTACCGGTGAGGGGATACATGGTACCGTCGTTAAGACGCAGGCTCACTTCAGGCATAGCCTTGATTGACGCCTCCATCGAGCGGTTTCCTTCACCTGCGAGATTCAGGAGGTCCTTCTCAGTCAGCGAGAAGTAAGCATACACCTGTGAGTTGTCGCTCACGGTGGTGAGAGGCTGAGCCGACGAGGGTGATGCGAGCGAACCTTCACGGTTGGGGATAGTACCTACCACACCATCGCTCGGAGAGGTAACGGTGGTGTAAGCCAGATTCTTCTGGGCAGTCACAAGGGCAGCCTTGGCGTTGGCGAGCTGAGCCTTTGCCTGGTCGAGGCTATTGACTGCAAGCTGATACTCGTAGGCCGAGATGATATTCTTGTCAAGAAGTGCTTTCTTGTTATCCACTGTCATCTGCTGGGTGTTGACAGCTGTCTGAGCTGAGTTTACAGCCGCACGAGCCTGGTCAACAGCTGCGTTAAACTGCACCTGGTCCAATGTGAAAAGCACCTGACCTTTGCGCACGCGCTGACCTTCGTCTACATGCACTTTGGTGATAAATCCGGTCACCTGGGGACGGATATCGATATCAGTCTTACCCTTGATAGTGGCAGGGAAAGTTGTCTTGAGGTCAGCTTCTTGAGGGGCAAGAGTGATGGTTGCGATTTCGGGAGCTGAGAGTTGACGTTGCTGCTGGTCGCCCTTTGAGCACGATGGCAGCACGAACGCTGAAGCAAGCATAATGGTAATGCCGGCAGTCGATAACGCTTTGACTTTCATTTTCTGTTCTTTTTTTCTTTGTCTATTATACCTAATTTTTTGAATTTTTCCGTTTTATTACCAAGGACTTGACACATAGCAACAACATACTTGAATCTAAATCACAGTCGCCTGTAGCGACATCCGAAGTCCTTAAGCAAAGTTCTCAACTTAAAAATTTATGCAAAGTTACCAAATATATTTAACGGAAATGGAACTTTAGAGCAATAAAAAATGTAAAATTGGCTAAATGACCCTCTTTATTTCCCCTTTTGACCAATTTTATAGGCACCATCACTCAAACACCCCAATCCAAGCCGAATTGAAGCAAGGGGAAGCTGGGGGAAAGCAGAGGGAATCGGACTAATCTGACTAATCGGACCAATCTGACCTATCGGACTTCTCAGACCAATCGGACTTATCCGACTAATCCGACTAATCCGACCAGCCATTAAAAATCCACCTCACCAGATAAACCTGATTCATCCGATAAGTCTGATTGGTCGGATTAGTCCGATTGGTCAGATAAATCCGATTCGTCTGATTCGACCGATTATCCCCTCTACTTCTCATTCTCTTTTTTCCTATAAGCCAGTCTGGCTCGGGTCATCTTTTCGCGCACACCGCCTTGTTTAAGAAACTGTTCCTGCTGATAATCAAGCAGTCTACGCAACATAAAGTCAGCCTGATGGAGAAGTGTGATAGCCAGATTAGCTATCTCCACATCATTCATTTTGGGCAATAGTTCCGGATACTCCTGCATGATTTCCTCACTCCTGGCAAATCGCCGCATTGCTTCATATCTCGGATGGGAGGCATCCCATTTCAGCAACTTGCGCACGCGCAAATAGTCCTCATAGTCAATCAACAATTCCTGCAGACTTGCTCGTGCCACATTTGTAAGCTTTATTTCAGTCTCAGCCGAGGTGGTTGAAGCACTGCTCCCCTCCGCGATATTTTGCTTACCACTCCGGGCAGCCTGTATCATCTGGTCAACAGTCCTGTCACCACGAATCAAATACGATTGGGTAAAATAGAACGTGATGTCATACAGCATCTCAGCCACTTTATACACACGCAGACCACGATAACCGCCCTGCATTTTTAGAAATGAAGACATAATGAGTTGCTTTATAGATAATAACCGGTAAATTGATGATAATACATTGACAGCCCCAGCCAAAAGAGATACCCTCAAGCGTCAAT
>Ga0224483_100529_pt1 | contig 12286 bp, 12 predicted proteins | sample hydfratestSal1_FD_181453 | JGI IMG/M metagenome (GOLD analysis project Ga0224483, IMG submission 181453) | Metatranscriptome of mouse feces microbial communities from Columbus University, Ohio, United States - Sal1 (Metagenome Metatranscriptome) ... | reverse complement strand
GTACAATATAGGCAAAGAAGCAGACAACGGAAAAGGAGAAATTCTATGCAGCATGCCATGTTAAAAATAAATCACTTGCTGGAACATCTCGAAGAAGAAGATTTTGGGAAGGCGGTTTCCTATATTGAATTTTTAATCAGCGCCAGAAGAAAAGAAAATATGAAGAAAAAAGCAGCCGAAGAATGTGTCGATGTTGAGGCGATAGTGTCTTCGCTCATAGGCGTTATCCCTGATAGCGGCAGAACACTGGAGGATTATCGAAATGAAAGGCTGAGAAAATATGAAATTCCTGATTGATACAAATATTATTCTTGACGTACTTTTAAAGAGGGAGCCTTTCTGCAGCAGCGGAGTCGGCGTGCTGAACTTAGCGAAACAGCGCAGCGTCCATTTATATGTTTCGGCATCCGCGGTCACTGATATTTACTACATCGCAAATCGCGAGCTGAGAGATAAGGCGCAGGTAAGGAGCCTGTTAATAAAGCTTGTTAAAATCGTCTCAATCGCAAGTGTTTCCGAAGATGAAATCCAATATGCACTTTCACTGTGCTGGGGAGATTTTGAGGATTCCGTGCAGTATTCCGTCGGCCTGTTACAGGAAATGGACGGAATCGTAACACGCAATCCAAAAGACTATAAAGAGGCCGAAATCAGGATATGGACGCCTGACGAATTGTTGTCGCAGCGGCAGCAAAATCAGACAATCTCCCCCTCCTCATGACATTCATCCGCCAGTCAGCACGAGGCGTTTCTGGTAAATAAAGGCTTCAGATATCACCATTCTATACCGGAGTGTTTATCTCAGAACCCCTCCGGCAGATCCTCCTCACTGATCGCCCCCGCATCCATCGTCGCGATCTTTTCCACAGGAATCCCGCATTCCAGCAGGGATCTCTCAATCTCATCCACGATATCCCGATCCAGCACCGCAATCGCCACATGGTCAAATTCCGCCTCCAGAAGCTCCTGCATGCCCTGCACCATATGGCCTTCCAGCATCCGGCCGCCGCTGTAGCTGTCCGCCCAGCAGGCCAGCTCATAATCCTCTGACCGGTCGATTATCTTTACCAACTGCACCCCGACCGTCCCCGCCCCGTACACAGCCACCCGGCTGCCTTTTTTCACCTGGGGATACGGGTACAGAAACCTGCGCGGCTTTTCCAGCAGGATGCTGTAATCGCAGTTCATGATGTACCAGATTTCCAGAAATACCATATGTAAATATAAAGCGCGGCTGCAGTCATGCGCAGCCATCTGTTCCTTCACGATCCCAAACCATATCTTCAGGCCCTCAAGGGACGCCCGGTTCAGCGTATGGGTGATCGAATCCTCCCGCATGACATAGTGGTATCCTGCATCTTTCATCAGGAACACCGTTTTTGCTTCCGGCATACAGAGCATGAGGTGCGCATGATCCTCTCCCATGGATATCCGGTTGTCCATTTTCGCACGCATTCTCTGAAACAGCTCCCGTCTGAATCCCCAGCACCAGAGCGTCCCGCGCAGCGGACGCCTGAAGCAGCATTCCGTACGGATCAGCAGCGGAAACAGCTCCTCCATAACCTCTGCGCCTGTATATAAGCCCTCCGGTATCTCTGACTGGATGAGGGAGCTCCTGCCCTCATATTCCTTATAGTACCCCTCCATATACACCATGTCAGCGCCCGTCACGGCCCCCTGCTCTGCAAAATTCTGCATCCGGTCCGGCTCGATCCAGTCATCCCCGTCCACGCTGCACACATAATCCCCTGTCGCCTGCATGCCCCCGGCTGTCCTGGCGCTGACCAGGCCGCCGTTTTCTTTGTGAATCACGCGGATCCGGCTGTCCCTGCCGGCATAGCGGTCACAGATGCATCCGGACGCGTCCTCCGAGCCGTCGTCAACCAGGATGATTTCAATATTCCTGTATGTCTGGCTGACAAGGCTCTCAATACAGCGTTCTATGTATCTCTCTATGTTGTAAACAGGCACAACAATACTTATCTTACCGTTCTCCATCCCCTACCTCCCGCTTTCGTGCAGTCCGCGCCAGAGCTCTGCCGGCCGGCCTGAATATTGGGGGACAGTTCCTTATGTATCCGGAAATCCGTCCCGAAGCTTCTTATATAATTCATATCTGAGCCAGATATACAGCGCGCTGTTCATATACTGCGGTTCACAGCCATGCCTGAAATCCTCGTCTGCAAAGCGCCCTTCCTCTGGCAGGGAAAGCTCCATCACCTTCACCCCGGCCGCTGTGCACCGGCTCAGGAAATCCTCCTCCATTCCGGCAAACATAGCATTGCAGCGCCTTATTTCCTCAGCCCCGTCAAATTCCCGCGTGCTGTCCATATTCCCGTACCGCCCGGACAGCCTGTTTCTGACCAGCACAACCGAAACCAGCTCCCGTTTAGAGCCCAATTCTTCCGTCAGCTCCCGGCACGCCTGCCTCCACAAATCCATAAATTCCGGCGTCCCGCTTACAATCCTGCGCTCCGGCGGCGGCGTGTCCCCTGCGCCCAGATATGCCTCGCTTTCCGTCATGTACGCGCCGCCCTGCAGCGCAAAGATCGCATTTCGCTCTTCCAGGAAATCAATAAACAAAATCGTCTTTTCCGTCAAATGGCGGATGGTTTCCAAAAAAGCCCCGCTTATATCCTGTTCCACCTGCCGCTTCCTGAGACGGTTTTCGTGCCTTACCTCAACGGCCTCATGCCGCGTCATGGCTGCTGTCAGGCCGGAAAAAGCGAAATGCTCCAGTTTCTTTAAGGGCGCAGTTGTGCTCTGCACGATCCAGCGCAGCGCAAAGCTTCCCATGCAGATGTGCCTCTTAAAATCATACAGATGCCGGCAGCCAAACCGTTCTTCCAGAAAATCCCTCCTGATTCCCTCTAATAACCGCAGGGCTTCCTCATTCCCCGCCTCTCTTGCGAGCTGTTCCCGCCAGAACACGTCATGCACAATATAGGCTTCAATCGCCAGGCGGTACCGCTCCAGGATCCCTCTCTCACGCGCCTGCTCAAGGCCGAATTCCAGGGTTCTTCTGAAATCTCCCAATATGCGGATCATTGTGTCATGCGACAAATCATCCTTATGGTTCCGCCTGTAAAAGACGCCAATCTCCGGAATCAGAACAATCTTCTTTGTTTCGGGTACCAGCACAATATCGTATCCCCAGTCCTCATAACTGAAAATCTCCGGCTGGAACAGGCGCTTTTTTAACAGCCATTCCCTGTTGAATATTTTTTTCCAGACCACAGGCGCCTCTCCCAGAAGAACCATGATGCGTCCTAAGTCGCCTGTATAGGTCCCCGCGGGGAGCGTGGTCGTTTTCTCAATTTTTTCGTTATCTGCTTCAAAATAACCGATGCTGGAGACGTAATCCGCCCCGGTCTCCTCGATCGCCCGGTACAGGGTTTCGATAAAATCCTCCTTAAGCCAGTCGTCTGAGTCCACATAGACAACATAGTCTCCGGATGCCATGCGAAGCCCTTTATTCCTCGCCGCGCCGAGTCCCTTTCTCTCATCATTGATAACCAGGCGTATTCTTTTATCCCGTTCGCTCCAGCATCTTAAGCGTTCCAGACTGTCATCCGCTGACTCGTCATACATGACGAGAATCTCCAGCTCACGGTACGTCTGGCCGCAGATGCTTTCCATACACGGATCGATGTATTCCCCCACATTGTAGACAGGGACGATCACACTCACCTTTTTCATCTTAGCGTCTGGCCCTCCTCTGCCGGACAGATCCGGATGCGCTGCCTCATACAGCGCCCCCTGATGCATCCTTCCACGCATACCATGCCTTACAGCTTTGAGACAAGATCCTCAAAATTCAGTATCCGGGAATCAAGCTTTGCCTCCAGTCCGTTTTTGATCGCATCAAAATCCCATATCGGCGTCACGATGACGGCCTGAACAGGCGGCAGCTTCACGCTGTCTGATAACGGAAAACAGGAAACGCCCGGTATCTCCTTCTGGGCTCTGTCTATCACATACTTCACATGAATCTGCGTTCCGGACAGGATCTTCAACAGAATATTCCCAATGCCTCCCATCCCGTAAATCGCGACCTCCCGAATCTCCTGCTGCTCCAGGTAAGCTGCCATACGCCTTCCGCTCAGCTCATCCAGGATCCATTCAGACAGCAGGTCAAACAGCCGGATATGCTTTCCCTCCACTCCTCGGAAAAGCGGATGCACCACATCGATGATCGTGTCAAGACCGATGAATTTCTGCAGGTTGGGATAGCTGCCGACGGTTTCCTTATTGACAAACAGGAACATATTCTGGCGGTAGATTCCCGCCTCCGGCTTGTCCCAGAACAGCGGGCGCAGCGCGTCCAGGCAGATATAATTCCTCAATTCAAATTTATGGATCCAATAGCTCTGCCACTGCTCATTGATATGCCCGGTTCCCCCCTGAAGGGGGATCGCCGCGCTGAACAGCACCACATCGCTGGCTTTGACCAGATTGTCCAGAAGAATCTCGCCCGATGCTTCGTCGATGTGTTCCGCCACCTCCAGGCAGACGGCCAAATCAAACCTGACGCCCTCCGGCAATTCGTAACGTTCCGTAAAGTCCGCATACTCGATACATTCTTCCGGAATCAGCAGCCGCTTGCCCTTTAGCCACTCTCCGTCCAGGCCCAGCATCCGATCCAGCGGGCCGCATTCATCGAACGCTCTCAGCCAGCTTCCGACCGCGCACCCAAAATCGATCACGGATTTGGGGCTTACCAGCTCACAAACCACCGGGGCAACCAGTTTCGCGGACGGATAGTTCAAATCCGCTACCGTTTCATAAAATGTTTCATCATACAATGTTTTATTCATGATTCCCTCTGCCTTTCTGTTACTCCGTCACGGTTCGCGCCTCTGTACGGCCGCAAACCGCGGCGTCAGCACACGATCGAAAATCCCAGCTTCCTGCCGTCCTCCTCAAACATCCGCACGGTCTCCAGGGAAAATTCCTCCAGATCCTTCCCCAGCTTGGGCAGCTTTGCCAGAATGTCCCCGGTCACGGTGATGATATCCGTCCCGCTCCGCTCAGCCTGGATGATATTGAACACCTCACGGCAGCTTGCCCATAAACTCCGGACCCCTTTTTCCCGGCAGAGCTGCGCGGCCTGCCTCATGATCGCTTCCGGATCCGTTCCCGTATCCGCGATCCTGCCTGCAAAGACAGATACAATGCCCGGAACGCCGTCCTCCAGCGCCTCCAGCACGCCTTCTACCTGCCGGATGCTGAACACAGCCGTCACATTCAGGCGCACGCCCTCCTTTGACAGCTCCGAAATCAGCGGCGCGCTCGACTCCCCGCGCGTGTTTGTCACCGGGATCTTTACATATACATTCTTCCCATACCCGGACAGCGTCAGCGCTTCCTTTTTCATATTCATGAAATCATCTGCAAATACCTCAAATGAGATCGGCCTGTCCGGTATCGCTTCCACGGCCTGCCTGGCAAATTCCGTGTAATCCCTCACGCCGGCCTTCCTCATCAGCGTCGGGTTCGTTGTAAATCCCTTGATCCACCCCTTCCGGGCGGCTTCTGTCATTTCCGTGATATCCGCGCCGTCCGCGTAGACGGCGATCTTCAAATCCTCAACCTTCACTTTTTTGTCCCCTGTCTGCTGTTATTGCATTTACCAGAAGATGCCAGATGATTCCCTGCCATCCTTCCGCATGCGGCGTAATCCGCTCATCCGCGATGACCGGGATGCGGATGCACGCGTCTGATGTCTGCCCGGCGTATCCCCCGTCCCTTGACACGATGGATACAATCCCTGCCTTCCTCTCCCTGGCCAGCTTCAGCGCCTCCACGATATTGCCCGACGCCTTCTCACTTCCGCCTCCCACGGATAACACAAGGAGGACGTCCTTTTCCGACAGCCGGGACGTTTTCAGCCACTCCGCAAAGGTCGTATGCCATCCCTCGTCGTTCGCCCTTGCGCTGAACTCTGATACATTGTCCGTGGGGGCGTATGATTCGATCCCGCCTATCTTGCGGAAATCATTCACCGCATGGGAGGCGTTCGCCGCGCTTCCCCCCACGCCAAGGATGAACAGCCTTCCTCCCCGCTCCCTGACCGCAGTCAGGAGACGCGCGCCCTTTTCGATCTCTTCCTGCGAAAGTTCCCCTGCTATCTGTATCGTTTCTTTCAGGTAGTTTTCGATATATGCTTTATACATGCGTTTCCTTTCTTTACAGTTCCCTTTTTAAGATTCCCTCCATCTCACGGATATCGCGCAGTACCCGGTCCGGCCGCATCCCCTCAAGCCGGTGGCACATGTCGCACTTATATTCCCCTAAAAGGGCGGTCTTTAAGCCCGCCTTTTTTCCTGCCAGGATATCCGTATAGGAGTCGCCTGCCATCCATGAGTGTTCCCTGTCTATGTTATATATGCTCAGTATATCTGTGAGCATCCCCGCCCCGGGCTTCCGGCATCCGCAGCGGCGGATCAGGAACGGGGCCTGCGTCCTTGCATCCCCGGCCGGGTGATGCGGGCACATGACAGAAGCCTCCAGGCGGATCCCCCTGGCCCGCAGATCATTTGCCATCCATGTGTTGAGATCATAGAGCGCCTTCAGTGATACCTTCCCCTTGGCCGCCGCCGGCTGGTTTGTGACGATAAAGAGCAGAACCCCCCTGTCGGAAATCGCTTTCAGCGTGGGGAGCACATGCTCCCTGTACCGGAATTCCTCTTTGGTGAACGGGGAGTCAAGCTGTTCTGTCTCCTCATTGAAGCAGAATTCATTGATCACCCCGTCCCGGTCCAGGAAAACCGCCTGTTTCGCAGTGTCAAAGCGCTGCTTTGCATAGGCGGCAAATTCCTCACGCGAAGCCGGGCTCCCGATCTCATAAAACCGCTTGCTGACCTCCTGCCCCGCCAGCTTCCCTGCCTTTGACAGGGCGGTCAGAAGCTCTGACAGATCGCACGCTCTCCCTGGCTCTACACCTGCCAGGACCTCCTTTGACAGCATGGACACGCCGTAATCGATGTACTTCATGTCTGTGCTTTGCTCTGCCTTGTCGTACAGCAAAAGCGCCCCGTCCCGGAAGATCACATTGCTCTTATCATACCGGTTCTCATTTTTAAGGACCGTCATCACGCCGGCTTTCCCGGCCTTTCTTTCCAGCCAGTACCGGTATACGAGTTCCCGGTAATCCATGTCCATGAAGGAGTCCCCGTACAGCAGGATAAAACTCTCATCCAGCGCTTCCTCCGCCTGCTTTAACGCCCCTCCTGTCCCGAGCTGCGTCCGGCCGTCGCGGGAATAGCGGATCTCCACGCCCTGCCCCGAGCCGTCCCCATAGCAGTGCTCCACCATTTCTGCCTGATGGCCGACCAGGAATAAAAAACGCCGGAATCCCCATCTCTTCAGCAGCATCAGCTCATAATCAAAAAACGGGCGGCCGTTGATGTCTGCCATTGCCTTGGGCCTGTCTGTAAGCCCCAGGCGCGTCCCCAGCCCTCCCATAAGTATCACAACCTGTGTATCTGCCGCCGGATCCCTGTTCCAGTCATGTCCTGTCATTACAGCCGCTTTGCCCCCTCTTTATCAAACCGGAAACGGATTTCCTTAAGCCCCAGACGTCCCATGGCCCGGCGCAGGTCTGCCTTGTTTTCTGCGCAGAACATCAGGAATCCGCCGCCCCCGGCCCCAATCAGCTTCCCCCCGGCCGCCCCGTTTTTTAAGGCGTATTCATACCACTCATCGATCTCCGGGTTGCTCATCCCCCCGGACCGTTTTTTCTTGTACTCCCAGTGGACGTTCATGATATCCGCAAACCGGCGTAAATCTCCCTTTTCCAGGGCCTCCCGGCTCTCCAGTCCCATCTGCTTCACAAAATCGAGGTTTTTAAGCATCTCCTCATCACGGCCCCGGCTTTTTTTATCCTGTTCCTCCAAAAGCTTCCCCGCGCGGTGGGAGTACCCGGTAAAGAACAGCATCAGATGATCCTCCAGGTCATAGAGCGTTTCCTCCGTCACGTTTAAAGGCTCTGTCTCCACGAAGCCGTCTTTTCGGATCGTCATGCAGTTGATCCCGCCGTAAGCTGAAATGTACTGATCCTGCTTGCCGATGGGCTCTCCCAGACGGCCTATCTCGATCTCGCAGGCTTCCTCGGCGAGCTGCCTGGTCCCTGTGATGTCCCCTTTATAGCTGTGGAGCGCCTTGAGAAGCGACACTGTAAACGCCCCCGAAGAGCCAAGGCCTGTCCCGGCGGGAATATCCGCCATGGAACAGATCTCAAGGGGCTCTTTTCCCAGTCCCAGCATATGCAGCGCCTCCCTGGCAATCGGGTGCTCCAGCTCGCCGGCCTCCCTCACGCGCTCCAGCTTTGAATATTTCAGCAAAATCGTCTGGTCAAAGGTGCGGTTGATCAGGATATAGACATACCGATCAATGGCAGCGGAGATCAGGAAGCCCTCCCTCTTTTCATAGTAAGAAGCCAGATCCGTCCCCCCGCCTCCCAGGGTGATCCGGAGCGGGCTGCGCGTGATCAGCATGTCCCCCTCCCTTTTTTCACAAAGGCCACGCTCAGCGTGTCGCCGATCGGCGTAAAGCCGACATGATACCGTTCTGAGAACTCCTCAATCGCCTTCTTTGTGCCCGCATAGGAAAAGGAAAAATAATCATGCACGAAAATATACCCGTTCTCTGCCATCCTGGGCCAGAAATATTCGAGCCCGGCCAGGATCGGCTTGTACAGATCCACATCGATATTTACAAATGCATAGCGCTCCTCCTCCAGCCCGGCCGCGGTCTCGGGGAAATACCCTTTCCGTATCACGCAGCGCTCCGGGTGCGGCATCCGGCTCATCACATACTCCACGGAGGTGTTTGACAGCTTCCCCACGGTATTTAACAGGAGATGATTTTCCGTCTCATAATTCATGTCCTCCTCCGGAAAGCCCTCAAACGTATCAAACAGATAAAGCTTCCGGTCCGGGAACACGGTATTGATGACCTTTGCGAAATCCCCCCTGTAAACGCCCAGCTCCGCCACCGCTCCGGGAACCGCCTTATCCTCAAGGATCATGGCGATCTTCTCCAGACAGTCGCGCCTGGCGCGGGTATTTAAGTCCACAAAACGGCAGATGATGCGTTCCTCCGGAAATCCGTTTTGAATTAAATATTCCACCGCGTCCTCATAGCCTGTCAGGATCCCCATCACTACAAGGTCGGGCCGCGCCTCTAAAATGGCTTCCCTGCCCTTCACCTCCAGGCCGTCAATCCGGCTCCCGATAAAGGCCGGGTTCCCGTCAACAAAGTACCTGACAACGTACTGGCCCTTTACCTCCTCATACACACGTTTCGCCGTTGTCGCCGCTCCGTAGATCACAGCCGTTTTCATTGTTTTTCTCCCTTCATGCCCTGATACATGGACGAAACCGACATCTCAATCGCCTGCGGCGTCGTATACCGGTTCGTCCACCCGAGTTTCCTGATCTTTTCGCTGTCCAGCCGCACAACCGGCACGTCCCCTTTCCAGCCCCGGTCGCCCCCGGTATAGCGGTACTCCACGTGCGCAAGGCCCATGATCCGGGCCGTGATATCCGCAATCTCTGTCACAGTGATGTGATCCAGGGTGGCGACATTATAATAGGTATATCCCTGCAGCGCCTTCCTCTCCACCGTCCTTAAAGCATCTGTGATATCATCAATATAGATATACGATTTGCTCTGCGTCCCATCCCCCAGGATCTCAAGCTCTGCCGGGTTTTCTGACAGCTTTTTCAGGAAATCGAAGCCGACGCCGTGGGTCTGGTTGGGGCCGACGACATTCGCGAAGCGGAATGCGGCGGCGCTCATGTCAAACATATGGCAGTAGGAGCATATCAGCGCCTCACAGGCCAGCTTGCTCGCCCCATATGTGGAGGACGGGAGCAGCGGGGAAAAGTCCTCGTCCGTAACCGTAGCGCCCACATCGCCGTACACGCCGCTCCCGGACGCGTAGAGCAGCTTTTTTACACCGTTCTTCCTCATGGCCTCCAGCAGGTTATTGACCAGGAAGGTCCCTTCCCAGAAATCGATATCCGGCTGTGAAACAGCCTTTGCGATATCCGGGTTTGACGCCAGGCTGTATACAATATCCATCCCCTTCACAGCCTCTGTCAGCCTGTCAGCGTCCTTCATGTCTGCCCGTATGATATGTACGCGCCCGCTGCCGCGTATGTCTCCCAGGTGCTCTTCCCTTCCGGAAGAAAAATTGTCGTAGATATACAGCTCTGCCTCCGGTTCTTCTTTAAACAGCCGCTTTGCCACATGGCTGCCGATAAAGCCGGCTCCCCCGGCAATTAAATAGTTCATCTTTTCTCTTCCTCCCCAGAGCGTGGCGCAAAGCTTCAGGCACGCCCTAAATTGAAACCGCAGCGCGAACGGCACGGCTTTCCTGTCTGTTACCGCTGATCCTTCCAGAGAAATCCGGACAATTTTTTTATGGACTGGGACGAAACCCCTTTTTCCAGCAGTTCCTTCTCAATCTCATGTTCATACGTCGTACTGCATATATAGATATCGCCGCAGGCCCTCAGCTTTTCCGCTGTAGGGTACAAAACCGTATGTCCCCTGTGGCTCATCCCGGCTTTTCTGATATTGCCGTCAAAAATGTTCTTCACAGCCCTCTCGCCGTCTATCCTGTACAGCTCATCCAGCAATTGATCGCAGATCGAACCGCATCCGTAAAGCGCTGCGCCTGAACGCTTTATTTCACCAGCGGCCTTTTTAAAATCAATCCGCTTCATTTCCTGATACACCCCCTGATTGGGATATTTCACCGGCTTTTCCGCGCCCGCTTTCTCAGCAAAGCATAGGAGCAGCATCTGATCCGCGTCTTTCACGGCCTTTAAGGATGCAAGATAGCTGTCCAGTTGTTCCGGCGTACGCAAAAGGCGCAGATCCTCTGAAAAGAACGTTACATAAGGCCCCTCGTTTTTTCTGCCCTGGCATATCAGGTATTCAAACTCAATGAGCTTTACTAAAAACCCGTTCGCACGGTAATAATCCTGGAAAAACGTAGGCGATATAGAATAAAACCCGTGATTGATCCACCCGTCTGAGGGCGAAAGATGCATAATCAGTCCCCCATCCTTCACCATACCGGACATATTTTCCATAGCCCTTGCTATATCAAATACATGTTCCAGCGTTCCGCCGTTAATCACATAGTCAAACGCGCCTTTCAGCGAATCCGGCAGCGGATCATTCAGATCAAATATGATATCCGCGCCTTCATATTCGGAGTAATCCACTGCGTGAACCTCCTCAAACCCCAGCATCTTAAAAAAATCGCAGGAATCAATCTCTTTTTGGCTGCTGATCTGATCCGCCAAAGCTCTGTCATATGGATATCCCATTTCCCGGATAATCGACAAAAAGGGATCCATTTCCAGGCTGATGTGCTGCTTTCCCATCATAGCCAGCGTCTTTCCCTCTATTCCCCTCTTTTCTGCTATCTGCAAAAACTGAACAATCTCCGATGCCAGTAAACCCATTTTTTTCCTCTCCTTCAACGTTTTTCGGAACACGGTTCCCGTTTCAGACGACCCCGTCTCTGCCGCCGCCCTTATCCACATCCATTCCCCAAACCGGATTCCCTGTGTTCCTCGATCTGCTTCACCCGGCGATAAAAAGTCCCCCGCGAAAAACCGCACAGCCTCGCCGCTTCCTCCACATTGATCTCTTTGGATGCCCATCTTCTGTATACACGGGAAAAATCATCCGGCGTCGGCAGAGGGCTTCTCCCGAATCTGGTCCCTTCCCGCTTCGCCTTCTCGATTCCCTCCCGCTGTCTGCGCCTGCGCGCAGTTTTCTCCGCCTCTGACACATAGCCCAGCATATCGAGCACAATATCCGCAATCAGACTGCCGTACTGCAGCTTTCCCCGCCTGGTATCCACAAGGGGCATCTCCAGAAGCGATATATCGATCCGTTTATCCTTTGTAAGCAGCTCCCACTGCTCCCGGATCGCCGGATAGCTGTCACCGAGCGCGTTTAAGCTCCGGATGTACAGGAGATCCCCTGGCTTTAAGAGCTTAAGAAGCTTCCTGTATCTTAAGCGGTCTTTCCCCTCCCCTGCTCCCGCGTCGTCTGCAAAAATATGATCCTCCTTTACCTGCATCTCCCGCATAACGGCAGCCTGCTCCCCGCTGTCCGCTTCGCCCGGAACAATCCGACAGTATGCATAAACCTCCCCCATCCATCGCACCCCCATCTCTTCTGCGCCAGATTCTGTATCACTGAAATGTGTTTCACAATACCAGATTTGTGAACCGATCGGTTTTGTCAAGTTATG
>Ga0224483_100528_pt1 | contig 12303 bp, 11 predicted proteins | sample hydfratestSal1_FD_181453 | JGI IMG/M metagenome (GOLD analysis project Ga0224483, IMG submission 181453) | Metatranscriptome of mouse feces microbial communities from Columbus University, Ohio, United States - Sal1 (Metagenome Metatranscriptome) ... | reverse complement strand
GTCTGACAGATTTGGTTTATTGGATACAGAGAAGATGATCTTGCCATGGAGACGGTGGAGACGGGCTGTGGGGCTGCTGTTTTTAGGGCTTGTGCTCCTGTCTGATATGTTCTTGGTCCACCGTGCGTACAGGATCCATCTGCAGGAGCATCCGAGGGCGCTGCTGCGGATCTCTGGCGAGCGGGAGACGACGGGGGAATTGGTCAGGGGGGATGTCCTGACGCAAGATCTTTATCTGGAAAAGGGACCTATGGTGGGATTTTCCCTGCAGTTTGCCACGTATGGGCGGGCCAGCCAGGGACCGGCGCAGGTAAGACTCTACCAGGATACAGGGGACAAGCTCCTGGGGCAGTGGACGCTGGCGGCTGAGGAGATCGTCGACAATGGATCCCACAGGTTTGACCTGGACGCACCGTTTCCGGTGAAAGAGGGCGGGGAGCGGTTCAGGGTGGAAGTGCGTGCACCGGCTGGGATCCGGGGGAAAAGTTTTTCCCTTTATCGGACAGAGAAGGACCTGTATAAGAGCGGTTCCCTGCAGCCGGAAGCAGATGGGCCCTCAGACCTGTATATGGAGGTGTATCCGGCGGGTCCCGGGGGCGTGGAGCTGATGTTTGTCCTGCTGGTGCTTTTTACAGGGGGGATGTATGTGCTCGTCTGCCTGTACATGGCGGACAGATCCCGGGCGGGGCGGAAGATCCGGGACATACCTTTGGAGCGGACGGTCCTTGTATTGATCTTGCTTTTGGGGACGGCCTATATGTTCGTGATGCCGCCCCACGCCGCGCCGGATGAACCGGCTCATTTTGGGACAGCCTATGCGTATACGGATAAGATCCTCATGCAGGAAGCCACGGATGCGGATGGCTATGTGTATATGCGTCCCGAAGATATGGTCTACAACGAGGCCCAGAAAAATCCCACGGCTTACAGTTATCAGCTCTTTTGGGATCATTTTCTGACCAGGGCGGGGCAGGAGGGGCGCGTCACATTCGGCTCCCGCATGTTAAACGGCGTGTGGCCGCTGGCGTACCTGCCCCAGATCTTAGGGATCCTCCTGGCCAGGTTCCTGCGCCTGGGCGGCGTGCCGCTCATCATGTCCGCCCGGGGGATGTCCCTGTTGTTCTATGCCTTCTGCTGCGCCTGGGCTGTCAGACGGATGCCTTTTGCAAAAGGGGCACTGGCCCTGGTGACGCTTTTGCCCATGTCGCTGGAGCTGGGTGCGTCCTGTTCCTATGACAGCATGATGCTGGCCCTGGCATATCTCTTTGTGGGCCAGGCCTGGCATTGTATCTACGCAAAGGCGCAGGTCAGCTGGAAAGACTGGGGTCTGCTGGCGGGGACGGCGGCCCTGGTGATACCGCTGAAGATCGTCTACTGGCCGCTGACTGCCCTGTGTCTGCTGATCCCCGCGTCAAAATGCGCGTCTGTCCGGCAGATGTGGGCGGGCAGGGTCTGTGTGCTGGGCGGCGGCCTGGCCTCTCTGCTGGCAGTCCGGCTGTATTCGATCGTCTATTATCTGACCAGGACATCTTTTCACGCGGCCAAGGGACAGTGGCAGGGGATCAGCCTGCAGGATGTGCTGGAGCGTCCTGCGCAGGCTCTGCGGCTTCTGGCCGAGAGCCTGCGTACCCAGGGGGATTTTTATCTGTCCACGATGGTGGGGGGAAAACTGGGATGGCTGGATACGGAGATCCCGGGTTATCTGGTCTGCGGCTTCTGGCTCCTGCTGCTTCTGGCGGCTGTGAAGGTGGCAGAGGAACGGCAGTCTGTACAAATGATACAGACGAGGGACAGGCTCCTGGCCGTCGGTGTGTCAACTGTGGCCGTCCTGTCCATATTCGGGGTCTTCCTGCTCACTTGGACGGCGGCGGGGGCGGATCTGATCGACGGCGTGCAGGGGCGGTATTTTCTCCCGCTTTTGCCGATCCTGCTCCCTTGCCTGCAAAATAACAGCCTGACAGTGCAGAAAAATATGGATCGGCCGCTCCTGACCTGTGCATCTATCCTGCATCTCTTCGTGCTCTGGTCAGCGTTTGAGACGAACCTGCTGCGGTAGGGGTATGCACGCTGAAAAAACATGGACTTTGCATCCGGGAGATGCTATAATAGCCCAATATGAAATGATACAGTCAGATCTGCGGGAGGGATGCTTATGGACTGCAAGAGAGCGGAAAGCTTAGTCACGGACTATATCAATGAGAAAATGGATCTGCATGAGCAGAGGGAGTTTATCGCCCATGTCAAGAGCTGTTCCTCCTGTTACGATGAACTGCAGACGTATTATGCGGTCTATTTTGCAATGGAACATCTGGAGAACGGAGAGAGCAATCCCTCTTACAATATGAACACGGTGCTCCAGGAGGATCTGAAGCACAGGGAAAGGCATGTGAGGCGGGAGCTGGCCAAGCGGTGGCTCCTGGTGACTGGCTGTATCCTGCTGATCCTTCTGGTGCTGCTGTCTCTGTTTTTATAGAGCGTGAGTGGAAGGAGTCTTATGAATGAGAAAATATTGCTGATCGATGGCCACAGCATCATCAACCGGGCGTTTTACGGCCTGCCGGACCTGACAAATGCGGAAGGGCTGCACACCAACGGGATCTATGGCTTTTTGAATATCTTGCTGAAGACTTTGGAGGAGGAGACGCCCCAGTACCTGGTGGTGGCTTTTGACTTATCTGTGCCCACGTTCCGCCACAAACGCTACGACCAGTACAAAGGGACGAGGAAGCCCATGCCCGGTGAACTGCGGGAACAGGTCCCGGTACTGCAGGAAGTCCTGGCCGCCATGGGGATCCGGGTGGTCACCCTGGAGGGCTATGAGGCGGATGATATCCTGGGCACGCTGGCAAAGGGGAGCGAGGCAAAGGGCATGGAGGTGACGGTCCTCTCCGGAGACCGGGATCTTCTCCAGCTTGCCACAGAGAAGATCAAGATCCGCATCCCAAAGACCAGCCGGGGCAGCACCACGGTGGAAGACTACCGGGCGGATCAGGTAAAAGAAAAATATCAGGTGACACCGCCCCAGATCATAGAGCTGAAAGCGCTGATGGGGGATTCCTCGGACAATATCCCGGGGATCCCCGGCGTGGGTGAGAAGACGGCGACCAAGATGATCGTCCAGTTTGGGAGCATTGAGAACGCCTACGCCAACCTGGAACAAGTGATGCCGAAGAAGGCCCGGGAATCCCTGCGGGAGCACTACGATATGGCCCAGCTGAGCAAAGAGTTGGCGACGATCGATGTGGAGGCGCCGGTGGAGTTTGCCTATGAGGAGGCACGCCTGGGCGGATCGGCGGATCTTGAGGAGCTGTTCACGCCCCAGGCATATGAGATGTTCAAAAGGCTGGATTTTAAAAATCTGTTGAACCGGTTTCCGCAGGATGTCCAGGGAGGATCCGCGGAGAAGAGATTGGAGGAAGATTTCATATGGTGCCGCAGCCAAAAGGATGCCGAGGGATATTTTGCGCAGGCAGCACAAGAGGCGGATGTGGGCATCAGTGTCCTGGGTGAGGAAGGCAGGTTAACGGCGATGGCGCTGGCCTGGGACGGGCAGACGGTCTATTTTTCCGCGGAGGCGGATCTGTCCAGGGAGTTTTTGATCTCCCAGATGGAAGACCTCTCCGGGAGCGCTTCCCTGGCGGCGATGGATGTGAAACAGCTGCTGCATTTCTTTCCGTTTTTGGAGGAGGGGCGGACGTTCGACGTGGGGGTGGCGGCTTATCTGCTGGATCCGCTGAAATCTCATTATAGATACGAGGATATCGGGAAAGAATATCTGGGCCTGTATCTGCCCGCCCGGGAAGAACTGTTGGGGAAGACAACGGATATGCAGGCGTTCTTAGGCCAGCCCGAGGCTCTGATGCAGGTGGGCTGCTCCATGGCCTATGTTGCCAAAAATGCCCGGAAGATCTTGGAAGGGGCGTTGGCCAAGACAGGCATGGAGGCGGTCTTCTGGGAGATTGAGATGCCTCTGGTGACCACGCTCTATGAGATGGAGCGGGAGGGGATCCAGGTGGAGGCAGAGTCTCTGGAGTCTTACGGCCAGCAGCTGGTGGGACGGATCTGTGAACTGGAGGAGAAGATCTGTGCCCAGGCCGGAGAGGAGTTCAACATCAATTCCCCGAAACAGCTGGGCGTGATCCTATTTGAAAAAATGGGCCTCCCGGGAGGGAAGAAGACAAAGACCGGATTTTCCACGGCTGCGGACGTGCTGGATAAGCTGGCCCCGGATCATGAGATCATACGGGATATCCTGGAGTATCGCCAACTGACGAAGTTAAAATCCACCTACGCCGACGGGCTGTTGAACTTTGTGGACGATACCGGGCGGATCCACTCCCATTTTAACCAGACCATAACGGCCACCGGGCGGATCAGCAGTACGGAGCCGAATCTCCAGAACATCCCGATCCGGATGGAACTTGGCCGGCTGATCCGGAAGGTCTTTGTGCCGAAAGAGGGGTATGTGTTCCTGGATGCGGATTATTCCCAGATTGAGCTGCGGGTCCTGGCCCACATGTCCGGGGATGAGAAACTGATCCAGGCATACAAGGAGGCGCAGGACATCCACCGGATCACGGCTTCCCAGGTGTTCCACATCCCTTTTGAGCAGGTGACGGATCTGCAGCGGCGCAACGCCAAAGCGGTGAATTTCGGGATCGTGTACGGGATCAGTTCCTTCGGGCTGAGCCAGGACTTGAGTATCACACGGAAAGAGGCGGCCGCCTATATCCAGTCCTATTTTGAGACTTACCCACAGATCAAAGGATTCTTGGACGGACTGGTAGAGCAGGGGAAGACGCAAGGGTATGTGGCCACCATGTTCGGTCGGCGCAGGCCCGTCCCGGAGTTGAAGTCCAGCAATCATATGCAGCGGAGTTTCGGGGAGCGGGTGGCGATGAACTCTCCGATCCAGGGTTCGGCGGCGGATATCATCAAGATCGCCATGAACCGGGTGCGCCGGCGGCTCTCAGAAGAAGGGCTGCGCTCAAAGCTGATCTTGCAGGTCCATGATGAACTGCTGGTGGAGACCCATAAGGATGAGGTAGAGGCGGTCTTTCGGATACTGGAGGAGGAGATGAAAGGCGCGGCCCAGTTGGCCGTGTCCCTGGAGGTGGATATGCACCAGGGAGAAAACTGGTATGAGGCGAAATAGATGAAGATCATAGGGATAACAGGCGGCGTGGGGGCCGGAAAGAGTACGGTGCTCGACTATCTGAGGGAGCGCTATGATGCCTATACAGTCCAGGCGGATCTGGTGGGCCATGAGGTGATGGGACCGGAGGGGAGTTGCTATGCTCCGGTCCTGGATCTGCTGGGGCGGGAGGTCCTGGATGCCCAGGGGAAGATCGATCGGAAGAAAGTGGCGGGGATCGTCTTTCCCCGGCCCCAGGTGCTGACGCGATTGAATGGGATCATCCATCCGGCGGTGAAGGACGATATCCGCAGACGGATCGCAGGGCAGGAGCGGGAAGGGCGGCGGATCTTCGTGATCGAAGCCGCGCTCTTGCTGGAAGATCATTATGATGAGATCTGTGAGGATCTGTGGTATATCTATGCCGCGGAGGCCGTGCGCAGACAGCGGCTCAAGGACCAGAGGGGCTATACGGATGAGAAGATCACGGACATCTTCCGGAATCAGCAGACAGATCAGGTGTTCCGGCAGAAATGTCTGTATACTGTGGAAAACAACGGAGATCTGCAGGTTACATATCAACAGATAGACAGAAGGATAGGGATGGAAAAGACACATGGACCTATGTAGTATTGCCAGTGGCAGCAGCGGGAATTGTATCTATGTGGGCGGCGGGTGCGCCAGTGTACTGGTGGATGTGGGCCTGAGCGGCAAGCGGATCGAGATGGGACTGAATTCGATCGACCGCACCACAAAAGATGTGGACGGGATCCTCATCACCCATGAGCATTCCGACCACATCCAGGGCCTGGGCGTATTGGCCCGGAAATACGGCCTGCCCATCTATGCGACGGCGGGGACGATAGAGGCCGTCAGAGGGATGAAACAGCTGGGGAAGATGCCCGAGGGGCTGTTTTGTGAGGTGCGGCCAGATCAGAGATTTTCGGTGGGGGATCTGACGATCCTTCCATTTTCCATTTCACACGACGCGGCGCAGCCGGTGGGGTATCGCCTGGAATGTCAGGGAAAGGCAGTGGGCATCGCGACGGATATGGGAAAATACAGCGGATACACGATCGAGCATTTAGAACATCTGGACGCTCTCCTTTTGGAGGCAAACCATGATGTGAATATGCTGCAGGTGGGCAGTTATCCTTACTATCTGAAACGGAGGATATTAGGTGACAGGGGGCATTTATCCAATGAAAATGCCGGCAAGCTCCTCAGTCGTCTGCTCCATGACGATCTGAAAGCAGTTTTTCTGGGACACTTGAGCAAAGAGAATAATTATGATAAACTGGCATACGAAACAGTGTGCGGGGAAGTGGACAGCGGTGAGAATCCGTACAAGTCCCGGGATTTTTACATACAGGTGGCCAGGCGGGAGCAGGTTTCTGAACTGGTCGCCATATGATGGGCGGGATGGGAACTTCTGACAGGCCGATCATATAATAAAAGAAAAGACGAGAGGTAGATTAAAATGAAAAAGACGATCATAACAGTAGTAGGCCAGGATAAGGTAGGCATCATCGCGAAGGTATGCACATACCTGTCCAACAATCAGATCAACATCCTGGATATCTCCCAGACCATCGTACAAGGGTATTTCAACATGATGATGCTCACAGATACCAGCAAGTCAGCGAAAGACATGGGCATTCTCTCCCAGGAGCTGGAGGGGCTGGGGGAGGAGATCGGGATGGTCATCCGCTGCCAGAATGAAGATATTTTCACAAAGATGCACCGGATTTAAAAGCGAGTAGGAGTGGGATAGATCATGATAAATATTTTTGAGGTAAATGAGACAAACAAGATGATCGAGCAGGAAAATCTGGATGTGCGGACGATCACCCTGGGGATCAGTCTGCTGGACTGCATCGATCCTGATCTGGAGAGACTGCGGGAGCGTATCTACGAGAAGATCGTGGATACGGCGAAGGACCTGGTGCCGGTGGGCCAGGAGATCGAGATGGAGTACGGGATCCCCATCGTCAATAAACGGATCTCTGTCACACCGATCGCCCTGATCGGGGGGAGCGCGTGCAAAAGCCCGGAGGATTTTGTTTCCCTGGCAAAGGTGTTGGACGATGCGGCGAAAGCTGTGAAAGTGAATTTCATCGGCGGGTATTCCGCGCTGGTATCAAAAGGGATGACCCAGGCGGAAGAGTACCTGATCCGTTCCATCCCCAAGGCACTGGCCAAGACCGATCGGGTATGTTCTTCTGTAAATGTAGGTTCCACCAAGACGGGCATCAATATGGATGCGGTGAAACTCATGGGCGAGGTGATCTTAGAGACGGCCCAGATGACAAAAGACCGGGATTCCTGTGGATGTACGAAACTGGTGGTGTTCTGCAATGCGCCGGATGACAATCCCTTTATGGCAGGGGCATTCCACGGTGTGACGGAGGCGGATTCGGTCATCAACGTGGGCGTCAGCGGCCCCGGCGTGGTGAAGAAAGCTCTTGAGAGTGCCCGCGGCGCGGATTTTGAGACTCTCTGCGAGACGATCAAGCGCACGGCTTTCAAAGTCACGCGGGTGGGCCAGTTGGTGGCGCAGGAGGCTTCCAAGAAGATGGGCGTGCCGTTTGGTATCTTAGATCTCTCCCTGGCGCCGACCCCGGCTGTGGGGGACAGTGTGGCCGATATCTTAAGGGAGATCGGGCTGGAACATCCGGGCGCACCGGGGACCACGGCCGCACTTGCACTCTTAAACGACCAGGTGAAAAAAGGCGGCGTGATGGCCTCGTCGGCTGTGGGAGGCTTGAGCGGCGCATTCATCCCGGTCAGTGAGGATCAGGGGATGATCGACGCCGTGGAGGCAGGGGCCTTGAGCCTGGAGAAATTGGAGGCGATGACCTGCGTGTGCTCCGTGGGTCTGGATATGATCGCGGTGCCTGGGGATACATCGGCCAGCGCCATCTCCGGCATCATTGCCGATGAGGCGGCCATCGGCATGGTCAACCAGAAGACGACGGCCGTGCGCCTAATCCCGGTGATCGGAAAAGGCGTGGGGGAGACGGTGGAATTTGGCGGTCTGCTGGGACATGGGCCGATCATGCCGGTCAATGGGTTTTCCTGTGAGGCGTTTGTGGAGAGAGGCGGGCGGATACCGGCGCCGATCCACAGCTTTAAGAATTAGATGTAGGTGGATGGTCAGGATAGATGACGATAGGGCGGCAGGCTTCATGGACGAACGGCGTGCCGCTCTTATGCGCCAGGACGCTCTCGTACAGATTGGCGGCATGGATGTCCGCATCCAGCATGGCGCGGGCATCCGTATCCAGCAGCCGATCATTTTTTAAGGATTTAGCAGGCCGGGATACCAGCGGGATCCGGCTTGTTTTTTTTAGGTGTGTGAGCAGCGGTGCGGTTCCCTGGCGGAAACCGAGGATCCGGGCATACGGCGTGACTGCGCAGGCAGACGGACGGGGCGCGGGCTGGTACAGGTCCAGGAGGATATGCAGGAGGCCCCGGGCGGCCCGTGTGTGGGTGATCTGCTTTGTCTTGATCTGTGTGATGAAGCTTTCGTAGTCCGTAAAACTATTTAGGCAGTTGCAGATCCGGTTGGCCATTTCTTCGGACACGTCAAAATAGCGGCATGATTTTTCAGGCGGTGTTTCCATACATTTGTATCTGAGCAGGAGTGAAAAGTCATTTGCCCCCATCCATCCCCGTTTGTAAAGCGCATCTGCCAAGATCTTTGCGGCCGGTGCGGGGATATGGGAGGACCAGTCTGAAAAGGGGGCGTTTTGTTCGATGATCCGGCGGATGGCGGTGGCGGAACTGAATGTTCCATCCGGTTTTGTCTGATGGTAAGCGGCTCCCTGGCGGCGGATGACGACTGGCTGGATCGGGGAGGCGAAGTCCTGTATGGCCATGCAGTATTCCAGTCCCAGTATGTTGTTGGGTGAATCCAAAAGTCCTTTGGAAAGAGGCGCATCGCCCAGACAGTCCCGGAGGGCTTTGTGCCGGGCGAGGGGAAAAGTATCGCCTGTGGAGAGATATCCCCGCAGTTTTTTTTGAAAGAGGGGGAGTTCCTGGCGGATCGCCTGACCGATCCGCGCGAAATCCTCCGGCCGTGCACTCTCACTCCCAAAGCACAGGCAGTCGACGGCTTTCAGGTTATGCAGCAGCGCCACGGCGCCCCGGGCGAAATAGGAGGCGCTGCCTGTGGCATGGATGACCGGGAGCTCCAGCACCAGATCCGCGCCGCAGGCGAGTGCCATCCGCGTTCGGGTGTATTTGTCCACCAGAGCCGGCGCGCCCCGCTGGGTAAAATCCCCGCTCATCACGACCACGATGTGATCCGCGCCTGTGATCTGGCGGGTTTTCTCCAAGTGGTAGAGATGGCCGTTGTGGAAAGGATTGTATTCGGCGATGATCCCTGTGATCTTCATAAAAACTACCTCATTGTGCTATCTCAGAGCGGAACATCTCGGCGATGTCCGAAGGATTGCTCCACCAGAGTTTTGATGTTTCATCGTATAAAAGCCCGGCGGTCTTTGAAAAGATAGATCTTGAGAAGACTCCATCTGGATCCATCTGCAGATCCTCGGACAGTCCCTCGATGATCAGAGCGTGTTTGAAAAATGCTTTATATCAACTGTATGTCACGATCCACTCCCGGATGGAACGGAATATCTTAGATCCAGCAAAGACCCGGGCAGCCTCCTGGATGGACATCCCCCATTCCTTTGAGGCCGGCCGGAGGATCCTTACCTGCATATATATGATCTGTTGGCTCTCATCCATACGTGGTCAGCCCTTTCTTTACATTTTTTTTCGTATTATGGATCCCGTGTATATTTCTTCGCATATTTTACCATTATAAAACTTGAAATACAACTCTGCAAGGGTTATAATGGAAAAGAAGTGCAACAGGAAAAACACGAAAGGAGTCAAAAGATCATGGGATTTATTGACACGATCAAAGCGAGGGCAAAAGCAGCCCAGAAAACTATTGTATTACCGGAGACTGAGGACAGAAGGACCTTAGAAGCGACGGAGATGATATTAAAAGAAGGGATCGCGAAAGTCATCCTGATCGGAAATGAAGAAGCTGTTAAGAAAGGTGCCGAAGGACTGGATATCTCCGGCGCTACGATCGTAGACCCGGCTACTTCTGACAAGACAGCCGCTTATGTCGACAAGCTGGTAGAATTGAGGAGCAAGAAGGGGATGACCCCGGAGCAGGCAAAAGAGATCCTATTGAACCAGTACCTGTACTATGGCGTCATGATGGTCAAGATGGGCGATGCAGACGGCATGGTATCCGGCGCTTGCCATTCCACAGCAGATACACTGCGTCCCTGCCTGCAGATCTTAAAGACAAAACCAGGCACAAAACTGGTTTCCGCATTCTTCCTCATGGTCGTGCCGGATTGTGAATACGGCGCAGACGGGACATTCATCTATGCAGATTCCGGCCTGAACCAGAATCCGAATCCGGAAGAGCTGGCAGCGATCGCCGGATCATCCGCAGAATCTTTCCAGTTACTGGTAGAGAAAGAGCCGGTCGTGGCTATGCTCTCCCATTCCACCATGGGCAGTGCAAAACACGCAGATGTGGATAAAGTACTGGAAGCGACCCGCATCGCAAAAGAAGAATATCCAAACCTGAAATTAGACGGCGAATTCCAGCTGGATGCCGCGATCGTACCAAGCGTAGGCGCTTCCAAAGCTCCGAACAGCCCGGTAGCAGGCAAAGCCAACGTGCTGATCTTCCCAGACCTGGATGCAGGGAACATCGGCTACAAGCTGACCCAGAGGCTGGCAAAAGCAGAAGCATACGGACCTATCACACAGGGTATCGCTATGCCGGTCAACGACCTTTCCAGAGGATGCTCTGCAGAGGATATCGTAGGCGTGACTGCGATCACAGCCGTACAGTGCCTGGCACAGTAATCAATATCAAATAATAAAGATCATAAAAAACCGGAGGAAAATAAAATGAATGTATTGGTGATCAATTGCGGAAGTTCATCCCTGAAATTCCAGCTGATCAATTCCGACACGGAAGCAGTCCTGGCAAAAGGTCTCTGCGAGAGGATCGGGATTGACGGAAGACTGGTATACCAGCCGGCAAACGGTGACAAAGAGACGACAGAAGCGGACATGCCCACACACAAACAGGCGATCCAGCTCGTGTTAAATGCGCTGATGAACGAAAAGACAGGCGTGATCAAGAGCTTAGAGGAAGTGGACGCTGTAGGCCACAGGGTGGTACACGGCGGCGAGAAATTCGCTTCTTCCGTAGTGATCAATGACGAAGTCATGGCAGCGATCGAAGAGTGTAACGACCTTGCGCCGTTACATAACCCGGCGAACCTGATCGGTATCCGCGCCTGCCAGGAGCTGATGCCAAAAGCGCCGATGGTTGCTGTATTTGATACCGCTTTCCATCAGACAATGCCAGAGAAGGCTTATCTGTACGGCCTGCCCTATGAATACTACGAGAAATACAAAGTAAGGAGATACGGCTTCCACGGGACCTCCCACAGCTTCGTATCCAAACATGCCGCAGAATTCTTGGGCATCGATGCTGCAAACAGCAAGATGATCGTAGCGCATTTAGGAAACGGCGCTTCCATCAGCGCAGTTGTAAACGGAAAATGTGTGGATACATCCATGGGCCTGACACCTCTGGAAGGTCTTGTGATGGGTACACGTTCCGGCGATATCGACCCGGCGATCATGGAATTCATCGCGAAGAAAGAAAACCTGGACATCGCAGGCATGATGAACGTGCTGAACAAGAAATCCGGTGTGGAAGGTCTCTCCGGCGGCCTCTCCAGCGACTTCCGCGACCTGGAAGAAGCCACAGAAAAAGGCAACAAGCTGGCTGAAAACGCGATCGAAGTATTCTGCTACCGTGTAGCAAAATATATCGGTTCCTATGTAGCAGCCATGAACGGTGTGGATGCGATCGCTTTCACAGCAGGCATCGGCGAGAACGCGATCAATGTACGCGAAAAAGTCATGGGCTATCTGGGCTATCTGGGCATTGAGCTGGATAAAGAAGCCAATTCCAATAGAGGCGAAGACACTGTGATCTCCACAGCTTCCTCCAAAGTCAAAGTGGCTGTGATCCCCACAAACGAAGAGTTGGCGATCTGCCGTGAGACAGTGGCATTGGTATGATATAAGTTCAATATGGACCCCCGCAG
>Ga0224483_100527_pt1 | contig 12309 bp, 6 predicted proteins | sample hydfratestSal1_FD_181453 | JGI IMG/M metagenome (GOLD analysis project Ga0224483, IMG submission 181453) | Metatranscriptome of mouse feces microbial communities from Columbus University, Ohio, United States - Sal1 (Metagenome Metatranscriptome) ... | reverse complement strand
CTGACCGCAAGGAGTTAATGATAGATTCTATCTGAAGACCATTGGTATAACACGAAATATTGGAATCAATAAGCTTATTTATATCATCGTCCAATTCCACAGTGATATCGTCATCTTCTCCTTCTTCCTGAAGCAAACCATTTTTATCTATAAACATTTCCTTCCCTCCTCATTTTAATATATCGATCAAAGACTGTGCAATCCTCAAGGCCTCTTCCTCTGTATTGCGAACCCCCAAAGAAATACGAATCGTTCCCCTCGCATACTCCAAAGGAACCTTCATCGCCCTTAAGACATGAGAAACCTGTGTCTTTGTGCCGTCACACGCAGATCCCGTAGAAACACAGATTCCTTTTAAGTCCAGCCTGTGCAGCAGTGTTTCTCCGTCCATTGTCCTAAAAGACAGACTCATGTTTCCAGGTATTCCTTTTCCTCCTCCGTTTCTGATAAAATCCACCCCGGATAACCTCAGTCTATCCAAGATCATACGCTCCAATCGCCCCAGATGTTCCCTAGCTTCCCCCAAAGCCAGACAATTCTTCCGCAAAGCCACAGCCATAGCAGCAATCGCCGCCACATTCTCTGTCCCCGCCCGATATTGCCTTTCCTGACTTCCTCCGTCCATAAAAGCAGATATTCCTGTCCCGTTTTTTATATAGAGAAACCCCACCCCTTTCGGTCCATTAAATTTATGGCCTGACGCAGACAGCATATCCACTCCCGCCTCTTGAACATTTATGGGGATATGTCCCACACCCTGGACGGCGTCTGTATGAAAACAACTTCCTCGTTGGCGCGCCGCTCGGGCCAGTTCCCTGATGGGCTGAATACTTCCAACTTCATTGTTAACATACATGATGGACACCAGTTTTGTTCTTTCTGATATGACGCTTTCCAAAGTCTCCAGACACACGATACCTTCCCTTGTTACCGGCAGATAGGAAACGCTTCTCCCTGCCCTCTCTAATGCTCTGCAGGAATTCAGTACCGCATGGTGCTCAATTGATGAGGTAATGACCTCGCCTTCACATCCCGCTCCCATTTTTATGGCCCAGTTATCACTTTCCGTACCTCCGGACGTAAAATAAATCTCTTCCGGCAATGCTCCTATACATTCAGCGATTGTCATCCTGGCATCCTTAAGCGCTCTACGGCTGGTCCTTGAAAAGGAATAGGGCTGGGAAGCATTTCCATACTCTTCTAACAAGAATGGCCTCATTGCCTCAAACGCATCCATATCCAACTTTGTTGTCGCCGCATTATCCGCATATATCATTCTTCCCACCTCACCTACAAAAACAGTTTGCAGCCTTCTTCCCTAAACTCTTCAATCTTTTCCAGAAGTTCTTCCGTTGTCGTATCCAGATACCCGGCCAGACAGTCCATACAATAAAATGTCTCTACTTTATTTCCCAAAAGCTTCTTATTGATGCCTACCGTATCCTTATTCAAGCCCTCTTTTCCACAGGCAACACACTTAATCTTCATATTCCAAATTCCTTACTGAAAAAGCCGGCACATCTTTGCCCTTGAATTCAATATCCAAAATCCCCAGCTGTCTTTTTATGATTCCACGCATCTTTCTTGCCGGACGCAGGCAGTAGCGCTGGAACTCTCTGATATCTACCTGCCCCGCCGAACGGATATGGGGAAATAAAAGTTTCAAATATGCCGTCGCGATCCTTTTGACTGCCTCTGTATCTCTGGTATCCGAATGTTCAGGTACACAGACCAGCTGGTCAACAATCGCCCGATAGCTGGCGTCATCCCGCAGCATATGCATGATCGTACAGAAATACTCCGAATTCAGCGCCCAGCCGCAGATCTTTAAGTCATCATGCATGCGCGGAATATCCCACCCTTTTATAAAACCGTGAAAACGGTCGATCAAAGCGCTTTCGTGAAAAGCTCTGGGCAATTCCGTGAACATGCTTTTATACTCATCCATATTATCTTTGCTGATATTCCCCAACAAAATAATCCCGGAATCCGCCGTTCCCTCATAGTTGCCTACCGTAAACACACCTGATTCCATGTACCCTTTCATAGCAGCGCGCATCTCATCAATATCCGTAAAAGAAATCGTCTGCACCTCATCCAGGGCAATAAAATCATTGCCGCACACAAGTCCCGGCGACCGTTTGCTGATATCATAAAATAGCTTTGCCCGGGACATCACACCGCCGGATGACAGCCAGCCGTATTTGCTCACTCTCCCGAACAGATACGATTTTCCCGTTCCCTTTGGCGCCAGTTCGATCAGATTTAACCTTTTTTCTACAAACGGAAGCAGTCTGGTCACCATAGCCAGTTTCTCACGGTCCTCTTCATACCCTGCGGCATTGTAATCCATTGCCCCCAGGATCACATCCATCCACTCTTTCGTAGTAAATTCCGCTCTGGCATCTTTATAGTAATCCAAATCTATGGTGTATGGGCAAAACTGCGTAAAACCGGTGAGCTTAATGCGGCCCAGAATCTTTAACTCCTCGCATGGCGCGCGATACCCAAGTTCTACCACTCCCCATGTCTCGGTGCCGTTTACCAGCGCGTCCTTGCACTCATACCACACATCCGGTTCTATGATCGTCTCCTTATTTGTCAATCCAAAATCTGGCAGAGAAAAAGAGATTTCTTTTGTCTTAATGTTAATATCCACAGAAATCTTTGTAAGAAATTTCACACGTTCATTTTCAATAATAACGCGATTTTTAATACTTGTCCACTGTTCCTTTTTGGGGAGATACTGACGGATAAATTCGGACACTTCCTCAATATTATAATTGCCCTCCTCATCCTCAAACTGTTTCAAAAGCCAATCCCGCAAAAAGGAGGGGAGGCTAAGGGCGGAAAAGAAATTGCTTTTCTTCAAATCTTTATATACCACCATCTCATCAAAACACTCCCGCAGCTTATCCACCATGCCAACCACCTCCTTACAACAATTTATTTACCTGCATCCCCTGTTTCCTGGCATAAAACACCAATCCGGAAGCCACCCTGTTATTGGAGGAATATACATCTATGGAATAACTCCCCTCTTTCCTTAAATCAGGCAGTTTCACCACAAAATTTTGTCCGTCGCCGCTGTGAGCATCGTAGGTTTTACCATTCATACAAACCGTAACATTCCCCAGCTTTGTCTTTGAGAAAAACTCAACTGCTCCATTCTTTTTCATGGTGTTAAATACAATCTCTCTGGAGCCTTCTTTTATATAAATCTCATATGCCTGATCCCGGTATGTGATCTCAATAATAGGCACCGTAACCTCTTCCAGGCTGGCTCCGCCATGTACCTCCACATTAGCTTTTCTGCCCCCTTTAAATCGGTCATAATTGGCCAATACCCAGAAACCATTAGATTCCGTGGCACAGAGCGGCTGTCCGTCCATTTCATCCTTCGGACAGCATCTTCCAGAATGTTCTCCCTTTGATTTCATGGTCCACTTATTTTCACTGCATTTAAGAACAGACAATCTACTGGAGCCGTGGTCAGAGATCATCACGGCGCGTTCACACTGCCCTCTCACAAGCTTTGTCTTTATGTTATCCAGAACGTTTTCAATAATCTCCAACTCGCGGATCAAATGGAAGGGCAACTTGTTTTTATTGAAGTCATAGTCTTTTTCCCCGTGATGTTTCATCTCATCTAAATCTTTTATGCCGTTTCGGTCAGGAATCAGCGTTGCGCCTCCCTCCTCAAACACGTCAATAAACTCTTTATTAAAGCAAGTGATTGACGGGAGTTCGCATTTACACACCGTCACATAGGCCTGCATCTCCTTCTCGTGGCATTTATCCAGAATAAATCCAAGGAACTCGACTCCCATTGCATCCATAAAATAAAGGTGGGTTCCTTTTTTCTCCACTGCTTCTATCTTCTCACTTCTGTGCGGGAGTAAAAGGTTATAATCTCTCTCCACTGCCTGCTTCTCCACAAGCGTTTCAAATTGCTGTAAAAGTTTATTAATAACCTTCTGATACTTGTACTCCTGGAAATAGCGATTCAACAGCTCATTCCTAAAATCATATGGCAATAAGTACGCATACAGCGGCGGATATATATGTTCCAGAATCCCCAGCAATTCTTCTCTGGAAAATTCAAGTCCATATACGTCTAAAAGACCAATGATCTGTTTTCGCTCCATATCCGTTGCATCGGTTAAATAATATAGTGCATATTTGCCCTTACATATCACAAAAGAACAATAGTCTGCCACTTCTTCCTGGGGATATCCGAAAGCCTTTACCGTATTCTTCCACTCATCAAACCGTTTCCAAAAATCCGCATCATTCCAATCAATATCCAGTAATCCACGAAAAACAGACCGGATAAATTCCTTTATGGAGTTTGACTTTTTAATTGCCGTCTGCAGGCACCAGCTGTTGGATGCGCCATACAGTTTCAGCGCGATAAAAAGAAGCCATCTCCTCTCCTCATCAAAAAATCTCCAATTTCCCACGGCTAATTCCAAATTATTGCAGTTTCCAAAAAGTTCATTTAAGAATGCAGCCCAGCTGTGATATTGAGATAAATACTTCATGGCATTCCCCCATAGTCTGTTTGTTCCAAAACTCTCCAGCAGATATTCTGTCTTTGAATCCATAGAACATAATACACAGAACGGACTGTGCTGCTCAACAATGTGATACAGAGACCTGGAATAGGAGGATTTTCTTTTTGATGTTCTTATATAAAAAGTGTCTTCTTCCTCCTCTTCAATCTTTGAAGACACATGTTCAATGCCGATGACTTCACACTTTCCTTCCGGAACCGGCACTTGAAGTGTCAAAAAAACCAGCTGTGGTTTTGGAGTCTTCTGGCCATAAACATCGTAGATAAGCCTTTTCTGCCGCACATCTGCTACCCCCAGATACTTCTCACACTGATAACAAATTACGACGATTTTACAGATTGCAGAGGATGTATGCAACAGTTGAGATATAAACTTTTTTACTTCATCCTCTCCCATCAGCATAAGATGGGTCGTAAAACCGTTGAGAAGTAAAGTCCCCTTTAAAGTCTTTATATCATTTAACAATTTATCTATCTTTGGATTGTCGTCCTCCCCCGCATAATCTTTTACCGATTTAAAGAGATTATCTCCTACCTGAAAGTGCTGCCGAAACTGCTTCATCTGGACAGTATTGCGAATATTAACAAATCGCGGCTGAGTATCCTCTTTACGAAGATATCTCTCCACATTTTCGATACACTCCTCTAATTTCAACGCAGTTCCCCCTTAATTGTTTTTGATGATCTCCATACCAACGATCATATTGTCACGGATCAGCTCTTTAAGGTATCTCTTCACATCAGTGATATCCATGCCATCAATCTTTTCCAGCGCTCTCTCACATCCCCCGCCATGATACTTATATTCTGCCATCTCTTTAAGACGTGTATCAATCTCCGGAAGCCCAAACCACTCGAAGGGTTCCGGCGTCATAACTTTATCTAAATAGTTCCTCACATCATCTACATCATCCAGCAGCACTGCATACGATTTTATGATATTTTTCTTAAAAGCCTTATCCCGCTCTTCCTTGTTGCTGAGCCTGTCAAAAAAATCTGCTTTTTCAAAGTATTCCAGAGTTCTTTCCACAGACGACCGGTCAGGCTGCTTCATACAGACGGCAGCAAATGCCTTTTTTGCGTCTGTTACCTCCTTCTCGGGCACCATACATAAAATTGGAGTTATATATTTTGTTGACCACTTTTTAGGATTTTCTGTCCCAGTCTTTTCTGTCCAATATTTTTTTAGTTTTGCCGCGCCCTTCTCACTGTCAAACCGCTTTATGGTCTCCTCAACTATATTTTGATAATAGTCTCTTTCCGACGTAAAAACTCCTAGGGGAAGCATGGAAAAAATCTCATGAATCTCCTCATCAGAATAGGGACTTAAGATGAAAGAGCAGGCTTTTTTGAAAATCCCTGTCTGATCATGGTAAAAATCTTTGAAACGCTCTCCCTTTACCGTAATCTCTTCCAAAAAACGCTTTCTCTGAGAGTCAAACATCTGTTCCGATTTTTTTACCATATACAGAAGCTCCATCATACCTGACAGTTCTTCCCAATTACTCTTTCCGTAGAGATAGGAAACGCGTATTCGATTGCAGCAGTTACTCCATTCTCTAACCGTATTGTCAAAATCTACGTTTTGGGGGAGAATACGGTTGCTGGCTTCAATGATCTCATATTCCAAGATCACCTCATCAATTTTGTCATCAGCCGTATCTTTGTTCCACACCCAATTGGCAGCGTCCGCATCAAATTTCCCCCTTAAGCGGTTGATATACTGGCCATTATCCCCAACCGATGACGCAAGCATAGGAAGCCTTCCATCCTTATAACCGGCCAGATAGGTCTGCATACCTTTCTTACAATTTTCTCTTGAGACCAAATTAGCCAGATCGTTTACGCTTAACGGATTCTCAAGACAGAGTTTTCCAATATCCATTGCGATATCGCTGTCCGTCTGAGATGTATTGTGATTATTTGCGATGTTGGTATACCCGTTAATGAGTTTTTCCACAATCTTCTTATCACTCTGCAACGGCACATCGTCTAGTATCGCCTCTAAACACCATACTGGAAACAGCAGTTCCTTCATTTTCTGACGGATACGTTCCCTGGTCTGCTCAATGGATGTACACAGACTTTTCTCAATGGCAAATATGGAGGAAGACGCACGGTTAAAAGATTTCTCCTCTTCTGTCATAGCCACAATAAACTTATCTTTATAGCGGGGGATTGGTGTTGTCGTATGCTTGAGTATTTCTGCTACCATCTCTTTTAATTTGCCCACGGACATCACATCATTTGTAAGTCCATCACTCCAGCTGTAAGTGCTGACAGCATATTCTTTGAGAACAAACCCCATTACAAAGGCGGTCAGATTACAGGGCATAAAACCATAGGGGCTTTCTTTCAGTAAGCGATAGATTCTCTCTATGGACACTCTCCCATCCCTGTCAAACGCGTCTTTTATCACTTTCTCAACAGCTATCTTGATTCTGGAGATCAGCGTATAAGGTTCATCTTTCCAATACTGTTCATGCTCCCACGCATACCTGCCGATATAATTCTCTAGTTTTGTGTTTTCATTTTGGGATTTATACTGTCCCTGGACAGCCCGTTTTGCGCCGTATTCAACTCCTGACGGCATCATGTTAGCCAACCACATAACGTCTGTCACCGAACTTCCGGTCTCCAGGCTATCGGGATATCTTTTTCGGTCAATCGCCATCATCTCCTCATGGAGCGCATCTTTTGTCGGAATCCTCTCCCCTTTTGGCCTATCCGCTGTGTATATTATGAATTCGCCGTCAGCGATCCGTTTTCTCCATTTTTTTAGTACTTCTTCCGCGTTTTTCTCATACTGCTCTCCCAATGTCCGATTCTGTTTCAAATTAACAACAGAATTTGCCATGGCCTCGGCATACTGTTCCATCAAGTCCGCACCTAATGGTGTTATGGAAGCATCAATAAATACGATACCACATGGATTGTTCTCCACAGCCTCCTGGATATACTTCCCTATCGCCGTGCTCTCCGTATCATCTTTCGCAAAAGCAATGACGGCCATGATCCTATTATTCGATTCGCCACAGTTGTTTTCCAGTTCACGAACCGTTGTTTTAAAGCTTGTCACAGATACACGTTTTATCTCATAGCGCAGGCGAAGAGGACCGCTAAGTTCCATCACATCCCCAATATTGCCCTCACTTATAAGAGTCTCCGTAGATTTTTCTTTTTGCTGTTCTTTCTGCTTGGCCAGTTCCGCCACGTTGCCTGAACTCACAAGAGCTGAATACTGAAATTTTCCGCCCCCCATAGGTTTTCTGAACAGAACATCTGGAACCAGACTGTTGGCAATCCGTGAAGCCTCATCATTTTCCAGATCTGACCCCTCAAACGCATAATTTAAGTTCTTTTCATTGGGGATAAACAGTTCAACCGTATCTCCGGTCCTCTGCGAAATAGCCTGCAGCAGCAACAGGGTTTTGAAAACTCTTTTATCGTCCCGCCCCAAATCTTTTGATTGAATTAGATAGTAAGAATCCAATATCTGGCGGATATCGTGAGATAAATACTCTTTTCCCTTTTCATAAAAGAAATCCCAGAGCATATCAATGGTTAACAAAGGGTTTTCATCATGGGGGCCAAAGTTGTCAATGAACCACTGAAATCCTTTGATTTCATCTCCATGGTCGTTCTTGATAAAATCAAACATGCTTCGCTGATTAGAGTCAAAGGCTGATGAAATATGTTTTAACATCAATGCCGTATAGGGATGTATGGGAAGGATGGACTTTAATTCATCGTCTGTGATATGCGCTCTGCCTTTCACTAAGCTTCTGGCATCATCCGTCCTTTCATACAGTTCATCTGCGATGTCCTCCCATTCCTCCTGCACCACAGTATCACTACTTATTTTCAATGCAGACTTCATCAGACCAAACGCCATATTTTCCGGAAGCTCGATATTACAGACAGGTTTCAAAAAACGGTCAAGTATCTTTTTCCAGTCATCATCATTCTCCAGAAAGATATGACTTACATTATGAGTGACGATAATGCAATAGAACGGATCGCTGCCGCTCATGTCCACAATCTTTTGGAACCCGGTCAGCGCCCTCCTGTTGTTGCGGAAATACTCTGTAAATTCATCCCAGATAAATACAATGGCTTTCAGATCATGTTCTCTGATTACTTCACGTATCCACTCTACCAGACCGTCAACGTCAAGATACAAGGCTCTGAACTGTCTCTCCTCGGCAACTCTCATGACCTTCCCCATAAGCTCCTGCAAAGCGTCCCCGCTGTAACTGTTCAGGTCTTCAATAACCCCGTCTACATCTTCCCCGGCAAACATGTCTGTATACTGAGGGGATTTCATCAGGGTATTAAAATATTGTTTATTGGTCTCATCAGAGAGCCATTTGACAGCGGCATACTTTAACGCATGGACTCCCGCGTTATCAATGCCAATTTCTTTCATGGCATTGACAATACTGTCCTGTATAGCAAATACAAGGCTGTTATCTCCCCTGATACTTGACGCCCCATACCGATGTACCGTCAATATCCTCTGCTTGCCGGATTTTAACTGCTGAAATTGCTTATAAAGGTCTGTACTTAACTGTTCCTTATATTTCTCAAAGTAATCTTTTGTGTCATCTTCTCCGGCGTCCAGCAACTTCTTTAAGGTCAGCACTGCATGGGATTTTCCGGTGCCGTACGCCCCTTCCACCCAGATAGAGACTCTCTGTTTTCTTGAAATAACGGTTATGATATCCTTCACCAGTTTTACAAATGTCTCGTGAGGATAAAACTTTTTCCACAGTTCCGGCTTACCGTTGATGATCGCTTCATTCACCTGAGGAAAATATTCCGGATCTATATCAAAATACTCTCTGTATTTATCAAACATATCTGCCATGCTCCCTTTCCTCCTTAGAATAAAGTCAGCACATCTTCTGATGACTTGTCGCCGCGAAGCGTTATATTATCAAGGTCAAGGGTAAATGACACATTGATAAATTCCGAATAGTTGATACTAAGGCCGTTTAACAGCTGTTCCATTTTGTCCTTGTTGAGCCCAAAAATTTCTGTTGGACTGACGCCTTCACTGTCTATACTGTGATTCAATAACCGGCTTAAAGTAAACGTATAATAACCATCACATGCCTCCGCAAACTTAAACAGAGAATACAGGATAACCCGTGGATCAGGCGTCTGCCATGGCTGTCTTACGAAACTTTTCAGTGTGATGATTTCTGTTCTTGTAGAATTGGCTTTTTCTTCATATTCACAAACCCCCAACCCCAGCTGCGCTCCCATAGGCGTTTTTATAAGCATCACCTTGAACGCGTCTATTACATTTCTTTTTCCAAGTCCTTTTATATCATTTTCCATAACGCTTTCCAAAAACATCCGCATCTGCTCCGGAGTTATCGTTTCATGAAACGGGATATTCTTGATAAACCAACGGTAATCCGGTGTATAGACAAGATTACACAACATCAAAGCCCACATTTTTTCATCGTCAGCTCCCAGACACATCATCTTTTTTCCGAAATCTGACACCTCATATCTGGTATATTTATCATGCCCTTCCGCCTTATTAAAACGGACCATAGCCGCATCTTTCAGAAAATGAAGAAACGCATCCTTTTTCTTGTTGGCAACTATCATATCTCCGTCATTGTCCCAAAATTCCGGTCCGCCGTTATACTTAAAGTAAATCCTAATCCAATTATCCCTGATACCAAAGCTATAATAATTTCCAAGTCCTTTCACTTTCTTTTCCGCCCCTGTCTTATTTCTGATAGAATTGTACCTTACACAATGTTCAACAATATCGTGGCATTTGTGGCAATGACGACACTCTCCGGATATCTTAAGGCCATTTGACATATCAATACATCCATACTCGCATTCTGCCACACAAACACCGCAATTCACACAATAAGTACTTTTTACAATAACGCTCCGAAACAGAGATAAAAATTTTATATCATCTTTTTCCCCTGTACAATTTGGAAAAGAAAAGACATCCCCCTTCTCACTGTGCTTCAAATAAACCGTATAAATTTTCTTTCGAAAATTAATCGCGTATTTGGTCGGTGATTCCTCAATAAAAGTACCTATTGTTTTAGCCCATTCTTTCCATCTTTCGTTAGCTTTTTCAACAAAAATGGTAGTCTTTCCTCCGACAATATCTACGCTGTGCCTGTCATATCCAAAATTCAGCTCTCTTCCGGATTTTCTTGTCTTCCAAAGTCCAAGGTCGATAAATTTTTGCATCTCCAAATCGGATAAATTCGTTTTTCCGCTGGTTTCTTTTATTTTACTTACGAATCTCTCAATGTCCTCCTGGTAGCAGAGCCCTTTCATATATTCATGTTTTCCTGATGACATAGGACACACCAGACATCCGGCCCGGTTAATTCCCTTTTTATAACACTCATTCAAAACCAAATGGTTCTCATAAATATATATGTATAATTCTGCTGAGTTCCACTCTATAATCGGGTGGCAGCTGAATTGTCCCTGATGTTTACCTCCAAAGCTTACATCCTCGTACTCGCTCCGTGATACACTTTCATCTCCTCGCACTCCGGTAAAAGCCATGCCTGTTAACTTCTTATCTTTTATATATTCTCTAAGCAGCATGATCTGCGGGGAAGTCTTATGCACACTGCAGCACCATCTGTTAGTCACAGCAGGAGGCCCGAAACATCTCCAAGTTTGTTCTGTATTAAGCGCTGAACTTGATGTTCTAAAAATAATCCCATTCTCCCGACAAAACCGTTCAGTCTCCTCTACCACCTGTTTTGTATCTGGAAATTCCATTCCGGTATCCCCAAACACTACCTTTATCTCATTATGGGGCAAAGCTCTCTGCACAATGTCAAGCGCAACAACACTGTCCTTTCCGCCGCTGAATGCCACATAAAAAACATCAACTTGATCTTTATATTCAACATAGGTATTGTAAACCTTTTTAATAGTTTCCTGTTCAAGGCTTTCCATAATACATTTATTTTTCTCTACCATACCCGGTATATCAACGAAACGCAATGACCTGCCGTCTGATTCCGGCAAGTCCAATATCACAACCTCAGGAGCTGTATACATGGAACCGCCCATAGTCTTGGCTACTTTCTTCCCACGGTAAACATAATTATTTGCTTCCGCCCACATATAAGGATAAGAATCATTCTTCTCATAACTCCAATATCGGTCAAATCCCAACAAATCCAATTCTTTAAAATAAACAGGTCTTGGCTCTTTACTAAAACTTGCAGGAGTATTGTTTAACAAGAGCCCTCCTGTCTCTGCATCATATTCATATGAATACATAATCTTATCCTCTCTATCCTCTTAAAATGGCTGCCCGCTCAAGCAGCCGCTCAATCCCCTCATATCGCCTTTTTGCTATAAAACCTCTGTCCCACAGATATTCCAAGGCTTCTTTTCTGTCATAAATGACTGTGCCCACAGCAAAAATATGAACTAGCAGGTCATCGAAATCTTTATACGCGGCCGCCTTTTTCACAATTGCCCCGGAGACGGTTTCTTCACCATATCTCATATGAAGAAGCTTATACTTTTCACTGAATCCGGCCACATAGCTTTCCAGCAAAAAAACATTCCATGGAAATCCTCCATAGGGAAAAGAGCCAAATTGATGGATCTCTCCAAGTGAGATGTAATCTCCTGTACAAAAACGGTCAATAGCCATATCTGTTTTCTTTACATCAAAGGCAGCATATCTTTTTGAAACAAATTCCATCCGG
>Ga0224483_100526_pt1 | contig 12312 bp, 13 predicted proteins | sample hydfratestSal1_FD_181453 | JGI IMG/M metagenome (GOLD analysis project Ga0224483, IMG submission 181453) | Metatranscriptome of mouse feces microbial communities from Columbus University, Ohio, United States - Sal1 (Metagenome Metatranscriptome) ... | reverse complement strand
GCCGGACGGCACATAGTCTCCCTTCCCTCCCTGGCTTCACAACAACCGCCGTTACTATTCCGTGAATAGTAACTAACCGCCGCCCTTACTCTCGTTTTTTCCGCACTCCTCATTGCCAGCAAGGAAATTTTATGCTATACTAAGTTGATATATCTTGTAGAGCGTATATGAAATGGTGGTGAGAGGGTGCTGAATGAGGACAGGCTTAAGCTGATGACCAGTATCGGGATGTTTGAGAAGAAGGAAGGGAAGAGGATCTTTCCGGTTTATCGGTATTTTCGGAGTGATTATATTGGGAAGCATTTATTGAGGTCGTTTTTGGGGTTTTCGATTTGTTGGGTGTTGGGGACGGCTTTGGTGGTGCTTTATAAGGCGGAGGATATTTTGGCCACCCTGAATTTTAATGAGATCGCGGGATATGGGAAAACCTATATAGGAGCTTATTTGGCGGGGCTGGTGGTTTATCTGCTGATCACGTATTGGGTGTACTGGAGACGGTATGAGTATGCCAGCAGAGGAATGAAGGTCTATGTGGCGAAGCTGAAGAGACTGGAGAAACGCTATGAGATGCAGGGGAAAAACGGACAGGGAGGTAGGAAGGCATGATGGCTCTCCTGGAATTCAGAGAAATGTTGCGGTCCTTTTATGGAAAATATGACGCGGTTTTGACCGCGGTTGTGAAGTTTGCGGTGAGTGTGACGGCATTTTGGATGTTGAATGACAGCATAGGCTACATGGAGAAGCTGAAAAATCCGGTAGTCTGGCTTTCTATGTCCTTGGTGTGTTCTTTTTTGCCGTACAGCATCATATCTTTTTTGGCAGGCATTGTGCTGGTCGCCCACATCAGCAGCGTTTCTCTGGAGCTGGCGCTGATCTTATCCCTGATCTTTTTGATGGTGGCGATCCTCTACTACGGTTTTCAGCCTGGGGACGGGTATCTGCTTTTGCTTACGCCTCTGCTTTTTCAGTTTAAGATCCCTTATGTGATCCCTCTTTTAGTGGGATTATCCGGAGGCCTGGCAGGCATCGTGCCTGTGAGCTGCGGCGTGTTTGTCTACTATATCATTCAGTACGTAAAACAGAATGCAGGCGTTTTGACCAATGACGCCGCGCTGGATATTACGCAGAAATATGTGCAGATCATTAAAAATATGATGGGTAACCGGGTGATGGTTGTGATGATCATCGCTTTTGCGGCTGGGATCTTGGTGGTGTACCTGATCAGGACCCTGTCCGTGGACTATGCCTGGCATATCGCCATTGTGGCCGGTGCTATGACCCAGCTGATGGTGATCTTTGTGGGCGATTTTATGTTTGACGTTTCCGTGCCTATGGTGGAGATGCTCATAGGCATGATCGCGGCTATGATCCTGGCGGCCGTGTATAATTTTTTCGTGTTCGCGGTAGATTACAGCAGAACAGAATATATACAGTTTCAGGATGACGACTACTATTACTATGTTAAGGCGGTTCCGAAGATCACGGTGTCAGCGCCTGATGTGAAGGTGCAGAAGATCAATTCCACCAGAAATCGGCGCAGGGAGTTTTAAGGTGACCGCTCCACGCGAAAAAGAATAGGAATGGAATAGGTATGGAATGGGAGGTGAGGATATGGCAGATATTTTTGGGATGTTTCACAGCTGGATGTCTTTTTTACCAAAGATTACATATATGAATATAGTAGAAATCATCATCATTGCGGTTCTGATCTATGAGATCCTTCTGTGGATCAAGAACACCAGGGCGTGGACCCTTTTAAAGGGGTTGGTTTTCATCCTGGTTTTTGCCATATTGACATATATATTGAGACTGGACACCATTATGTGGATCCTGGAGAAGACGGCTCTGGTGGCAACCACGGCCCTGGTCATTATCTTCCAGCCGGAGCTTCGGAGAGCCTTAGAGCAGCTGGGAAGCAAGAATCTTGTCAGTATTCTGCTTCCGTTTGACGATTCCAAGCAAAATACCGGTTTTTCGGAGAAGACTGTCAGCGAGCTGACCCGCGCCTCCTTTGAGATGGCGAAAGTTAAGACGGGAGCTTTGATGGTCATTGAGAGAGGGGCTCCGTTAAAAGACATCGAGCGGACGGGCATCGAGGTTGACGGCTTAGTCACCAGCCAGCTGCTGATCAATATCTTTGAGCACAATACGCCTCTCCATGACGGCGCTGTGGTGATCCGGGGGAACCGGGTGGCGGCGGCTACCTGTTATCTGCCCCTGTCGGACAATGACAGCATCAACAAGGCCCTGGGGACGCGGCATCGGGCGGCTGTGGGCATCAGCGAGGTGACGGACAGCCTTACCATCGTGGTCTCGGAGGAGACAGGCCGGGTGTCCCTGGCAGAGCATGGGGCTTTAAGAAGGATGGATGACGCGGACTCCCTAAGCCAAGAGCTGAGAGGGCTGTTCGTGCAGGAGGAATCCAGCAGCCGGTTCAAGCTATGGAAGGGAAGGCAGAAAGATGAAAGAAAAACTGACAAATAACCTGGGACTGAAGTTTTTGTCCATCGCCCTGGCTATTATAGGCTGGTTTATGGTGGTGGATGTGGTGAATCCTCTTGTGGAGGGCACGGTGGAAGTCCCAGTGGAGATGATAAATGAAGATATCCTGACCAAGGCTGATCTGACCTATGAGGTGGTGGGAAAGAAGTCGGTGACCGTAACCTATCAGGTAAGAAGCCGGGACCGCTACCGGATCAAGAGCAGCGATTTTTACGCTTCCGCGGATCTGGCCAACCTGTACGATGTGACAGGCTCCATTCCTGTGAACATAGAGATCGCCAACCGGGAGATCCGGGCCATGATCGAAGGAACTCCGGAGACAAAGCCCGGGGTGGTCCGCATCCAGACCGAGGAATTGCAGCGAAAGGGATTTGACATCATCCCCCGTATAAGCGGGGAGGTGGAGGAAGGTTACGCCATCGGCGCCACAAAGGTAAGTCCGGAGCAGATCTATGTCACAGGCCCGGTGTCCGTGGTGGGACAGATCAGCTCCGTGGGGATAGAGATCGATATGTCCGGCGCCAGCGGGGACGTGACCGGGGGAGCGGGAATCATGCTCTATGACGCCAACGGCAATCAGCAGCCGAACCTTATGGATGAGGTAAGCCTTAGCCGGTCGGAGGCCGAGTATCAGGTCAATATATTAAAGGTGAAGACTCTGGGCCTGGATTTCCAGATAACAGGAGAGGTTGCCACAGGTTATCGGTTTACAGGGGTGGACAGCGATATCAGGTCCGTGCCTGTGGAGGGGTTAAAGTCTGTTCTGGCGTCCGTGAGCACGCTGGTGATCCCGGGTGATCTGCTGAACATTCAGGGCGCCACGGCTGACGTGACTGTTGAGGTTGACCTGGCAAAGCTTTTGCCGGATAATATAAGCATCACAAAGGACGTGCCGTCCATAGCCACCGTCACCATGCGGGTGGAGCCTCTGGTACAGAGGAACCTTACCTTTGATACGGACGGGCTGGAGCTTCTGGGCGCGTCGGAGGAGTTTGAATACCAGTTCCTGGCAGAGAAGGCCAATGTGCGGATTCAGGGGCTGGCGGAAGATCTGGACAGCATCGGACCGGGCTCCGTGTCCGGCCGGGTGGATGTTACAGGGCTGGAAGAGGGGACGGCCACAGTGGAGATACAGGCAGACCTTCCCGAAGGGTTTGAGTGGGTAGGATCTGACAGAATACAGCTTTCCATTACCCGGAAAGGAGAAGAGGGCCCGGAAGGCCCTGATGGGGATGAGATCGCGGCAGATGAAAGCGAGACAACAGGGGAAGAGGAAGGGGGAGGCTTATGGTAACAGCCAAAGTAGTGATCAGGAATCTGACCGGACTGCATTTAAGGCCGGCAGGGATTCTTTGTAATAAAGCGATTCTTTACAAATCCAGAATTCAGTTTCGTACAGACGACGACGCCACGGCTAACGCGAAAAGCGTTTTAAGTGTTCTAGGAGCCTGTGTAAAAAGTGGGGACGAGATTGAGTTCATCTGCGAGGGAGAGGACGAGCAGGAGGCTTTGGATTCCATGATCAGGGTCGTAGAAGAGGGCCTGGGAGAATAACAAAACATTATATTAACTTCAAGGAGGGGAAAGCATTATGTTTAAGGGAACAAATGCGTCAGCAGGAATCGGCATCGGCAAGGCGGCCATCATCAAAGAGGTGGAGATGGTGATCCGCCCGGACAAGGTTGCAAGCGTGGAGACGGAGGTTACCCGTTTCAGGGGGGCGCTGGCAGACACGGTGGCTCAGACAAAGGCTCTGGAAGAGACTCTTGCCACCAGAGTAGGTGAGAAGGAAGCGGAGATCATGCAGGGCCATTTGATGCTTCTGGCAGATCCCATGCTGACCGGAGAGATCGAGGAGGCCATCAAGAGGGACAGTGTGTGCAGCGAGTATGCCATCGAGACCACCTGTACCACTTACGCGGATGTATTCGCGGCTATGGACGACGAGCTGATGCAGCAGAGAGCCACGGATATGAGGGATATCAAGACCCGTCTGCAGCAGACACTCCAGGGCATCAAGCCGGTGGATATCGCCTCTCTGCCTGAGGGCAGCATCATCGTGGCCAAGGACCTGACTCCGTCTATGACAGCCGGCATCAATCCGGCTAATGTAACCGGTATCGTGACAGAGCTGGGAGGCAAGACTTCCCACAGCGCTATTTTGGCAAGAGCTCTGGAGATCCCGGCTGTGGTGGCTGTAAGCAATGTGATGGATAAGATCGAGGAGGACGACACCGTTATCCTGGACGGCGGCGAGGGGATCGTCATTGTGAATCCCACAGACGAGGGGATGAAGGAGTACACAGCTAAGAGGGAAAGCTTTTTGCAGGAGAAGAAGGATCTGGAGCGGTTCAAAGGAGTGCCGACCGTGACCAAGGACGGCGTGCATATTGAGCTGGTGGCCAACATCGGCAATCCTGACGACCTGGCCAAGGTTCTGGAGTACGACGGAGAGGGCGTAGGCCTGTTCCGCACCGAGTTTCTGTTTATGGACCGCACCTCCATGCCTACGGAGGAGGAGCAGTTTGAGGCTTATAAGAAGGTGGCGGAAGGCCTGTCCGGCAAGCCGGTGATCATCCGTACTCTGGATATCGGCGGCGACAAGGAGATCCCGTATATGGGGCTTGCAAAGGATGAGAATCCATTTTTGGGCTACCGGGCCATCCGTCTGTGCCTGGACCGGAAAGAGGATATCTACCGCCCACAGCTTCGGGCTCTGCTTCGGGCCAGCGCTTTTGGCGGCATCAAGATCATGATCCCCATGATCACCTGTATTGACGAGATCCGGGAGGCCAAGGCTCTGATCGAGGATATCAAGAATGAGCTGGACCGCAAGGATATCCCCTACAACAAGAATATCCAGATCGGTATCATGGTGGAGACGGCGGCAGCTTCCCTGATGGCGGATGTATTTGCCAAGGAGGTTGACTTCTTCAGCATCGGTACCAATGACCTGACCCAGTACACCATGTCCGTGGACAGAGGTAATGAGAAGATCTCTTATCTGTATTCCACCTTCAACCCGGCTGTGCTCCGCAGCATCCGCAACATCATCAAGTGCGGCCGCGAGGCCGGCATCATGGTGGGCATGTGCGGCGAGGCAGCCAGCGATCCGCTGATGATCCCGCTTCTGCTGGCCTTCGGGTTAAACGAGTTTAGTATGAGTGCGTCCGCGATCCTGAAGTCCAGAAAAATGATCACCGGCTACAGCAGTGAGGAATTGCAGGCAGTGGCGGATAAGGCTATGAGTTTTGTGACAGCCAAAGAAGTGGAAGCTTACATGAAGGAGTTTGTGAATCAGTAACAGCGATTCATCCACAGGCGGCAGGCAAAGGCATATCTTCCGGAGATACCGCAAAGTATGCAGGGCGCTTTGGGGTATCCCGGGAGAGGCCGGTGACATAACACAAAGGACAGAGAGAGTATGTTAGGTTATAGTATCTGCTATGCTGCCAGCTATGGATTTGCCCGCATGGGATGGTATCTTCCGTCCGGCGGGGTCCTGTTTCTGGCAGCCGGCTATTTATATTATAAAGATTATCATAAATCCGGCAATCTGGTCCATCTGCGGGGGGTGTTTTGCGCCTTCTGGACAGGCGGGCAGGCTATGGCATGCCTGAAACTGAGCAATCTTCAGAGCAGCTGGAGTCTTTTGACCTGGGCGTGTTTTTATGTGGCCCTGTCCGGTTTCTGGTGGACTTATGAGTTGGCGGACCGGCTGCTGGGGGAGGAATATGGCAGAAGAAGGCAGGCGGCAAGCGGATCTGCCCGTCCCCTGTTTCGATGTATGGAGGCAGTGACTGTTGTTTCTGTGGCTGCCTTTGTGCTGGAGGCGTCGGTGCTGAAATATATCCCCTTCTTTGTCAAAGGGGTGCCCCACGCCTATTCGGAGTTCCACCTGTCAGGCGTTCACTATTTTACGGTGTCCTGCGTGTTGGTGCCTTCCCTTGCGGTTCTGTTTTTTCTGGAGGGCGGCAGCAGACGGCGTTACAGAAATGTAATGGCCGTGCTGATGACCATCATATCCCTGGCAATCCCCATTCTGTGCGTATCCAGGTTTCAGCTGATCTTTGCGGTGCTTTTGGCCTGCTTTACCTTTGGAGCCTACTATAGACGGATGAGCCCCTGGGTGATCCCGGCCCTGTTTTTGGCCGTGCTTCCGTTTTATGTGATCCTGACCATTGCCAGGAGCCATGATGTGGCGTATCTCAACGGAATTTTTGAGATGAAAAACAGTGGGATGCCTATTTTTATTTCCCAGCCATATATTTATATTGCCAACAATTATGAGAACTTTGACTGTCTGGTGGAAGCGCTGCCAAGGCACACCCTGGGTATCCGGATGCTGTTTCCGGTGTGGGCCTTGACCGGGCTTAAGTTTGTATTTCCCTACCTCATCAGTTTTCCTCTGTATGTGACCAAGACAGAGCTGACCACGGTAACCTTGTTCTATGACGCCTACTATGATTTCGGCATTTTTGGAGTTTTTGTGTTCTCCTGTCTTCTGGGGCTGGCGGCTTTTTGGCTGGTGAATGCGTTAAAAAACGGGAAGAGCCAGAACCCTATGTGGTATGTGCTCTACGGACAGATGGCAGTGTACATGATGCTGTCGTTTTTCACTACCTGGTTTAGCAATCCCACTACCTGGTTTTATTTTGCGGTGACCGGAGGGATGGCTTGGTACTGCGGGAGAGACCGGGGGAGACGGTGGTAGCGGGAAGCTGTTTTAAGATCATGGGGCATGAGGGAAGAAGTTTGGAGATTTTGGGAGTACATGTTAAGGAGCACTCTCGGAAACCCGAGCACAAAGAGTTTCCGAGAGTGCTCTTAAGATAAGGGAGGTATAGTCCTGTGAAAACGTGGAAAGATCATATCAGAAAGGTGGTCCCCTATGTGCCGGGCGAGCAGCCCCAGGGGGATCATGTGATCAAATTAAATACCAATGAGAATCCGTATCCGCCGGCTCCCGGCGTGAGGAGGGCATTGGGGGAGATGGGGGCGGATCAGTTCCGCAAATATCCGGACCCGTCCGCAGGCCTGCTCACCAGGGCGTTGGCGGATCGTTATCATCTGCCTGCGGAGCAGATCTTTGTGGGAGTGGGGTCTGACGACGTGCTGGGCATGGCGTTTTTGACATTTTTCAATTCCGAAAAGCCGATCCTGTTTCCGGATGTCACCTACTCGTTCTATCCGGTGTGGGCGGATCTTTTCGGGATCCCCTATGAGACGCCGGTATTGGATGAGGAGTTTCGCTTACGGTGTGAGGACTACAAACGGGACAACGGCGGTATCATTTTGGCCAACCCCAACGCCCCCACAGGCCTGTGTATTCCTGTGGAGCAGGTGGAGGATATTGTCAGGTGGAATCAGGATGTGGTGGTGATTGTCGATGAGGCGTATATTGATTTCGGCGGACAGTCGGCCAGGACGCTGATCGATCGGTATGAAAATCTTTTAGTGGTCCAGACCTTCAGCAAGTCCAGGTCCATGGCAGGGACGCGCATCGGGTACGCCATGGGGTCCAGGGCGCTGATCAGCGCTTTGCAGGATGTGAAGTATTCCTACAATTCCTATACCATGAACGCCCCCTCTATTATTCTGGGCACAGAGGCGGTGAAAGATGAGGCGTATTTTAGGGAGACTGTGGAGAAGATCGTCAGGACCAGGGAGGCTGCCAAGGAGCGGTTTAGGAAGATGGGGTTTTCGTGTACAGATTCCAAGACCAATTTCCTGTTTGTGAGCCATGAGAAGGTTTCGGCAAAGGAGATCTTTGAGAATTTGAAAGGGGCGGGGATCTATGTACGGTATTTTGCCGTTCCCAGGCTGGAGAATCACCTGCGGATCACCATAGGGACAGATGAGGAGATGGAGGAGCTATACCGGTTTTTGGAGAGAGAGCTGCCTAAGATGGGAGCATAGGATCAAGGCATTAGATGGGAAAATGGAGCTGGTGACAGGATGGAAGATGGGAGAAGGATACTTCGGATACTGCTGAATATTCTGATTCCGGCAATGAAGATCTTGCTGGTATGCGTGGGAGGCCTGTGGCTTCTTAAGTTTTTTCTGCCTTTTGTGATCGGATGGCTGATCGCCATGGTGGCAAACCCTCTGGTGAAGTTTTTGGAGCGGCGGCTGAACCTGGTGCGGAAACACAGTTCCGTGATCATCGTGGTGGCGGTTCTGGCAGGGATCATTGGCGGGTTGTATTTTTTGGTCGGAAGAGTTATAATAGAAATAAGACTGCTCGTTGTGGATATGCCTGAGATCTATGAGGCTGTCAGGCTGGAATTGATGGAGGCTCTGGACTCCTTAAACCGGATGGTGGCCAGGATGCCCACAGGGGTTCAGGAGTGGTTTAACCGGACTAATGAGAACCTGGGCGGAATAGCCAGCAGCCTGATGCAAAAGATCGCGTTTCCCACTGTCACCGTGGCGGGCAATGTAGCCAAGGGCATACCGGGCGCCCTGGTCAATTCCATTGTGGTGATCCTTTCGTCCTATTTTTTTATCGCGGAGCAGGATCGGATCCGGGATCTGGCGGGGAGATTGATACCCAGCTCCTTCTATTCATATGGGGGATTGTTCCGAAAGGATCTTAAGAACCTGATCGGAGGGTATTTTCTGGCACAGTTTCGCATCATGTTTGTGGTTGCCGTGGTGCTGGCAGTTGGATTTTTGATCCTGGGAGTGAGGTACGGAATCCTTCTGGCTGTGCTGATCGCCATATTGGATTTTCTGCCTTTGTTTGGAACCGGGACGGCTCTGTTTCCCTGGGCTGTGGTGAAGCTTTTGTCCGGGGAGGCGGCTTTTGCCGTGGGGCTGATCCTTCTGTATGTGCTGACTCAGGTGGTGCGGCAGATCATTCAGCCTAAGATCGTAGGGGATTCCATGGGACTTCCTCCCCTGCTGACTCTGGTTTTTTTGTATGTAGGTTTTAAGATCCGGGGGATCTCAGGTATGATCCTGGCGGTTCCCGTCGGGCTTGTGGGAGTAAAGCTGTATGAGTACGGCGCGTTTGATCCCATGATCGAGCAAGTGAAGCTTTTAGTACAGGAGATTAACAGACTTCGGAAAGAGGATTGATGAAGATTAAGAGAAGAGACCGATTCGCTGCTGTGGGTATGGGGATATTTCTTGCCATTCTTTGTCCCTGCCGGGCCTGGGCTTTTGACCCATGGAGTAATTTAAACGGATACTGGATTTCCGCTGACGGCAGGTCCACCATAGAGGGCGCTGTGAAAAAGGGTGTGACCATTACAAAATATCAGAATAAATCAGGGGAGATCAGGTGGACGCAGCTGGCGGAGGACGATATCTCTTTTGTTATGGTGCGCTTAGGGTACAGTGATGATATGGATCCGTATTTTAAGGCCAATATGGAAGGGGCTGCCAAGGCGAACCTAGATATCGGCGTGTGCTTTTACAGTAAGGCGGCCAGCGCGGAGGAGGCCAGGAAAGAGGCGGCCTATGTGCTTGACGTGGTGAAGGAACTTAAGGTCTCTTATCCCATCTCTTTTGAGCTGGACGCCCAGGTTGTCCAGGAGAAGAAGCTGGCCAGGGATCAGGTCACCAAGCTTACAGGCGAGTTCTGTGACGCCATCGAGGAGGCGGGCTACAAGGTGGTAGTGTTTGGGGACAGCGAGTGGCTTACCCAGCATGTGGAGATGCGGAAACTTCCCTATGACGTGTGGTACAGCCGCTACGGCATGGCCCACGATTTCCCAAATCGGACTCTGTGGCGGTGTACGGACCGGGCGGACGTGAAGGGCATCGAGGGAAGCGTGTGCCTGGAGTTCGCTTTTGTGAATTATAAACGGATTTTTCCCGGGACCGGATGGAGGGAGATCAACGGCAAACAGTACTATTTTAAGGATTACAAGATGGTGAAGGACACTGGGGTGAGGATCGGAGAAGAGGTGTACTTTTTTGACAAGGAGGGGAATGGGAAGAAGACGAAGTAGAAGAGAGGGATTTTTCGTGTAGCGGAAGAGATGCCGACTTGCTTTGAAGCAATCCATCCTGCGTTATCTAAGTGTGGAATTTATGTTCGTGGGTGCAGCAGTACTTTGAGGATTAACTATCGTACCACCGAAGAAATTCGCAAACATGCTATTGCGCTGCTGAAGGGCATTTCATCTGATGATCTGGATAAAGGCTCTGATCCTGGGGAAAAGTGCCGGTCTCGTACCCATGGGGAAAAGCCGATTATCAGGAATTTTAATAATGCAAACGATGAATTTGATTTTCTCCTTGATGAAATCAGAAAGCTCAAAGCTAAAGGTGTTGCCCTTACAGATATTTGTGTGGCTGCAAGAACCAAGAAGTTAGTTGATGATTATATTGCGCTGTTTACCAGAGCCGGTATTCGTTCTTATGGGATTAAAAGAAACAAGGCTGATGAACGCAGCTTTGATGGGCTGCGCGTTGCTATGATGCACCGTGTAAAGGGGCTGGAGTTTAAGTGTGTGTTTATTGCCGCCGTGAATAACAGAATTATTCCGCTATTGGCTGCGATCAGAAAAACAGACTCAATATCTGAAGCAGAGTCTTTGACATCAGAGAAATGTCTGCTATATGTTGCCATGACCCGTGGGCAGAAAGGCGTCTATCGTACAAGCTATGGGAGAAAATCGGAGTTTTTGAGTGAAAACTTGGCATGTATATATTAAATCTGACTATATCACATGGCGGTGCAACAGAAATTTTGGGAATCAGAAAATCTGAGCTGCTTGATATTTACGATAGATTGGGATATTCCTATTTGGATATGACAATGGATACACTTGATTTAGAACTGGAAGACATATTGGTCAAAAGCATTATCAGTTGTTGTTGGATAAGTTGAGTGAGTGAATTACCAGTTAAAATACAGGGCCTGAAAGTGTGTTGCAAGATATGCTTTCAGGCTCTTTGCAATATTTCAGAGTCAGTTTCGTTTTGCCAGATGAAACACAACCAGAAGCCCTCCATAACAAATGCATAGAACTCCGATATGCAGGGCCGTGGACAAAAAAAGTCCCAGTCCGTCAAAACCGTCCCAAAAAGAGAATACAGCATAATAAATTCCGATGGAGATGATCAGAAGAGCCGCAGGCTTTGCGATCATCTCCATTGCGTCCCAGGAGAAGGATACCAGACGTTTAAGGGAAGCGAGATGAAGAAAGGCAAGCAGCAGCTCACTGGCTAACATCCCCCAAAGATAGGCCATAATACCGAAACGGGGAATGCCTATGAGCACAAAAGCCAGGCGCAGAATCAGGGCAGTGATATTCTGGAGAAAAGTAGTGGTGGTCTTGCCAAGGCCATTGAGGATACTTCCCATAGTGGTAGCCAGATAAAGAAAGGGGCACAGCCAGGCTAAGATCTGCATGAAGGTACCAGCGGAGGGATCTTTGAATACGCTGACACCCAGTTCCGCTACAAACAAAGTAAAGACCCCGATACACAAAATTCCCATATATAAGCTGTATCGCAGGGAGACAGAAATGGTCTGGGCGATGCGGGACTCATTACCGTCGGCCTGGGCCTCCGCCACTGTGGGCAGCAAAAGCACTGCCATGGAATTGGTAATGGCGGAAGGGAACATAATAAAGGGCATAGCCATTCCCGTCAGCACTCCATAAACGCTGATGGCCTCCTGGGAAGAAAGCCCATAGGCGGAAAGCCTGTTGGGGATCCAGATGGCTTCGGCGCTGGACAGGATATTTAACACCAGCCGATTTCCCATAAGCGGCATGGCCAGAGCCATAAGGGGCATGGCTGTCTGCTGCAGGGAGGCCAAAAAGCCAGGCTGTTTTTGGGAAGACTCCG
>Ga0224483_100523_pt1 | contig 12330 bp, 13 predicted proteins | sample hydfratestSal1_FD_181453 | JGI IMG/M metagenome (GOLD analysis project Ga0224483, IMG submission 181453) | Metatranscriptome of mouse feces microbial communities from Columbus University, Ohio, United States - Sal1 (Metagenome Metatranscriptome) ... | reverse complement strand
CCCATATCACACTTGTCTGGCTGAACTGGTTATGTCACATCACCATCCCGCCGTCCACGTGCAGGACCTGCCCGGTGATATACCCCGCCTCCTCAGATGCAAGGAATGCCGCCGCCGCGGCCACCTGTTCCGGCTTGCCGAACCTGCCCAGAGGGATCTGGGCCGTGGCCGCCTCTTTGACCTTATCCGACAGCGCGTCTGTCATATCCGTCTCTATGAAACCCGGTGCGATGGCGTTGACCGTGATGCCCCGGGAGGCCAGCTCCCTGGCCGCAGCTTTCGTCAGTCCGATCAGTCCGGCTTTGGAAGCCGCGTAGTTTGCCTGGCCTGCATTTCCGGTCACGCCGGAGACGGATGACATGTTGATGATCCGCCCGCTCCTCTGCCTGAGCATCTGACGGGAAGCAAAACGGATGGTGTTGAAAGCTCCTTTTAAATTAATGTCAATAACCCTGTCAAAATCTTCTTCGGACATCTTCATCAACAGTCCGTCTTTTGTGATCCCGGCGTTGTTGACCAGGATATCCAGCCGGCCATATTCCAAGATCACATCCTGTATGAACTTTTCACACTGGCCATAGTCGGATACATCGCATCTGTAAATGGATGCTGTGCCCCCGTTTTCCTGGATCTTCTGCTGTGTCTCCAAGGCTTTTTCCTCGGAACCGTTGTAGTTGATCACCACAGATGCCCCCTGGGAGGCCAGTTTCTGCGCAATGGCCCGCCCGATCCCACGGGACGCGCCTGTGACGACGGCTGTCTTTCCTTCTAACATCCTGCTCCTCCTCTCAAGACCTCTGTTACATTCTCTATGTCTTCCCACACGGATATGTTATGGACTTTACATTTTGGATCGATCTTCTTCATGAAACCGGCCAGGGTCTTCCCCGGTCCGATCTCGATGAACTGTCCGACGCCCTCTGCGATCATCGCTTCCATGCTCTGCATCCAGCGCACCGGCGAACTCACCTGGCGGACCAGGAGTCCTTTCGTCTCTGCGATGTCCTCCACTTTCTGCGCTGTCACGTTGGTCATATAGGGGATCTTGAGCGGATGCAGCGTGATCTGGTCAAATTCTTTTGCCAGCTCTTCCCCGGCCGGGATGAGCATGGGTGAGTGGAAGGGGCCGCTCACGTTGAGCATGACCGTCCGCCTTGCGCCATTCTCTTTTAACCGGATCACCGCCGCTTCCACACCTTCTCTTTTCCCTGTGATCACGATCTGGCCCGGACAGTTATAGTTTGCGATCCCCACATCCGGCACATCTGCCAGGATCTCCTCGATCTTCCCGGCATCCATGGCCATGACCGCACACATAGCTCCCTCTCCGGCCGGGACGGTGTTCTGCATGAGGATGCCTCTCTTTCGCACCAGACGGATCGCGTCCAGGGCGTCCATGCCGCCGGCCGCCGCGATCGCCGCGTATTCGCCCAGGCTCAGGCCGGCAGTGATATCCGGCTGTAATCCGGCCTCCCTGACTGCCTCTGTCATGGCAAGACAGGTGGTGACCATGGCGGCCTGCGTGTATTCTGTCAGGTCTAATCTGTCATTTTCTTCAAAACAGAGCGCTTTCATGTCCAGATCCAATGCTTCGCTGGCTCTCTCGAAGATCTCCCGGGCGGCAGCGCTGTTTTTGTAAAAATCTGCGCCCATCCCGATCTTTTGTGCGCCTTGTCCCGGATAGATGAAGGCTGTCTTGATCTTATCAGTCATACCACTCTACTCCTTTCATCCGCGCGTCGGTCTCGCTGACCAGCCGGTGGATCAGGTCTTTACAGGATATCCGCTCTCTGACCAGCCCCGCGATCTGTCCGGCCATCACGCTCCCGTTTTTTACATCCCCGTCGACGACAGCGTTCCGCAGTGCGCCCAGGGTCAGATATTCCAGCTCCTCAAAACTTGCACCCTTTTCCTCTAACTCCATATATTTTTTGGTCATCTCGTTGCGCAGTGTGCGGATCGGATGGCCGGTGCTCCGTCCGGTCACCCGGGTGTCGATGTCTTTTGCCTTTAGGATCCGCTCTTTGTAATTGTCATGGACCTGGGATTCGTTGGTGACCACAAAACAGGTCCCCATCTGCACCCCTTTCGCCCCCAGCATAAATGCCGCGGCGATGCCCCGCCCATCGGCGATGCCCCCGGCCGCGATGACCGGGATCTGCACGGCATCGGCCACCTGGGGCACAAGGGTCATCGTGGTGCTCTCCCCGATATGCCCGCCGGCCTCACAGCCCTCTGCCACCACTGCATCTGCGCCGCAGCGTTCCATGCGTTTTGCCAGGGCCACGGAGGCCACCACCGGGATCACTTTTATGCCGGCGTTCTTCCACAGCTCCATGTATTTCTCTGGACTGCCCGCGCCGGTGGTCACCACTCTGACCTCCTCCTCGGCGACTACTTTTGCCACCTCATCTGCATGGGGGCTCAGCAGCATGATGTTTACGCCAAAGGGCCTGTCGGTCCGCTTTTTTACTTCACAGATCTGCTCCCGTACCCAGTCCGCCGGGGCATTGGCCGCTCCGATCAGCCCTAACCCCCCCGCTTCGGATACCGCTGCCGCCAGATGGTATTCGGCGACCCATGCCATGCCGCCCTGGATGATGGGATATTGGATCTCTAATAAACTGCTCAATTCTGTCTGCATTTATCTTTACCTCACTTTATCATATCCATTCGTAGAGGGCCGCGCCCCAGATCAGTCCCGCACCGAACCCGGCCAGGATCATCTTCTGCCCGGACTTTAACAGCCCTTTCTTATTCATCTCGTCTAACAGGATCGGTATGCTGGCCGATGATGTGTTGCCGTATTCCTGGATATTCACCGGGAACTTCTCCATGGGTTCCCCCAGACGTTTGGCCACCGACTCTATGATCCTCCTGTTCGCCTGATGGAGCAGGAACCAGGCGATCTCCTCCTGGCGGACTTTGTTTTTCTCCAGCACGCCCCGGATCGCCTCCGGTACTCTCTTTATGGCAAATTGAAAGACCGCCTTTCCGTCCATCTGCATAAAATATCCGTCGCTGTCATAGTCTCTTTTTTCTTTGACATCCAGCACATTCCAGTCGTGCCTGCTCTTGAGGGTGAGCGCACTGCCTTTCGCCCCGTCTGCGCGGGTCACGGGCAGATACATCCTCCGGTCATCCGCCTTTAACACAGCCGCGCCCGCCCCGTCTCCGAACAGGATGCAGGTCCCCCTGTCTTTCCAGTTTGTCAGATTGGAAAGGCTCTCGCTGCCGATGATCAGTGCTGTGCTGTAAATGCCCCCGGCCAGATAGGCCGCCGCAGTGTTGTAGGCAAGGAGGAAACCTGTACACGCGGCACTTAAGTCGAAGCAGGTGGCGTGTATGGCCCCCAGCTCTTTTTGCACCTCACAGGCCGCACAGGGTAGGATCATATTGGAGGATATGGTGGATACGATGATCAGGTCTACCTCCTCAGCCGATACGCCCGCGGACGTGAGCGCCTGACGGCCCGCCTCGCAGGCCATGGAGACGGTCGTCTCTCCGTCGACGATGTGCCGGCGCCGGATCCCGGTGCGCTCCTGTATCCATCCGTCGCTGGTATCCACCAATGCTGCTATGCCGTTGTTGTCTATTGTATAGGAAGGGATGTAGGACCCTGTCCCGCATATACTCACAGCCATATGGTCTCCTTTGATCTATTTTAATCTGTTTTGAATGTAAATTATTTTGATTTTCAAAGTATATACCCTCTCCCCCCGTTTGTCAAGGAATTTTAGGTTAAAAAGGGCCGGGCTGCCGTAAAACAGTACCCGGACACTTTACACGTCCCGGTTTTACGGCTATAATGGTCATGGAACGTGTCTTAAAAACGATACAATTGGAGGAAGCCATGGATATAAGAAGGATCCTCGCGGTCTGGACCGCGAAAGCCGCCTGCAGTATCTGCAGGCATATGGGCAGGCAGGGGGTGACCTGGGCCGGGAAGCTGGCCCTCGCGATCTACCCGCCCATCCTGCGTGAACTGGCTGCCGAGGTCCGCCAGAAGATCTTCATCGTCTGCGGGACCAATGGAAAGACCACCACCAACAACCTGCTCTGCTCCGCCTTGGAGACAGAGGGGGTAAAAGTCATCTGCAACCGCACAGGCTCCAATATGCTAAACGGTGTGGCGGCCGCTTTTGTCCTGGCCGCCGGCATGAACGGGAAGATCGATGCCGACTGCGCCTGCATCGAGGTGGACGAAGCCTCCACCCGGCATATCTTTCCCCAATTCAAACCCGACCACATGGTCCTGACCAACCTGTTCCGGGACCAGCTGGACCGCTACGGGGAGATCGACATCACGATGGATATCTTAAAAGGCGTCATGGACAGCGCACCCCAGATGGATGTGATCGTCAATGGCGACGACGCTCTCTCCGCCTACCTGGCCACAGAGTGCAAAAATCCCTCCGTCACCTACGGCATCAGCGAGCCAGTCGCGGACGCGTCCGACATCCAGGAGATCCGGGAAGGGCGTTTTTGCAAAAAATGCGGCGCGCGCCTCTCCTACCGTTTCTACCATTACAGCCAGTTGGGCGACTACGCCTGTCCCCAGTGCGGTTTCGCCCGGCCGTCCATCGACTACGACGCCCAAAATGTACAGGTGGGGGAACAGCTGTCCTTCCGGGTAGGGACGGAGCATATCGTCGCCAATTACCGGGGATTTTACAACGTTTACAATATCTTGGCCGCCTACGCGGCCGCGGATCATGCTGGCTTTACCCTGTCCCATTTCAACCAGATGCTCAAAGAGTTCCACCCGGAGAACGGGCGGATGGAGAGTTTCCGCATCCGGGACACCGCGATCGTGCTGAACCTGGCCAAGAACCCCGCCGGATTCAACCAGAACATCTCGGCCGTCATGACCGACACCCGCCCCAAAGACCTGGTCATCGTCATCAACGACAACGAGCAGGACGGCACGGACATCTCCTGGCTGTGGGATGTGGATTTTGACCGGTTTTCCGGGGATGAGATCCATTCGATCACCGTCAGCGGCATCCGCTGCCAGGATATGCGGCTGCGGCTCAAGTACGCAGATATCCCTTCCATATTGGAGGCGGATGTGGAATCGGCCATCTGGGGGCGGGTGGTGGACGGCTGCGGAAACCTGTACGTGCTGGTCAACTACACCGCTTTATTTAGCACCCGGAACATCTTAAAGAAACTGGAAGGTGAACGATCATGAAACGAGCTATGAAACGGGATATGGAACTGACCATCGGACATCTCTATCCGGATCTTTTGAACCTATACGGGGACAGGGGCAACATCGCCTGCCTGATGAAAAGGTGCATGTGGCGGGGGATCCACGCCCGCACGATCGGATTTGAGAGCGAAGATGAGGTGGATTTTTCCGCCCTGGACATCGTGCTCTTAGGGGGCGGCTCAGACCGGGAACAGATGCTGGTCTGCGAAAAATTAAAAAAGATCCGGCGGGATTTCCAAGATTACGTGGAGGACAACGGCGTTGTCCTGGCCGTATGCGGCGGATACCAGCTCCTGGGAAAATATTATAAGACAAAAGACGGGACGATCGAGGGACTGGACCTGGTGGACATATATACAGAACAGGGCGAGGGCCGCCTGATCGACAACATCATCCTCAAGAGCCCTCTGTGCGAAATGCCCGTGGTGGGATTCGAAAACCACGGGGGCCGGACATACATCGGCAAAAACCGCCCCTTCGGAAAAGTCCTCTACGGGTCGGGCAACGACAGCGAGAGCGGCTGCGAGGGCGTTCTCTACAAAAACGTCATCGGCACCTATCTCCACGGCCCCCTGCTGCCCAAAAACCCCCAGATCTGCGACCACCTGATCAAAAAAGCCCTGGAGAGAAAATACGGGTCCGCAGACCTCGCCCCCTTAGACGACAGACAAGAACAGGAAGCAAACACATATATGATCAAGCGACTGATGAGATAAGGAGGTTTTACATGAAGATCAAGATCACTGGCTGGATGCTCTGTCTCGTCCTTCTCTTAAGTCTGGCCGGATGCCAGAAACAGGACAGTCCTTCCGGCAAAAAAGACAGCACTTCTCAGACAACATCCGGCAGCCAAAATTTTGCCGAGGACGTGGCTTCGGAAAATGAACAGAAAAAACCCGTCGCCGCCATATCCATGCCGTCCCAGTCCGACGAGAAATGGATCAGCGCCGCCGCTTTCATGAACACCAGCCTGACAGACGCCGGTTTTAGAGTATCCGTAGAATTTGCCGAGGACGACGCACAAAAGCAGATCCGGCAGTTAAAAAAATTTGTCAAGCAGAAAGCTGCCTGCCTGATCGTGGCCCCCGTCCCCTCCGCCGACCTCTCCGAGCCGCTTAAGAAGGCCCAGAAGGCAAAGATACCGGTGATCTCCTACGAGCGTCTGGCGACGGGCACGGATGCGGTGGATTATTACGCCGGATTTGACAACCTGGAGGCGGGCAGACAGATCGGAGAATACATCGTAGAAGAAAAGGGACTGGATAAAAAAGTTGTCTCCGGCAATGCGTCCGCTGCCTGCACCATTGAATTTTTCATGGGCGACCCCCAGGACTACAGCGCGAAGATGGTCCACCAGGGCATCCTGGAGATCTTGCAGCCCTATCTGGATAGCGGACGGCTGGTCTGCAAGTCCGGGCGCATCCGATTTGAGGACACCGCGATCCTATATGAGGCAGAGGATACTGCCCAGAAAAACTGTGAGGCCCTTCTGGATGCCAATTATCTGGACAGCCATCTGGATATCGCCTGCACCTCATCGGACTTCCTGGCCTACGGTGTACGCACAGCTTTAGAAAACAGGGACTACACCAAAGGAAACGACTGGCCGCTCGTAACCGGACAGGATGCACAGCTGGATGCCGTCCAGGATATCAAGGCCGGATACCAGACCATGTCCGTCTTCCGCAACACCCGGACCCTGGCCGCCAAATGCGCGGAGATGGCCATAGACTGCATAAACGGCAAGATCCCCACGACCAACGACCAGGAACAATATAAAAAAGGAAAGAAAGCCATCCCGTCCTATCTGTGCAGCACACAGGTCGTGGATAAAGAGAATTATAAGGAAGTCCTGATCGACAGCGGACATTATACGAAGAGCCAGCTGCAATGAGTACTATGATCTACAATCTAAGATGCCCGGTGTGGATAACACCGGGCATTTCATATCCTAAATCTGATCACCAAAAGGAGCTTATCTCGATCTTTATTTATGCCGCCGCGACGCCCCGGCCATATACGAAAATTCCGGTATAGACGCCAAGAGCGGATACAGGAGCATGGACAACACCAGTCCCCCCACTCCCTGGATCAGGTTCGGGAACATACTGCCGACAGCCGCCGGGACCCCATACAGAAAGCTTTCACACAACGCATAGCCAAACACGACCAACAGGATATCGAAGATCCCGCCAACGGCCACGCCCATCCAAGCGGCCTTTCCTTTTTCCAGGATAAAATGGAATGCCTTCCCCGTCAAAAATGCAACTGCACCCTTGATCAAAAAAGTGATGGGCACATACAAGAAATAACCGCCTAACAAGTCTGCCATAGCCGACCCGATCCCCGCGGCCAGACCGCCGTACACAGGCCCCAAAAAGATACCCGCGAGAATGACGATCGCATCCCCAGGGTGGATATACCCTCCGGTGCCAAATGTGGGGATACGGATCACCATGGTCGCCGCACAGGCCAGGGCCGCAAACAACGCTGCAAGTACTAATTTTTTTGTGTTCTTCATTTCAGTCTGCTTCCTTTCTCTTCATCTATATTCCCTTCACATCCAGATCATCTGCGGGTGCCTGCATCGGCCCCCTATCATGCTATTCTGAACGTTCTTTCTTGATCACATCCTGGTATGCGAAACAGTCCTTCGCCACCACCCCGCTCAAGACCAGCAGCGAGATCAAGTTCGGGATCGCCATCAGACCATTCATCGTATCCGAGAAATCCCATACGATGCTCAGCGTCTGGGTCGCCCCAAAAAATGCGATCAGGGAGAAAAAGAGACGGTACGGCTTATTCGCTTTCGTGGAACCCACCAGGAATTCCAGGGATTTTTCACCATAATACTCCCAGCCCAGGATCGTAGAGAAAGCAAACAGCATGATACCGATGGATACCATCCAGCCGCCAAAGGTCCCCAGCACAGACTGGAACGACGCGATCGTCAGGGACGCCCCGGTGAGCAGTTCCCCATCCGCACCCGCAACTCCCAACTGTCCGGAACTGGCGATGACCAGCCCCGTCACGGTACACACCACGATGGTATCAAAAAATGTACCAGTCATGTTGATGTAACCCTGTCTGGACGGCAAATCCGTCTTCGCTGCCGCCGCCGCGATCGGCGCAGAACCCAGGCCCGCTTCATTAGAAAATACACCACGAGCCACGCCCCAGCGCATAGCGGAGAGCATGGAGGCGATGATCGCACCGCCCACACCGCCGGATACCGCTTTCACACTGAATGCCATCGAGAAGATCTGTCCCACGCCGGCTGGCAGATTCTTGATATTCAGGATGATAACGACGAGACCGCATACAAAGTACAGGACAGCCATAAACGGCACGATCTTCTCACAGACCTTACCGATACTCTTGATACCGCCCAACAGCACGATCAGCGCCAACACGGTGAGCAGTACGCCGGTCACCGCATTTGGTACACCGAAGGTAGTATTCAGGGCTTCAGAGATCGAATTGGCCTGTGTCATGTTCCCGATACCGAAGGAGGCCATTACTGCAAACAGCGCAAAAGCCACCGCCAAGATCTTGCCCAGGACCGGGATCGGGAATGCGTTTTTCATCACATACATGGGACCCCCGGCCATCTCGCCGTCCTGGTTGACTTCACGGTATTTGACCGCTAAAAGGCTCTCTGCGTATTTCGTGGACAGACCAAACAATGCGCTGAGCCACATCCATACCAGCGCGCCCGGGCCGCCCAAAACCATAGCCGTGGCCACACCCACGATGTTTCCGGTCCCGATCGTGGCCGCCAGGGCGGTCATCAGGGACTGGAACGGGGTGATATCCCCCTCCTGCTGCTCCTCTGTCTTATCTGGTTTACGGAATACAGATTTCAGCGCATACCCCAGATTCCTCCAGGGCAGAAATTTCAGCCGGATGGTCAAAAACACACCGGTGCCCACCAGGAGCACCAACATGATCGGCCCCCAGACAAAATCGTTGACGCTGTGCAAAATTTCTTCAAATAACTTCATACTCCAACTCCTTCCCCTCTTTTATGTGGAGTGATCTATCTGCTGCAGCGGTAGCACAGGTTCTCCCACCTGCGGTCCACTTCCTTCTGGAACTCCTCGATCAGGTATTCATTCTCTTTCTTGAACAGGTGTTTGAAACGCCCCTGCTTGATCAGGAAATCTTCGATCGGGAGTTTTTTCTTCGGCTCGTAGTTGAGTGTCCACTTGCCCTCTTCCACTTCAAACAGCGGCCAGTAGTTCGTCTCTACGCCCAGACGGCAGATCTCCATGATGTCCGCTGTGGGATACTGCCACCCTCTGGGACAGGGAGCCATGATGTTTAGGAAAGCCGCGCCCTCTGTGTAGATGGCTTTCTCGGATTTTACGTGGAGGTCTTTAAAATTTTTCCAGAATGTGGTCTGCGCCACGTAGGGCACGTCATGCTCTGCGATAATGGAAGCTAGATCTTTCCTGTTCTGGGGTTTTCCGTTGCTCTCGCTGCCCACCGGTGTGGTGGTGGTGTTGGCATACATAGGTGTGGCGGAGGAACGCTGGATGCCTGTGTTCATGTAGGCCCCGTTGTCGTAGCAGACATAGACCATATCGTGGTTGCGCTCCATCGCCCCGGAGAGGGACTGGAAACCGATGTCGTAGGTGCCGCCGTCGCCGCCGAAGGTGATAAATTTGTACGTGTCGGCGATCTTCCCTTTTTTCTTCAGCACACGGTAGGCCGTCTCCACGCCGCTCAAGGTCGCCCCGGCGTTTTCAAAGGCGTTATGGATGTAGCTGTCCTCCCAGGCTGTGTACGGGTACATGAAAGTAGAAACCTCCATACAGCCCGTGGCATTCCCGATCACTGCCCGGTCGCCCTCGTGGAGTCCGCGCAGGACATTCCTGGCCGCGATCGTGCCGCCGCAGCCTGCACACATCCTGTGTCCGGGAGCCAGACGCTCCGGTTTGCTCATTGTCTCTTTAAAATTATAGGCCATGATCTTATCCCCGTCCTTTCTACTCTCTCAGTCCCAGATAACGGTACGCATCGGTCACTTCTCCCGCCGCCGCGATCTTCTCCAGCTGCTCAAACACCTCTTGTGCCTGGTCCACACGCACATCCCTGCCGCCCAGGCCGTAGATATAATTGACAGCCAGCGCCTGGGAACGGGCACGGTACAGAGCGGCCATCACCTCGGAACCCAGCGGACCTCCCTGGGATGAAAGGCTCTCTGCACGGTCCATGATCGCCACAGCTTTCACATGGGAGAGCGCCCGCGCGATCTCCTCCGCCGGGAATGGACGGAACAGACGGATCTTCAAGAGCCCTGCCTTGATGCCTTTTTCACGGAGGGCATCCACCGCGTCCTTGGCTGTACCGGCCGCTGAACCGATGATCACCATGGCATAGTCAGCGTCCTCCAGACGGTATGCCTCAAAGAGTCCGTACTCCCGTCCGGATATCTTGGCAAATTCTCTCGCCACATCCAGGACCACCTGTTTTGCGTTGGCCATAGCCTGGGCGTGTTGTTTTTTTGCCTCCATATAATAGTTCGTCACAGAGTAGGGACCCACGGCCATGCGCTCCTGACTGTTCAACAGATAGTGTTCCGGGTCGTAATCCCCCACGAAAGCTTTCACATCCGCATCCTCCAGCAGCTCGATGTTCTCCACCGCATGGCTGGTGATAAAACCGTCCTGGCAGACCATGATCGGCAGACGCACCTTTGCATTTTCCGCGATGGGGAATGCCTGGATAAAATTGTCGTAAACTTCCTGATTATTTTCCGCATAGATCTGGATCCATCCCGCATCCCTTGCGCCCATGCTGTCTGAGTGGTCGCAGTTGATGTTGATCGGGCCGGACAGGGCACGATTGACCAGTGCCAACGCGATCGGCAGACGGTTGGATGCCGCCACATAGAGTTCCTCCCACATCAGGGCCATACCGCAGGAAGAGGTGGCTGTCAGCGTCCGGGCCCCTGCGGCCTCCGCACCGATCGCCGCGCTCATGGCACTGTGCTCACTCTCCACCGGGATAAATTCCGTATCCACCTGGCCGTTTGCCACAAAGGATGAGAAGTACTGCGGGATCTCTGTGGAGGGCGTGATCGGGAATGCGGGCATCACATCCGGGTTGATCTGGCGCATGGCGATGGCCACGGCCTCATTTCCTGATAAACGGTCTCTCTTTCCCATAGCTATCTTACCCCCTCCATCTTGATCGCGCCGGCATGACAAGCATTTACGCAGATGCCGCAGCCTTTGCAGTGTCTGTAGTCAAAATCTCCCCTTTTCTGGTCTTTTACGGGGATGGCGCTGTCGGGACAGACCGGTACGCACAACAGGCACTGATTGCAGTTTGCCTCTATGAATTCCGGTTTGATCGCCGTCCACTCCCCGGTGGGAAATCCTGCGGATGTACCGCCCTGGTAGACCTGCATCCCTTCTGTCAGATCCTGCCAGCTGCAGTTTTCATTGACTTTATGTAGATCCATCACTGCACCTCCTGTAATGCCATTTTCAGTGCCTTCATGTTGCCCTCGATCACTTCCGGCTTGGAAGCGAATTTATGCTTGAACGAACTCTCCATCTCCTGCATGAAGGTGGCCTCGTCCATCACGCCGCTCACCTTCACGATGGCCGCCAGCATAGGCGTGTTCGGGAAATATCTTCCCAGTGCCGCCAGGGATACTTTCTTCGCGTCGATCGTATAGATCTTCCCCTCGTACCCTTCCAGGTGTTTCTGTATCTCCTCTTTGGGCTTGTCCGTGTTGACAACGACAGCTCCCTCTTTTTTCAGACCCTGGGTCACATGGACAGTCTCTAAAAGGCTCTCATCCACGACCACCACAAAATCCGGCTCGTAGATATTTGAATGCACCCGGATCTTATCTGGACTGATCCGGTTGTAGGCTGTGATGGGTGCGCCCATGCGCTCTGGGCCGTACTCCGGAAAACCCTGTACATACTTTCCTGTCTGGAAAGCCACGTCCGCAAGCAGCAGCGCCGCTGTCTTCGCGCCCTGGCCGCCCCGTCCGTGCCATCTGATCTCTACCATATCTCTCATGCTCTTCCTCCGATCCCTCGCACTTTTGCTTTTTTTGCCTGAAGTGCGCTTACTCGTATCCGCGTTTTTTG
>Ga0224483_100522_pt1 | contig 12336 bp, 11 predicted proteins | sample hydfratestSal1_FD_181453 | JGI IMG/M metagenome (GOLD analysis project Ga0224483, IMG submission 181453) | Metatranscriptome of mouse feces microbial communities from Columbus University, Ohio, United States - Sal1 (Metagenome Metatranscriptome) ... | reverse complement strand
CCATTCTGCTGTTACTGTCCGTCCTTCTGTATCTTAATAATCCCGCCCCCGCAGGAGCAGATCGCCATCGAATCACTCATCAGCGCCGGCAGGCCCCCCACGGTCACATTCGTCTTCCCTTTCAGCCACACCCCGGCCACCATAGGCGTACACGGCACAGGCGGGGCCATCTTCGCGCACGTCCCAAAGGGCTTGATATTCACCATCGGCTTACAATCCCCGATATTTGCTTTTGCCTTCCCGTTAATCTCCACCCGGTTTACCGGCAGCACCGTCAGCGTCGAAGGCGCCGCCCCCAGCATACACTTCAGCGTGGCCCCATTCACCACATACGACTGTCCCATACCAAACTCCTCCTTACCTATCTGACCGCTTTGCACAGCATACGGCGCTCTGCTCACGCCCGCTTTACTCAATCAGCGTCTTCCCGCCTGTCTGCTTTGGCCTGCGGCGCGCCCCGCCGCCGGACACAAGCCTTGCATAAATCCCCGCCAGCCCCTCATACAGCTCCCGGTTCCCGCCGCCGCGCCCCGCCGTCTCTCCCTTTGCCGACAGGTACTCCCGGATCGCCTCGCCGGACACATGCCCCCCGTTTAAACAGGCCAGTCCAAAGGCAATGTCCGCCATCTCTGCCGAGGGCGCGCGCAGCACGCCTTTCCCGTACATACGCATCACAAGCGGTGAAAGCGTATGCCCGCCCCTGCAGGCATAGCGGATATGCACCGGATTCAGCGTATTGAATTCCGTGACCAAATCGTGAAAATCCCTGTAATCCTCCCCGGCCCTGAGCCTTGCCCCAGACTCCAGCAAAAAGCGTCCCAGCTCATACTCCCCCTCCCCGGATTCCCTCACGGACTCCAGAGACAGCTCATAGCGCTCCTCCCTGAAATCTGCAGACATATGCTCTCCAATCCTTCTCAGCACGATCCGCACCGCACGGCCGTACTGGTCAAACGGAACCGCGGCCTCCCGGCGCATACAGAAAAAGGAATCTCTGTCCTTTAAGATGCCGGGGCCCACAAAAACCGTTCCGCCCTGCTCCCGTATGCGAAATCCGGCCATCACCCCGCTCCCGTGCTCCTCAAACAGAAGGGAAGCGAATTCCGGGGCATAATCGCGGAGCAGATCAAGCGCATCCCGCTTGAGGATACGCCCCTCTTCAAATATGGGAAACACCTGTTTCAGCTCCATGTCAAACCTCCCAGGCCAGCGGTCCCTCCTGCCGGGTTCGTCCGCTGGCGCACTTTACGCTGGCCGGCAAGCTCTGCGGACACCTCACAGCCACCCGCCGAAATAATCGGGACTCTCATTGTCAAACAGGAAACGGGACGCCTCTCCGACGCTTAATGTCCCGCCCTTCCTCGCCGCCGGAAGCACGCAGAAGTCCCAGTCCCTCTCCCGGTACACAAACAGGCGGATCTCATCCTCCCCAATCGAGTCAAAATCCCCCTGATACGGGAGGAACGCCGGATACGCCCCGAACAGTCTGTCATAGGTGGTTTCCTCAAATAACCGGATATCCAGGGAAACCTCGCGCTCCCCGGCCGCATTTCCCAGCGCGTCCCGGATCGCAAAAACCACTCTGCGGGTAGCCGCATGACGCGTCACGCAGCCGAACACCTCCCGGCCTGCGTCCCTGTCGGACACGATCCTCACCACGGAGCCGTCGTGGGCCTGCGTGGTAACGGAATATGCGATCGCAGCCTCCTCCTTCTCAAGCGCAGGGATCATCCGCCCGCTCTCCTGCATCTGTCCCCGAATAATCGCCCCGTTTAAGGCGCGCAGCTTCAGCTCGTCTGCCCCATTCTTTACCCTGGCCCTGCGCCCCACCGTAAACTCCCGGAGCGCATCGCGGAACACCGGGAGCTGGCAGCTCATCCCCGTAAACCGGATCCCATATCCCGACAGAATACCGTCCTCATCGCACAGAGGCTCAATCAGACGCTTCACAACACGGTAAATCTCCGGGGCCAGCAAAAGCTCCAGCGCATCCTTATGTACTGTGAAATCAAGGCGGCGCTCCGCAAGCCCCTCCGGCGTGCGCACATGCGCCGCGCTGATGGCCGCAAAGCGGTCCGGCAGCGCAATCGTGTTCACAGGCACGCCGGAGAAAAAAGCGGTTTTCAGCCCTTCCGCCAGAAGCCAGAGCCGGTAGAAATTCTGGCGTTTATATTCCGCTGACTCACGCAGCCTTCCGAACCGGGTGGGAACCGTCTCCTCCGCCCGCTCATAAAGAGCCGTAAAGCGCTCGTAGATCTTCTCCGTGCCGCCGTACTGATCCACCAGGGAATACGCGTCCAGAAAGCCCTCGTCCAGCGCTTCCTCCTCTGAACCCGTCACGGAAAGCATCACCCTTATTTTCAGGTACATGAAAATAAGGCTCGTCAGGCGGTTTCCGCCAAAGCTGCTGTCCCCGTTTAAATACCGTTCCTTTAAACAGACCCGGTACGCCACGCGCGTGTTATCCGTCTCATACTCGCAGGACGTCAGGGACGAAGAACCGGCCCCGCAGTGAAACGCCAGCACCCGGGCAGAACCGGCGTCCGCAGAGCCCGCCTGCCGGGCGATCGCATCATACACACTGTTCACGGATTCCGAGCAGACGCCCTCCACCTCATAATCCGGCAGCAGGGCCCGGAAACGGTCAAGCGCCAGTCCCGCCCGCTTCTCCGGCAGCAGAAAGCAGATTTTTTTATATTTCACCCCGTGCTCCCCCTGAGCCACGCCGACCAGATATTCCAGAAATCCCTTCAGAAGCGCGTCTGAGGAGACAAGAGCCGCATTCCCGTCCGCATCGCACACCTCCAGCGTCCTCTCTTCAAACAGATACCGCTTCAGGCTGTGGAAAAATGTCATCCCCCCGGCGCAGCCTCCCTGTTTCAAAAGCCGCCAGGCCTCATATCCGAAGCAGAACCTTACCTCCCCGGACACGCAGCGCCGGACAGCCGCCGCACTGGGGCATAAACGGCTGCCCCCCTCAAACACGACCGCGCGGATCCCGGCCTTACCCATGCCGGCCGGCTCCCCGGACGCGGCGCAGGTATATCCCGCCCCGAAATCGATCGTCAGCGGTTCGGCGCAGTCGCCCGGCTCCTCCACGGTCAGAATCGGAAGCCTCGCCATGGCCGCCGCCAGATCCCGCTCTCCCGCCGGATTGGCGCGCTGGCTGTTGTAAGCCCGTATCACCCGCAGGCTGGAGGGCGCGTCAAAGAGCAGCACGCTCAGATCCCGGTAAACACCCGCGCCCAGGGACGGCGACACCCGCCGCGGCGACAGCGTCAGCCGGTTCTCCTGAACCTCAAACACGGCCAGGACCGCGCCGTCCCCGTCCGAGATGAACCCCACAAAATGCGTCCCGGAAAAACCGTGCTCCAGAAAGATGTCCTCCGCCTCCGAAACAGGCGTTCCTCTCTTCAGAGCCAGACGGCCCGGCGCAGTCAGACGCTCCGGGGCCAGCTTTGCCCGCGCCGAAAGGCTTTTTATGATGCTTACAGAATCCTCGGAAAAATCATCCGCCAGGAGCTCCTCCTCCTTCCCTCTGTAGCGGAACAGCAGCTCAATCAGCTCCTCCCGCTTCAGGCGCTTCGGATCAAGGCCCGCTGATCTTGTCATAATCCGCTCGCTCACGCAGAGATCCCGCAGCATAAAGGTTCCCATCTCCCGAAGCTCATCCAGCGTATAACGCCGCCCGCCCGTCTGCCTGCCATCCTTAAACAGCCTGTACCTGTACGACACACCCCGTCCCCCTCAACTAAACCAAAACTGCCATTTCAAAACCATCATTTACCGAACATACTTTCAAAACAATACAAAGCCGCCGATCGGCGTCTCCTCACACTCCACGATCCCGGGAGGGATATCCCAGAAAATGCGGCACGTCCTCCCCGCCTGCAGAAACACGCTCCGCAGCGCCGTCACTCTGCGCTCATGGAGCGGCGAAGCAGGCTCATTCACAATCAGCACCAGGCTCCCGTCCTCCCGCATATTCACCCATGCATTCCTGTACAGGCGGCAGAGCGCATCGCAGAAGCACCGCTCATAATCCCCCGTCCGGCACAGCCTTAAGTAATGCCAGGCGATCCGGCGGATCTCCTTTTCCGAAAAATCCCGGACCAAAAATTCAGGGCCGAACGCCCCGTTTCGGATATCCTCCGCCAAAAAACGCACATAAAACGCCTCCAGATCCATGCCGGCGCAGGCATCCGTCTCCCACAGATGGCGCAGGATCAGATCGCACAAAAAGCGGGTAAGCTCCGGGACGCGCCCCGGCTTCAGCAGATGGGTAAAAATCGCCTCATAGCTGTAATACGGGTTCACAGCCACAGTTCCCACATCCGGCCCAAAGGGGCTGTAGGCGTTCTTCACTGTCGCCTCCCCATAAGGAGAACTGGTGTCCGTCACGTCAAAAAACAGATCATTCTCCCGTATGCCGTTCTCCAGAACCTCCATCGCCGCCTGCCACAGCCGTTTCATGCCTGACCTCCCTTTCCCGTCCCGTGTAAACCATACGCCGCGGCGCTCTGCGCCCGGCTGCCCCTATACGATCTCCCCCGTAACCGCAAACTGGGGAAAAGCGCCCTGCACCTCCTCCGCGAGAAAGGAAACCTGATCCTCTGTGAGAAACCCGCGTTCCTCTGCCCGGAACGCCAGGCACAGGCGCTCCCGGCCCGGCGGGGCAAAGCGGTAACGGCCGCCTTCCCCCTCCGCGCTCCCCTTTCCGTCCTCCCGGATTTCCACCAGCTTAAGGCCCTCCGACGCCTCATAGACAGAGGCGATGCGGCCTATCTCCGCCCTGGTACAGAGCCGGCCCGCCGCATTGTCCGCCTGGCGGTCAATATGGCGCATCCGGCGCATGTTCGAGGTCAGGGGATAATGGGGAACCTTCACATCCCGGCGGACCGCGATCCGGTACAGATCAAACTCCTTCTGCCCCCGCTCCTCTGTGATGACCTCCATCCCCCGCGCGCTCATATACATGTTCCGGATCCCCCTCTCCCGGCGGACCACATAGCCGTCCTGCGGGAAAGGCAGGCGTAAGGTATGGCAGAAATACCGCTCGTCAATCGCCGGGATGGGGAACACCGTGCATTTGAGCTTTACCGGCTCCACATTCCACAGAGGCACAAGGCCGAGACTCAGAGGAAGATCCAGATCCTTCATACGGATGAAACGAATTTCACCTTCAGGCCCGGCCCCCTGCTCCTCGCAGAAGACATCCGCGAACCGATCCACATACGGCAGATACGGCGTCCTCCAGTAAACGCCGTTCTCATAATACACATCGCGCAGCTCCCCGATCCTTCTCTGGTAGCGCCTGCACGGCGCAAAGCGCGCCTTTCGCGTGACGGTTCCCGCGTCCGTCTGAATCTCCAGCTCATGAGGCTGGCCAAACAGCTCCCTGAGCCGGCTCTTCGCGCATGGGCAGAACACGGTGGCCAGGCTCTCCGGCTCGCTCCCTTCATCCATGGGAAACAGAAAATCATTCACAATCGGCGTATCCCCGGCCGCTGCCACGGCCCCGTACAGATAAAAGCGCTCTGAAATATCCCGAAGCTCCTCATTCAGCTTCGTCTCCAGCTCCCTCAGCGCCTGTCTGTTATAGCGGACGACCTCCTCAAACGCCTTGCTGATGTCCCGGTAGCCCTCCCGCTCCAGGCCGCCGCTCAGCGCCTTTAAGCGCTCATAGATAAAGCTCTCATCCATCCGTGTCACCTCCCGGCCCGGGCCGCTTTTCATCCGCGCCGGGCGCGTTCTTACGCCCTGAGGCGCCCGCCCGGCCGGCTGCCTCTTTGCCCGCGCCCCGGGCCGGGCCATCCCCTGTCTCTCCCGCGGGACCGGCCGCTTCCCCGTCCTCTTCCCCGCTGTCCCCGGGAAGCGTATCCTCTCCCGGATCCTGGGCATCCTGCGCCTTAAGGGAAGCGATCATCTGCTCCATCTCCGCCGCGCCCTCCGCATCCTCCAGCTCTGTATATGCATCGCGCGCCTTCTCAAGAAGCGCGAGCGCCTCCTGCGTATCTCCGGCCAGGATCGCGTCAAAAGCCGCCTGCCTGTCCTCCTCGATCGCATCCTCTTTCAGATCCTTTTCCTCCATGGCCTGCTTCTGCAGGGACAGAATGAGCTGCGTCGTCTCCTCTGCCTTCTCATTGTCCTCCAGGGCAATATACGAATCCCTGATCTTCGTATACTGCGCAATGGCCGTCTCCAGATCCCCTGCCAGGATCGCATTCAGAGCCGCCTCCTTATCCGCGTCGATGATGACCTCATCCCGCGCCTTCGCGCGCTCGGCCTTTGCTTCCTCCCTGGCCTGCCCCTCGATCCGCAGAAGGGCGAGCTGCGCCTCCTTTAAGAGCTCCGGATCCTCCACGATCCGCAGCATCGCCTCCGCGCGGCCGTACAAAACAGCGGCGGACTCCAGATCCCCCTCCGCCTCCTTAAGGGCCGCGGCCTGCATATAATTGTCAATCTCCATCCCGGTCCCGGCAAGCTTCATCCGCCTCTCAAGCACGCCTGTCAGGGATGACAGCTCCTTATACTGCTTCGCCCGCTCCAGGACCTTCTTATATCCTTCGCGGGCCTGGGCATAGCTGCGGGCGCCGTAAGCGTCGTCCGCTTCCTTCAGCATCTCGCTGAGCCCAATCTTTTCCGACAGCTCCTTTTCCTTTGCAAGCCTCTCTCCATTTTTACTTATCTTTTTGCTTTCCTGCGCCGCCTTCTCATACTCCTGCTTCGCCAGCGTACAGCTCAAATCAGCCATATACTGATCCCCTGTTTCTTCGTACACGGCCACCGTATCCTGTACCTCCCGCTGCTTTCGCCGCCTGACCCGGAACACCACAGCCGCGATCAGGGAGACGGCCAGAAGGATCAGGAAAAGAATCAGGCACCACGTAAGGATCTTCTTTTTCAGGGCCCTGTTTTCCTTATACGCCTTTTTGACCTCCACCGCGGCCAGGCAGCAGCAGGGAATCCCCTCCGTGCTGCCCCTCAGATACAGCTCCTGCAGATCCCCCAGAAACTCCTCCACGGACTGGATGGACTCATACGCGTCCAGAACTTCCACCTTATTGATACGGCTCCAGAAGCCTTCCGTGACGGCTAACAGCACATCCCCGTCCTCAAGCCTCAGCCTGCCGGAGACAGCCGTCCTCCCGCTTCCGCCCAGATAATGGACGACATTCCCCGTCTCCTCCTTCGGTCCGGTTCCCTCCTTTGCCGCCTGCCCTGCCATATTCTGGTACACCGTATGCGTCACGCTCTGATGGTAGATCCCCGCGCTGCGAAACGCATAAAGCATCACATTGCCGCACACGCCGTACCGGAAGCGGGTATAATCCGAGACCAGCACAAGGATCCCGGCCTTCAGCCGGATGCGCACGCTCTGTTCCGCCAGGCATCTGTGCGCCCTCTTAAGGCAGGCCCGGATCCGCTTTGCCGACATCCCGGGCTTCTGCACAAACGCCTCCATCGCCGCATCGACCGCCAGCTTCGCGCTCTCCCGGCCGCCGTCCCCGTCATAGCCCTCGGCCACAGCCATGCAATAATAGCGATCCATCTCCACAAAGCCGTAATATGTCCCGTTCTGCCCGTTTAAGCCTGCCTCTGATACAAATGTGGTAATGAACTGGCTGTTCAACTTTCTCATATGGTTCCTCTTTTCCATCCGCAGGTAAGCCGGCGCGTATCACGCCACAATCACCGCCAATGCGCTTCTCTGATCCTTTAAATTCCGGCGGTTCACCGCTTCAATCATGTTCTGGGCCTTCCTGTACGGATGCGCCCTGCCTGACAGGAGCTTTTCCACATCCACCTCCGTCAGGGCCTGCCATACGCCCTGGCTGCACATAAGGGTCGTAATGCCTCTCCTGTCCAGCCTTCCGCTCTCCTCCTTTGCCAGGGACAGCTCCCTGCCGTTAAAGCTCGCCAGGGACAGCCCGCCCACGTTCCGGTAATACATATCATGCCCGATAAAGCAGGCGGCGAGCAGGGAAACCCTCGGAGGGCGTCCCTTATAAATGCGCTCATGCAAAAGCGCGGCGGCTCGGGCAAACTGCGCCGTGAACTGGCCTTCCACATCCTCCAGGGAAACAAAACCCCTGGCTACTGTCTCACACGCCAGAATCGCTCCGTAAGCCCCTGTCACGCTGTCGATCGCGCCGTCCGCCAGCACAGCCAGAAACCCCTCCCCGACCTGCTTTGTCATAAAATACGTATTCTGATGCACAAGGCTGCCTATGGTCTGGGCATTGCCGTAACGTCTACTCATCTTCCTCTTCCCACTCGAAATTCGCCCCGCAGAGGGGGATAAAAAGAAGCTTGCTCTTTCCCAGCTCAATCTGGTCAAAGGCCTCCATCTGTGTGGGCGCATAGACTGCCTCCCCGTTCAGGTAGACAAGCCCCTGCGCGTCACCGGGCAGTAGAAACGTCGCCCGCTTCTTTCCGTCATAAGAGACAATGGCATGATTCTTATAGGAAATATGATTGTCCCCCAGGATCCGGATGTCCATCTCCGGACTCCTGCCGATAAAATTCTTCTCCGCAATCATCCGGTAATCCCTGCCCTTGGAAGGCCCCTCAATGCAGACCAGCCATCCGACCACAGGATGCATCACCTCCAGCTCCTCCAGATATGTGGTGTCCCGCAGGACGCCGTCCACATCCTCCCCCTTCTTCCTGGCTATATTCACAGCCGTACTGCAGTACGGGCAGATGGTCCCGTACCGCTTTTCGCTGAATAAATGTCCGTTTTCACACCTGATTAAGCCCATGTCAATCCCGCATCCTCTCAAACGTCCTCATTGAATCACAATCTTCTCATATGAAATATATATCGTATCGCCTCGCTGAATCCGGTACAAAATCCCCTTCTGCAGCTTATAGACCGGTTCACCGCCCTTTTGCTTAAGCCCCACCATGCCGTTGTTCGCCCTTGCGCAGACATACCAGTATGCGCCGTTTCGCACAAGAGCCGCGTGATCCTCCTCGATCGAGGCGGCGTAGGCGGAATCAGAAAAGTCAATATTTACCAGATTCGCAGGCGCAGATTTCCCTATCAGCAATTCCTTCTGTTTTCCAAGCTCATGCTCGTCCCGCGCCTCTCCCCGGCTGTCCAGGATCACAGCCCTCATCCGGGTCCGTTTTTTCAGATATTCCGCAATGTGAATACCCGTAAGGCCAGCGACCATCACCCACAAAGCAATCATGGAAACCACCATAAAAAGGTTCACCGCACCCTGGTCCGCCATATGGCCCTCCCATCCTTAACCGCATTCAGGAGAGAATTCATAAAGCGAAACCCTCTCCTGTGCTGACTAGCCTTCTATACAACTGTTCCGCGGCGGCCCAGCCTGGCTGGGCTGCCGCGCTTTCCAAAAAATAAATGCCCCGTCTTATGAAAGCGGCGGCGGCTCGGCTTTCCTCCCCGCCGCCGAAACCGGGCTGCCCGCCCGTCAGACACCGCCCGGAAGCACCGGACGGCCGCGTTCTCTTACTCTACAACAATATCAGCCAGACGATCCTTCTTCTGCCTTACCACCAGGGTGAATCTCTTCTCCTGATCCGCATTCTCCTCTTTGTAGGAAACCGGGAAGGCGTGGCTGAATTTATACTTGGTCGTTACGTCGTTATGCGTATAGGATACCTCCACTGCCTTGTAGCAGTCCGCATGGTTGGACGCCACCAGAGACCACTCCAGCATCTTCTTGGACTCGTCGCCCAGAATCTTCTTCGTGGAATCCATGTTGATCACGCCCTGAATCATCAGGGTGCAGTAGATATCCGAAGAACGCGCATAGGAATGCTCGTCAATCGTGGATGTGAACTCCACATAGGAAATGCCTTCCGTGATCTCTGCGATATCCGCAATCTTTAAGCTGTTTGCCTGCACTGTCGTTAAAGCCATTTGAATCTCCTCTCCTTATTTGCCTGAACTATCTATCTACTCGCTGAAGCTTTCACAAGCGGGGCTTAAAACTCTCTGCTGCGCCTGTCCGGTCCACAGGCCTATTCATTCTCCGTAATATTGATCGTAAAGCTCTCGGACACGCCCTTGGACTCGATGCGGATATCGCACAGGCCCTCCGCGATATTCTCAAGCTCCACGCTCTCTCCCTCCCGTATAATCGAATTATCCCAGGTCCCGAATTTCATCCACTCGCTGATCTGCCCGCTCGGCTCAAAATACGCGCGGATACTGCGCTCATCCTTGCTGCGGAGCTGCGCGGCCATCATGCGCTCAATGTAGGTGCGCCTGGTGGTCTGGAAAACGCTCCGGTACGTGCGGCGATCCATATGCATGCTTCTGGCGCTCATGACCGTAATGCCGCTGACAATCTTGCCGTCCAGCGTATAATTATCAGAGGAGAACACAAAGCCAAACTTGTTCTGGTCAATCTCCTCCTTCACATCATTCGTAAAGCCCGATATCTCCTTTGCAAACACGATCGGCAGGCGCAGCGCATTTTCATTCTCCTCCAGGTCGAACCGCACGCCCGGGAAATCCGGGTAAACCTTCTTTAAGTATGTCTTCAGGAAATTGGGGCACTGGCACGCGGCCACGATCCCGGCCGCCACAAACTCCGCGCCCACATAAACGCCCTTCATCCAGAACTTCACGTCATTTTCCAGGCCCTTCGGGAACTCCACGGTCCCGTTCTCCGAAAGCCTCGCGCCCCTGGAGGTGACCACTCTCGACTTGTCCTCCGGGACCACCGTCACATTCGGGAAACAGGCAATGGCATATTCATCGTATACATTCCCCGCGATCTCCTCCGCCTTATCCATATAAGGGGCAGCCCCGTCCGTGGCCATCCTCGAAAATGTAGACTCCTCCCCTGTCTCAAACCCGAAAAACGTCTGTATCTTATATTTCTTAATCCCATCCAGGAGGTTCTGCAGCGTGTCCATGGAGGAGAAGAAGACCGGATCGTCCTCGTCATACTCGCCGGAATAGCCCCATTTTTCCGCAAAATCAAGCGTCATCTCCGTCGTATAATCGTCGAGCGGCATCTCGCGCTGCAGCTCAATCCTCGGCACGATGCCGAACCAGATGGTATCCGTATAATCCGTCTTATTGTTCACCGTCTCCAGATACAGCTTCAGCTTCTCCATATTCTGGGACTCCACCAGCTCCTCTATGGGCAGGTTTGTCACCAGCAGGGACGGCGCCATGCCCTTAATCTTCGGCGTATAGGAATCAAAGAACGCCTTTACGCCCAGGATGCGCTCAAAGATGGGCTTCGCCACCTTGATAAAATCCTTCTGCCACGTATTGTAAAGCGCGCTGTAGTTGTTGAACAGCTCCACCTTCTTGCCGGTCTCCATCACTGCCAGCTTGGAGGACATCTTGTTCGTGAAGGCGGAAACCACCAGCTCCTGCATCAGGGAAGACACCCGGTCCGCACCGCTCTCCTGCTCTGCCGGAGCGCCCACCGCGTTCTTGCGCCGCTGTTCGATTAAGTCATACCGATCCTCGATCTCCGAAACCAGAAGCGCCGTCGCCTGATCATCGGCCTCCAGAAGCGGAACCCCTTCCGCCGGGTTGAACGTAATGGTCTTCATCTCGCCCTCGCCGTCAAAATAGGGAAGAGCCGGAACAGGAGTTCCCCCGCCCTTTTGCCCGGCCGCCTCTATAGCGACCAGATTCTCCCGGATCGTGCCGATCATCAGGGCAATCTGCGTCGGGAATTCATTATAAAAATTCTCCGTCTCATTGATCTTCTTGGATAAAAGCTTTAAGCGCTTAAGCCTGGCCGGCGAATCGCTCTCCAGCTTCATGCTCTCCTTCGCCAGATAATTCACGTCCTTGCTTAAGCGCTTCATATCGCTTAATGTCTTCTGAGGAGACAGCATCTCCAGCATGGAATCATAGTTAAAGGTCACGTTCGGTTTATTCGAGCTGCGCTTCTCATCAATCAGCCGCATGAAGGTCTTTAAGAAACCGTTGTTCCTGTCAATGACAATCTCCTTCACAAACTGCGCCGGAATCCCCATGGGACGCTCCAGCGTATAAACCATCCGCTTGCTCTCCGCGTCAAAATAACTGTAAATCGTCGGGGCAAACTTCTTTAAGAATTCGTCGAAGCTGTGGACCAGCAGATGGCTGTGGATCTCCTTGATCTTCTCGTCCGTCAGGCTCTTGCCCGTGGTCTCTATCCCTGCCATGAGATTGATCAAATCCAGGCGCTCCGGATTGATCACGTCAAACAGAATGGTCCGGTTGGTCTGCTTAATAATTTTCATCCTTTTGTTCCTCTCCCCTGCTGGCTTTGTGGAGCGCAAATATATATATGAAATATGCCCAAAAAAACGGCGCAGCCATCAGGTAAAATTGTGGCGAAT